>Ga0302319_10009574_pt1 | contig 18604 bp, 17 predicted proteins | sample Bog_T0_2_FD_203319 | JGI IMG/M metagenome (GOLD analysis project Ga0302319, IMG submission 203319) | Peat permafrost microbial communities from Stordalen Mire near Abisko, Sweden - Bog_T0_2 | ecosystem: Environmental > Terrestrial > Soil > Wetlands > Peat | place: Sweden: Abisko, Stordalen Mire...
CAGCGCGGATATCTGCGGCACGTTCCTGCCGTCGACGAAGACGTTGCGCGCCGCGCGGTTCAGCCGCGTGCCGCCGCACTCCGGGCAGGGACGCGTCGAGCGGTAGCGGGCGAGTTCCTCGCGCACAGTCGCCGATTCGGTCTCGGTGAAACGCCGCTCGAGGTTGTTCACGATGCCCTCGAAGGTATGCTTGCGCCGGACGGTGCCGCCCTTGCCGTCGAGGTACTTGAAGTCGATCTGCTCCTCGCCGCTGCCCTCGAGCACGAGCGCCCGGATCCGCGCGGGCAGGCTTTCGAATGGCGCCTCGATGTCGAATTTCGTGTGCCGCGCCAGGGATTGGATCAGCTGGAAATAATAGGCGTTGCGCCGGTCCCAGCCGCGCACCGCGCCGCCCGCGAGAGAGAGATGCGGATTGGCGACGATCTTTGCGGGATCGAAGAATTCCTGGGTGCCGATGCCGTCGCAGACCGGGCAGGCGCCCACCGGGCTGTTGAAGGAGAAGAGCCGCGGCTCGAGTTCCGTGAGCGAATAGTTGCAGATCGGGCACGCAAACTTGTCCGAGAAGACGAGTTCCGCGCGCGTGGGATCGTCCATGAAGGCGACGCGCGCCACGCCCTGTCCGAGCCGCAGTGCGGTCTCGAATGACTCGGCGAGCCTCTGGCCCAGGTCCGGCCGCACCTTGAATCGATCGACGATGGCTTCGACCGAGTGCTTGCGCCGCACGTCCAGGCGCGGTGCCTGATCGAGTTCGACGACGCGTCCGTCGATGCGCGCCCGCAGATAGCCGTTCGCCTGCAGTTCCTCGATCAGCTCCGCATGCTCGCCCTTGCGCTCGGAGATGGCCGGTGCGAGCAGCATCATGGAGGTGCCCTCGGGCAGCATGAGCACCGCATCCACCATCTGACTCACCGTCTGGGCGGCGAGATCGATGTGATGGTCCGGGCAGCGCGGGGTGCCGGCGCGCGCGAACAGCAGCCGTAGGTAATCGTGGATTTCGGTCACCGTCCCAACGGTGGAGCGCGGATTGTGCGAGGTCGACTTCTGCTCGATGGAGATCGCCGGCGAGAGACCCTCGATCGTGTCGATATCCGGCTTCTCCATCATCGAGAGAAACTGCCGGGCATAGGTGGACAGCGATTCGACGTAGCGGCGCTGGCCCTCGGCGTAGATCGTGTCGAATGCGAGCGAGGATTTGCCCGAACCCGACAGGCCGGTGAGCACGATCAGCCGGTCGCGCGGCAGGTCGAGGTCGATGTTCTTGAGATTGTGGGTCCGGGCGCCCCGGATGCGGATGTTTTGCATGTAACCGATTACTATACCGCGCCGTAAAAGGGGCGGACGGCCATTTCTCGACGAACGCGCCGCATTCCGGAGGCGCGTCCATCGCAAAAGGTCATTGAGCGCAGCGCAACGGCCGGCTCCGGCGCCGCCCACTACGGTACAATGGGGCCGTCGAAACGAATTGGGAGTGGGTCATGGCGCGCGGTGTGAACAAGGTGATTCTGGTGGGCAATCTCGGCGCGGATCCCGAGACCCGCTCCATGCCGAGCGGCATGACCGTGACCAACATCCGCATCGCCACGAGCGAATCCTGGAAGGACAAGACATCCGGGCAGCAACAGGAACGGACCGAATGGCACAGCATCGCCCTGTTCGGCCGCCTGGGGGAAATTGCCGCCGAATACTTGCGCAAGGGATCGCAGGTTTTCGTCGAGGGCAAGCTGCGCACCCGAAAATGGCAGGACAAGCAGGGTAACGACCGCTTCACCACCGAAATCATCGCCGACAACATGCAGATGCTCGGCGGCCGCGCTGGTGGCGGTGCCGACCGCGGCGCGGGCGATCGCGCCCCCGGCGATCGGATGGGCGACCGAGGCGGTGCCTCGAGCCCGCCACCGCGCGACGATTACGATCAGACGCCGGCGCCTGCGGGCGGCGGCAAAGAGGATTTTGACGACGATATTCCGTTCTAGCGCTTGCGCGCAGGTCGCTCAGTCGTCGGGGATCTCTTCGCCCGGAAACAGCGTGTCGGTGAACCCGAACTGGGTGAGATCCCGGATGCGGCGCGGGTAAAGAATCCCGTCGAGATGGTCGACTTCGTGCTGGACGACGCGGGCGTGAAAATCCTGCACGCTGCGGTCGATGGGTTGGCCGGCAGGGTCGAATCCCGTGTAGCGCAATTCGCGGTAGCGCGGTACCAGGCCGCGCATGCCCGGAACCGACAAACACCCCTCCCAGCCCTCGTCCAGCGCCTCGGTAAGCGGGGTGAGTGTGGGGTTGATCAGCACCGTGAAGGGCACCGCGCCGGCCTCGGGGTAGCGCGCGGAGTGCTCGAAGCCGAAGATCACCAGCCGCAGGCTGACTCCGATTTGCGGTGCAGCAAGCCCGGCGCCCTGTAAATGCTGCATGGTGTCACGCATGTCGCGGATCAACTCCTCGAGCTCGGCGGAGCCGAACGCAGCCACCGGTTCCGCGACCGCGAGGAGGCGCGGGTCGCCCATCTTGAGAACTTCGCGTATTGCCATGGTAACGAGTATCTTATCGGCCTTTTCCGGTTGAGCCTATGCCTGGTCTCTTATACATAAAAACCTTCGGTTGTCAGATGAACGAGTACGATTCCGACAAGATGCGGGACGTGCTTGAAGCGGCCAGCGGCCTCACCGCCACCGATGATCCGGCGGCGGCGGACGTGCTTTTGGTGAATACCTGTTCGGTGCGCGAAAAGGCCGAGGAAAAGGTGTTCTCGCTGCTCGGCGAATGGCGCCTGTTGAAGCAGCAACGTCCGCACGTCGTGATCGGCGTGGGAGGCTGCGTCGCGAGCCAGGAGGGGGACGGCATCACGGCGCGGGCGCCGTTCGTCGATCTCGTTTTCGGTCCGCAGACGCTGCACCGGCTGCCGGACATGATCCGCGGCCTGAAGGAGACCGGGCGGCGCCAGATCGACGTGAGCTTCCCGGAGATCGAAAAGTTCGACTGCCTCCCCGCACCGCGCGCCGCGGGTGCCACGGCCTTTGTCTCCATCATGGAGGGCTGCAGCAAGTATTGCAGCTTCTGTGTGGTCCCCTACACGCGCGGCGAGGAAATCAGCCGCCCGTTCGAGCAAGTCTTGGCAGAGGTCACGGCGCTCGCCCGGCAGGGGGTGCTCGAGGTCACCCTGCTCGGCCAGAACGTCAATGCCTATGCCGGCCTCACTGCGGACGGCACGACGGCGGACCTCGCAACCCTGATCCATTTCATCGCCGCCATCGACGGCATCGAGCGGATCCGCTTCCTCACCTCGCACCCGATCGATTTCAACGACAGCCTGATCGAGGCCTATGCCAACGTGCCGAAATTGAGCGATTATCTGCATCTGCCGGTGCAGAGCGGTTCGGACCGGATCCTCGCGGCGATGAAGCGCGGGCACACGGTGCTCGAATACAAGCAGAAATTGCGCAAGCTGCGCGCCGTGCGGCCCGACATCTGCATCTCGACCGATCTGATCGTCGGATTCCCCGGAGAGACCGACGCCGATTTCACCGCCACATTGAATCTCGTCGCCGAGGCGCGCTTCGACCAGTCCTTCAGCTTCGTCTACAGCCGCCGCCCCGGCACGCCGGCTGCAGCGCTGCCGGACGAGGTGCCGCAGGCGGTGAAGCTCGAGCGCCTGGCGTTGCTGCAGCAGCGCCTCACGCAGCAGGCGCGGGCGATCTCGCAAGCCATGATCGGCAGTCGCCAACGCGTCTTGGTGGAGCGGCCGGCGCGGCGCAACCCTCTGCAGCTGGCCGGCCGCACCGACAACAATCGATGGGTGAACTTCGCGGGCGGCGAGGATGCGGGCGCGCTGCTCAACCGTTTCGTCGAGGTGACCATCACCGAAGCGATGGCCAATTCGCTGCGCGGCGCGATTTCGTGAGCGTGCCGGCAACGCGCGAGATCCTCCTCGACCCCGCGGACAACGTCCGACTCGTCGAACTCTGCGGACCGCTCGACGAGCATTTGCACTTGATCGAGTCGCGGCTCGGCGTCGAGGTAAAACGGCGCGGCAACCGTTTTCAAATCGTGGGTCCAGCCGAATCGATCAAACGCGCCGAATCGGTGCTGCAGGGGCTTTACCTGCGCGCGCAGCGCGAACCCGTGGACTCCGAGCGCGTGCACATGGCATTGCAGGAGCTTGGCATGGACGCGCCCGCACCCGAGGCCGGCGCGGCGGACGGCCCCGAGGAGTTGAAGGTGCGCACCGCGCGCGGCGCGGTGCGGGCGCGCGGCGCCAATCAAACCGAGTACCTCAACAACATCCGAAATTTTGATCTCACCTTCGGCGTCGGTCCGGCGGGCACGGGCAAGACCTACCTCGCCGTCGCCTGTGCGGTCGAAGCGCTGCAGGCGGAGAAGGTGCGCCGCATCGTGCTGGTGCGGCCGGCGGTCGAGGCGGGCGAGCGGCTCGGATTTCTGCCCGGCGATCTGTCGCAGAAGGTCGACCCTTACTTGCGGCCGATGTATGACGCACTCTATGAAATGCTGGGCTTCGAGCGGGTCGCGAAGCTGATCGAGCGCAACGTCATCGAAGTCGCGCCGCTCGCCTTCATGCGCGGCCGCTCGCTGAACGATTCGTTCGTGATACTCGACGAGGCGCAGAACACCACCAACGAACAGATGAAAATGTTCCTGACGCGCATCGGCTTCGGCTCCAAGGCGGTGGTGACCGGTGATATCACGCAGGTCGATCTGCCGATCGCCAAACAGTCGGGCCTGCGCACCGTCATCGACATCCTGCGCGGAGTGCGTGGCATCGCCTTCACGCTGTTCAGTTCGCGCGACGTGGTGCGCCATCCTCTGGTTCAGCGCATCGTGCAGGCCTACGAGGCGCACAGCCCCGACCCCCACTCGCCATGAGCGACCAGAGCCTCGACTGAACAGAGCCTCGACTGAACGGGTGACTCAGCGGGTGCAGCTCGAGGTTTCCTATGGCGCACGCCGCCCATGGGTGCCGCGGCGTTCGCAGTTCCTGCAATGGGCGGCGGCGGCCCTCGACTCAACGCCGCAGGCGCTGCAGCCGGCGGTACCGCAGCCGGCGGTGCTGTCGGTGCGCGTCGTCGGCGCGGCGCGCAGCCGCAGCCTGAATGCGCGGTACCGCGGCAAGCCACATCCCACCAACGTGCTGTCCTTCGCCGGCGCCGGGCTTGCTCCGGACGGCCGGCGGTTCCTGGGCGAGCTCGTGATTTGCGCGCCCGTCGTGGCCCGTGAGGCGCGCCGCGCGGGCAAGCCGCCGCGAGCGCATTGGGCACTTCTCACCGTGCATGGCGTACTGCACTTGCTCGGTTTCGACCATGAATGCAGTCGCCAGGCTCGTAAAATGGCCGCCACTGAGGTTCAAATCCTTGATCGGCTTGGGTTTTCAGACCCATATGCCTGATCGAGTATCCTTGCCTACCATGTCCGAACAGCCCACTGGCACCACTGGCCGCTGGTTGAAGCGCATCACGCAATCGATGACCGGCGAGCCGCGCGATGTGGCTCAACTGATCGAACAGCTGCGCGAGGCGAGCGAACGGGGCCTGTTCGACAATGACGCGCTGGTGATGCTCGAGGGGGTGCTGTCGGTCGCCGACATGCAAGTGCGGGATATCATGGTGCCGCGCTCGCAGATGGTGTTCGTCCAGCGCGATGAGCCGCCCGACACGCTGGTGTCGCTCGTCGTCGAGTCCGGACATTCGCGCTTTCCGGTGATCGGCGATGATCGCGATGAGATCCTCGGGATCCTGCTCGCCAAGGATCTGCTGCGCCTGCAAGCGGCCGGCGACGAATCGTTCGAGATCCGCGAATACATGCGCCCCGTGGTGTTCGTCCCGCAAAGCAAGCGGCTCAACGTGCTGTTGAAGGAATTCCGGCGCAGCCACAACCACATCGCCATGGTCGTCGACGAGTACGGCGGCGTCTGCGGCTTGGTCACCATCGAGGATGTGATCGAACAGATCGTCGGCGAGATCGGCGACGAGCACGACGTCGAAGACGATCAGAACATCCGCAAGGAAGCTCCGCGGGAGTTCACCGTCAGGGCGCTCACACCGATCGCCGATTTCAACCAGTACTTCGGCACGCGCTTCTCCGACGACGAGTACGACACGATCAGCGGTCTGCTCATGCAGGAGTTCGCCCGGCTGCCCCGCCGCGGCGAGACCATTCGGGTGGAGGGCCTCGAATTTCGCGTCGTGCGCGCCGACCGGCGCCGCATCGACCTGTTGCGCGTCATCACACCCGTCGACATCGAGCCGCCGACCGCCGACGAGACCGGTTCTTGAACGACGCATCCCGCGGCCTGCCGGCCGCGCTCTCGTCCAACGTCCTGTGGCGTCTCGTGGTCGCATTCGCCATCGGCGCGGCGCTGAACCTCGCCTTCGCGCCGTTCGGTTACTGGATCATGGCCGTGCTCGCGCCGGCTGGCCTGTTCGCGCTGATCCGCGGCCTGCCGCCGCGACGCGCCGGCGCGGCGGGCGCTGCGTTCGGGGCGGGTCTGTTCAGCTGCGGTACATACTGGCTGTACACCGCCATTCACGTTTTCGGACTCGTACCGATTTGGCTCACGCTGTTTCTGCAGGCCGCCCTGGTCGCCATCATGGCGAGCTACGGATGGGCGCTCGGCTACCTGGCGAACCGGTTCTGGCTGAAGGCTGGGGCGACGCGCGACTGGCTGGTGCTGCCGGCGCTGTGGGTGCTGATTGCGTGGCTGCGGGGCTGGCTGTTCAGCGGCTTTCCATGGCTCACCATCGGCTATGCGTTCATCGACTCGCCGCTGGCGGGGTGGGCTCCCGTTCTCGGTATCTACGGCGTCACCTGGGCCGCGGCGCTCGCGGCGAGTGCGGTGCACGTATTGCTGGGGGCCGGCACCGCACCGGGGGCGCACGGCACGCCGCCCGCCGGCCCGGCGGCTCGTCGCAGCGGCGGCACTCGGCGCCCTGTTCTTGATGCCGGCGCTGCTGATGCGTCATGCGTGGACACAGCCTGTGGGGCCGCCCATTGCCGTGGCCGCCGTGCAGGGCGCCGTGCCGCAGGATGAGAAATGGCAGGCCGGCAACCAAGCGGCCATCATGGAGCGCTACGCGAACCTCACGCAGCAGGCTTGGGGTGCGCGACTCATCGTCTGGCCCGAGGCGTCGCTGCCGGTGCTCGCCAACGAGATTCCGGGTTACCTCGAGTCGCTGCGCGCCGCCGGACGCGGTCACGATGCGGACTTCGTCATCGGGCTCGTCAATTACGAGCCCGCCACCGACACGTATCGCAACGGCATCCTCGTGATGAGCCAGAGCGGCGGCGGCTGGTACTACAAGCGCCATCTCGTGCCGTTCGGCGAATACTTCCCGGTGCCGTCGTTCGTGCGCCGTTGGATGCGCCTGATGAGCCTGCCCTATTCGGACATGACACCGGGCGGCGAGGATCAGCCGGTGTGGAGCGCTGCGGGACAACCGCTTGGACTGACGATCTGCTACGAGGATGCCTTCGGCAGCGCCCAGCTCAAGGTGCTGCGCCAGGCGACATTGCTCGTCAACGTGACGAACAATGCCTGGTACGGTGACTCGACCGCTCCCCACCAGCACCTGCAAATTTCGCGTTTCCGCGCCCTCGAGGCAGGCCGCTACCTGGTGCGCGCCGCGAACGACGGGGTCACGGCGGTCATCGGCCCGCGCGGAGAACTGGTTGCCCGGGTACCGCAATTCACGGAGGCGGTGCTGCGCGCCGAAGTGCGCCCCATGAGCGGCCGCACTCCCTATGCACGGGTCGGGAATTATCCGGTGATACTCGGCGCGAGCTTCCTGCTCGCGCTGGCGCTGTGGCGCCGCCGCCGCGGCGGCTGATCCGCGCGGGGCTTGCGGCGCGACGCGCTCAGGCGGTCGTGTTGACGACGTTGCCGAGGGTGCTCGTCGAACTGCCGCCGCCCTCGAGATCCTGCAGGAAGCTGCCCAAGAACGATTGCAGTGCCGCGGTGCCGCTGGTGGCACCGCCCGCCGCCGTGCTGCCCGATGCGCTGGTAGTTGCGGCTGAAGTTGCGGTGCCCGTTGCCGCCGGCGAAGTACCGTCGGTCGTCGAACCACCGAGGTCGCTGATCAATTTGGTGAACGCGGTATTCAGGGTCGAGACCGTACCGGCCGAGAGATTCGATGATGAGCCCGACGCCGCGGCGCTGTTGCTCACGAGCGCGCTGTTCGTCAAATCCTTGATCAGCGACTTCAACGCCGATATGATGTCCGGCTGCGAATAGGCGGCGGCGCCGGATGTCGCACCGGCGGAAGCAGTGCTGCCGCTGGTGGACACCGGCGGCGTGCTCGCGGTGGCGGTGGTCGTGCTCACCGGTGTCGTAATGACGGGAGTCGTCGTTACGGGGGTCGTGGTCGCCGCGATCGTGGTTGCGGGGTTCGTCGTGACCGGCGTCGTGTTGTCTTCGCTCGACGCCGAATTCGAACCGGCCTCGGGCTGGGTGCGCGAGTCGTAGCCACGGCCGACGCCCTCGTGACCGCCGTGGTGGGCCCTGCCGCCGCCACCGCCGGCCTGCTGCAGGGCCTTGGATAGATCGTGCAGGAACGCTGCCAGATCCTGGCTGAGCGATGACGAGGAACTCGGCGTCGAAGTGGTCGACCCAGTGGTGGATGAGGCGCCCGTCGAAGCGGCGGTGGTCGAATCAGCGGCCGTCGATGAGTCGGCCGTCGATGAGGCCGTGGACCCGGTCGTTGCGGCGGCGGTGCTCGCGGTACCCCCGGCCGGATTTTGCTGTACGAACTGGGTGAGCGCCTGGTAGAGAGCGTTGAACAGGCTGCCGCCGCCGCCCTGAACGTTGTTGGTCGAGCCGGAGGCTGCTGCGGGCGGATTCGCGACACGCTGATACGACCGTTTGGGGGCAAGCAAGGATGCAAGACTGCTGATCGGGCTCGTTGCGGAAACCGCGTTCGTTGACATATTCTGCTCCTGGTCGAATGTTGCCTGCAGACCCGAAGTCGGCAGGGGCGGTGAATCCTTGAGAGCTTTCGCGACGGTTGGCACGGATTCTGCTTTGAGTTCGGGCAGGGGCAGCCGATTTGGCGCCCGCAGCCTCGAAATCAACCACCTGGCGAATCATGCAAAGTCCCGAACCAGCCACACGACCGGAACTGCGGCAAACAACTGCCGCCGCGGCGCCCCGCCGCGGCAAGCCCTTGCCGCGGCGAGTCCCCGGGGTTCGTCGTGGCCCGATGCGTGACCTGGCATCCAGATCGAATCACAGTCAATCGTAAGGAATCATCATGTCAGCACTTCCCATCTCCACCAGCAGCATCACTTCGCCCTTGCCGGCGCTCAACTTCCATCCTCATGGCGGACACAGGCATCACGGCGGGGGAACGACCAGTTCGAGCTCGAGCACCGCCAATTCGAGCAGCAACGTCGGGCAATTGCCGGTCGGTGCCGGGCAGGGGCTGATCAGCAGCCTGCTGCAGTCCCTGCAGCAAGCCATCGGGACGCAGGGCGGCGCCGCAACGACTGCCGTGGGTGCCGCCAGCGGCGCGACCGCCGCGTCCAGCACGTCCAGCACGACGCCGGCCACCGCGACGACCGCGGTGAGCACGACGACCTCCCAGGATCTGCAGGCCTTCCTGCATTCGCTGTTTCAAACCTTGAAGCAGGATGGCCTGGCGGGCGGCAGTGCGACGGGCACGGGTTCAGCCGGTGCGGGCACTGCGGCCGCGACCGGGGCCACCGCGGCCTCCGGCGCCGGAACCGGTACGGCCGGCCAATACCAGGGCAGCTTGATCTCCTCGCTGCAGACACTGATTCAGCAGGTTGGTGGCAGCGGCGCCGCCGCAGGCACGACCAGCAGCGGCGCATCGAGTTTGAGCGCGAGTTTCAACAAGCTCGTGCAGGATCTCGGCTCCGGAGCGGGGAATGCCGCTGCGACGGCGGGCGCGGCGGCGGCCGGCACCACCGCTTCGCTGCAGAGCTTCCTCGCCAATTTTCTGCAGAATCTGCAAAGCAGCAGCACCCACGCGTTGCAAACCGTTGGATCGAACGTCAACGCCAACGTCTGACCCAAGCGCCTGCGGCGTCTGACCCGTCGCCTGCGGCCCCGTGACCGCGGGGCCGCAGTGCGGCCCTGCGCCTTCTCGGGTATTCTGGCTGATAGCCATGCAAGAACGATACGAACCGGCCGTCGTCGAGGCCGATGCTCAGCGCTATTGGGACGAAAACGGCTGCTTCGCGGCAATCGAGGACCCGGCCCGCGAGAAGTACTACTGCCTGTCCATGTTTCCGTATCCGAGCGGACGCCTGCACATGGGCCACGTGCGCAATTACACCATTGGTGACGTGCTGGCGCGCTTCATGCGCATGAACGGCAGGAACGTCTTGCAGCCGATGGGCTGGGATGCCTTTGGTCTGCCGGCGGAGAACGCGGCGATCGCAAACCGCGTGCCTCCCGCGCAATGGACCTACGACAACATCGCGACGATGAAAGGGCAGCTGCGCAAGCTCGGGTTCGCGATCGATTGGCGGCGCGAATTGACGACGTGCCGGCCCGACTACTACCGGTGGAATCAATGGCTGTTCCTGCGCATGCTGGAACGGGGCATCGCCTATCGCAAGACCGGACTCGTCAACTGGGACCCGGTCGACCAGACGGTGCTTGCGAACGAACAAGTCATCGACGGGCGCGGCTGGCGCACCGGCGCGCTCGTCGAGAAGCGCGAGATTCCGATGTACTACCTGAAGATCACCGATTACGCCGAGGATCTGCTCGGCGCGCTCGATCACATGCCGGGCTGGCCTGAGCGCGTGCGCACCATGCAGGCCAACTGGATCGGCAGGAGCGAAGGCGTCAACCTCGGCTTTCCATACGACCTCGACGGGGAGCTCGGGGTGCTGCGCGTCTTCACCACGCGCGTCGACACGCTGATGGGCGTGACCTTTTGCGCCGTGGCCGCCGAGCATCCGCTCGCGCTGCTCGCGGCGCAGACCGACACCCGGGTCGCGGCATTCATCGACGAGTGCCGCCGCGGACCGGCGGTCGAGTCCGAGCTCGCGACGCAGGAGAAGAAGGGGATCGCGACCGGCCTCTACGTGAAGCATCCGCTGTCGGAGGAAGCGATACCGGTGTGGGTGGGCAACTACGTGCTCATGAGCTACGGCGAGGGCGCACTGATGGGCGTGCCGGCTCACGATGAGCGGGATTTCGAATTCGCCAAGAAATACGGCCTGCCGATCAAGCAGGTCATCGCGGTCGCGGGCCGCGAGTACTCCGCCGATGCGTGGGCTCCCTGGTATGCCGAGCATGGTCACTGCGTCAACTCCGGCGCTTACGACGGCCTGAACTTCGCGGCGGCGGTCGCGCGAATCTGCGCCGATCTCGAGCGCCTCGAGCTCGGCCGGCGGCAGACGACGTGGCGCTTGCGTGACTGGGGCATCTCGCGCCAGCGCTACTGGGGCTGCCCGATCCCCATCATCCATTGCGCGGGCTGCGGCGCGGTGCCGGTGCCCGAGGCGGACCTGCCGGTGCGGCTGCCCGAGGATGTCGTCCCCGAGGGCAGCGGCAACCCGCTTGCGAAGAACGAGGCCTTTCTCGCATGCCGCTGCCCGAAGTGCGGGGCGGCGGCGCGGCGCGAGACCGACACGATGGACACATTCGTCGACTCGTCGTGGTATTACCTGCGGTTCGCCTCGAGCGACAACGCGCAGGCCATGGTCGATGCGCGGGTGGATTACTGGCTCCCCGTGGACCAGTACATTGGCGGCATCGAGCACGCGATCCTGCACTTGCTGTATGCGCGCTTCTGGACGCGGGTCATGCAGGAACTCGGCGCGGTGCGTTTTCGCGAGCCGTTCGCGAATCTCTTCACGCAAGGCATGGTGCTCAACGAGGCGTTCTTCCGGCGCCCGGAATCGGGACGCATCGTTTACTACAGCCCTGCCGAGGTCGAATTCACCTTCGATGCCGATGGACAGCGCCGCGACGCGGTATTGCGCGCCGACGGCAAGGTCGTGGAGTCGGGCGGTGTGGTGACCATGTCGAAGTCGAAGAACAACGGCGTCGATCCGCAGGCGCTCGTCGAAGAATTCGGCGCCGATACGGCGCGGCTGTTCACCATGTTCGCCGCGCCTCCCGAGCAGACGCTGGAATGGTCCGACGAGGGCGTGCAAGGTGCGTACAAATTCATCAAGCGGCTCTGGAAGGCGGTGCACGAGCATGTTGCGGCCGGCGGTGCCGCCGCGGCCGGTGCCGCTGCGGCCGGTGCCGCTGCGGCCGGTTCAGGTCCGGCTTTTGCCGCCGCGCTCTCCGAGCCGCAGCGGGCGCTGCGCCGTCAGGCCCATCAGACCCTGGTCAAGGTGACCGACGACATCGGCCGGCGCCGCACGTTCAACACGGCCATCGCCGCGGTGATGGAGCTGTTGAATGCGCTCGCGCGTCATCCGGCAAGCACCGCGCAGGACCGCGCAGTGCTGCACGAGGCCCTCGAGATCGCGGTGCTCGCTCTCTCACCGATCGTGCCGCACGTGACGCATGCGCTGTGGCGCGCGCTCGGCCACGAACGCGCCTTGATCGAGGAGCGGTGGCCGGCGGCGGATCCGGCCGCGCTCGAACGCGAGAGCGTCGGCATCGTCGTGCAGGTGAACGGCAGACTGCGCGGACGCATCGCGGTGGCAGCCGGCGCGGATGAAGCGACGGTGCGCGAAGCGGCTCTCGCGGATGCGAACGTGCGCCGCTTCGTCGGCGCTGCCCCGGTGCGCAAGGTCATCGTCGTACCCGGCAAGCTCGTCAACGTGGTGGTGTAGGGTGCGCGCCGGCATGGCGGCGGCGCTGGCGCTTGCCGTCGCGGGCTGCGGTTTCCATCTCGCCGGCAGCTATCGCCTGCCGCCCGCATTGGCGAAGCCATACCTATCCTTCAGCGATCCCTATACGGATTTCGCCCATGAATTCGAACTGCAGTTGAAGTCGGCGGGAGCGGCCATCCAGGGCGACGGGCAGGCCGCCACGGCGACCATCGACGTTACCAAGGATCTCGCGCAGCAGCGCGTGCTGTCGGTGTCCGCCACCAACATCCCGACGGAGTACGAACTCGTGTATACCGTGACCTTCTCGGTGCGCGGCGCCGACAAGGTGCTGATCGCGCCGCAAACCATCAGTCAGACGCGCGACTACAGCTTCGAGGAGCAGATCGTGCTGGCCAAGCAGCACGAGGCCGACGTGCTGCGGGCGCAAATGGCGCGCGATCTCGCAGCCATCGCCATGCGCCGTCTGACCAGCCTCAAATAACCTTCGGGTCGTGCTGCGGGTCAACTCCGTGGATCGTGTCGGACTCGCCGTGCTGTTGGCGCGCTACGGTCTCGAATTGACCCTGGTGGCCCACGGGCAGATCATTCCGGGATCCTACTGGGGCGAGAGCGAAGCGGGCCTGATCGGCTCGCGCATCCATGCACGGCTCGACACCCCGCTACATTCGGTGCTGCACGAAAGCGCGCACTACATCTGCATGACCCCGGAGCGGCGTACGGGCCTCGACACCGATGCCGGCGGCGACCATGCCGAGGAGAGCGCCGTGTGCTACCTGCAGATCGTGCTCGGCGACGCGCTGCCGAACGTGGGACGCGAGCGCCTGTTCCGCGACATGGATGCCTGGGGCTACAGCTTCCGCCTCGGCCACACCGCGGCGTGGTTTCACCACGACGCGGCCGATGCACGTGCATGGCTGATAGAGTGCGGTATTCTCGATGCCGAAGAGCGACCGACGTATGCCTGCCGTTCCTGATTCCCGGATGTCCCGCCGCTCGGTGATCACCGCAATCGCTGCACTCATCACCAGCGCCTGTTCGCGCCTGGTTTTCGTGGCGGCCAACGTGCCGGCGTCGTTCGGCCACTATACGCGCCTGTACGATCTGGCCTATGGACCGGACCCGCGCCAGCGCCTCGATGTTTATCTGCCGGAGGGAGCATCGGCATTGCCGCGGCCGATGATCGTGTTCTTTCACGGCGGCCGCTGGACCGTCGGCAACAAGGACGAGTATCGTTTCGTCGGTGCGGCGCTCGCCGGCGCAGGCTACGTGACCGTGGTTGCCGGTTATCGCCGCTATCCGCAGGTGAAGTTCCGCGGGTTCATGGACGATGCGGCGCGCGCCGCTTGCTGGGCGAGCGCGCATACGGCCGAGTTTCACGCTGATCCGCAGCGCCTGTATCTCATGGGCCATTCATCCGGCGCGCACATGGCCGCGATGCTGGCGCTCAACCACGCGTATTTCACGGACACCGGCAATGCGGTGCCGCACATTGCCGGCGTCATCGGCTTATCGGGCGCCTATGATTTTCTGCCGCTCGACTCGGCCGATCTCGAGGACATGTTCGGGCCGCCGAGCCGGTACGAGGATTCCCAGCCCATCCATTTCGTGCGCGCGGGTTCCCCGCCGATGCTGCTCGTCGTCGGGCTGAAGGACCATACCGTCGCGCCGAAGAACACGATCAATCTCGCGGCGGCGCTGCGGGCGCATGGGGACGCCGTCACCCTCGAGGAATTTCCCGAACTCGACCACGCCGACACGGTGGCGGCGCTCAGCATCCCGGCGCGCGGCCGCGCCCCGGTGCTCGCCGACATCGAGGCCTTCGTCGGACCGGCGTAGGCTCGGCCAAGGTTAGGCAAGGCCCAGGAGGCGCAAAGCAATGCCAGATCCACCCCCCTGGGTTCGAGCAGCCCGCGAACATTGGCGCTGGCGCGGGGGGAATCGCCCGCCCTTCGCGGTGACTCCCGGTCCGGGGCAGGAATCGGTATGGGATTACCCACGGCCCCCGCGACTCGCACCCGACGGGCGCGAGGTGGTCGTGCGGTGGGGTGCCCGCGAGATCGCGAGGACCCGCGGCGCCATTCGCCTGCTCGAGACAGCGCATCCACCGAGTTTTTATATTCCCCTGGCCGATGTGGCCACCTCTCTGTTGCGGCCTGCTGCCGGCAACTCGTTCTGCGAATGGAAGGGCCCGGCGCAATACTGGTCGCTGGTCGACGGCGAAAGCCATCTTGCCGGGGTCGCGTGGAGCTATCCGCGGCCGCTCGCGGGCGCGGAGGCGCTGGCCTCTCGTGTCGCCTTCTACGCCACCGGCCTTCACTGTCAGGTCGATGGCTGCGATGTACGGCCGCAGCCCGGCGGGTTCTACGGCGGCTGGATCACGCCCGAGCTGGTTGGTCCGTTCAAAGGGGAGCGCGGCAGCGAAAGCTGGTAGGAGCCTCGAGGCCCCGAGGCTCGGCGTGCGGACGCCCCTCAGTGAAGCGACGACGCCGTCCAGATGATCGCATCGGCGGCGTCGCGGATTTCCAGGTACGGGGGACGATCGATGAATATCAAGTGCCGCCCGCGTTGCTCGGTACCGGATCCCCATAGCGGGCGTCGTCCTCGCGATATCACCAGATTCCCATCGCCCTGGAAAACGGCATTGCACTGATACTCGGGATCCTCCGTCGCAGTGCACTCCCCATCTTGAAGTGGCATCGTATTGCTGGTCCAGGCGGGAAGACCATCTTTGGACAACACCAGATTGGCGTCAGACCGCATGCACAGGCTCACCCGCCGTGCCACATCGGCATAAACGCATGCCCCTTGGACCAGCAACAGCGTGTCGAATGCCAATGAGCCCGCATTTTTCCCCGCCCACATGCCGGTGAGCCACGCATGCGCTCTTTCCAGTGACAGGAATTGTTGGCTGGGCGTCGTATGGTCGGAAAGAAACAGATTCGAGCCGATGTATTCCTGGCCAAACAGGCCGTTCGCAAAGACCTCTTGGTCGAGTTGCAGCGGCTCACCCTGATTCCCCGCATTCTCACCCCACAAGGGTACTTCCAAATGGTGCAGTCGGAGATAACTCTCGAGATACTCCACTTCAGCAGGATTTGGACTGCCGGTGTACTGTGCATAGGTTCCGAACTGATGTGCCAGTTCCAATAAATACTCTGAATCGGCCATCATCATCTGGCCATTGTCGCCATCGCCGGACCGCGCGGCTCGTTCGAGGCTGAGGGGCGTCACGTGATTTCCAGGCACGAGAATCAGGAGGCGCGGCGCAAGACCGCTCGGATAGTATTTCTTGACGAGGGCCTGATAATGCCGGAGCTGCCACAGGATGAAATGGCGCTTGGCATCCCGATACCACTGCAGCACGTCGCTCCACATGGCGCCAGGCTGCATTTCGGGCTGCGGAATGCGCACTTCGGGCCAAGTTCGATAGTGAGTCCCCCAAGCAGCGTTGGCATTTTGTATCGCACCGTATTTCGCGCGCATTTGCAGCGGGAAGTCGGCTTGGGCGTGCATATCGTAAAACCAGAAGCGCATCGGAGAGAATTGAGTGGGGTAAAGCGGTTCGCCTCCCGGGCCGAAGGGCACCACCAAATAGCTCATGTCGGCGAGCAAGCCTTTGCCGGCAAGGTACGCAAATAGGTGATCATCCTTGCTCTCCAGAAGGGCGTGGAGGCCGGGGTACCAATAGCTGATGTCGTCCGGACTCGTCACTCCGTCTTGATTGGTCATGCGCGCGTCCGGGAACCGATTGAGAAACCACGCCGGCGGCCCCTGAAGGCTGCCAACATTCGCCTTGAGGCGGAAGCCATTCTGCTTGGCGAGCTCGAGGAGCGCGAGGTTGCCAGGGTCCTGCCAGGCGCCGTCCGCGCGTTCGACACTGCGCCACTCGACATCGACCCGTATGATCCCGATCCCGGCCTGCTTGTAGAGATCAAGCCGCTTTTGAATTTCGACGGCTGGGTCGTTCGCGAACGCATCGCCGACTCCCAGCCTGAACTCACTCGCGTCCCGAGCGGCCGCCAGCAGTGGCAATGCGAGCGCCAGTGACAACCACCAGTGTCTTATGCCCCGCTTGAGATATTTCGAACCAAAGGAATAGCCGACGATGAGCAGCATTGCGTGCACAGAATTCTATCAGGGGCTCGCCGGCCCTGCTCGGGCCTAGGAGCGGCCTAGGAGCCTGTCTCAAGTCAGTTTCATGGCCGCGAGCGCGGCAGATTTCCCTTCAATCGAGGCGGAGCCGACGTGGTTTGGTCTAGACGGCTCATGAAACTGACTCAGACAGGCTGCTAGCCTTGCCCGACCCGGTATGGCCTGTAGAATCAGCCGATTGATCAGATGATGGGAGACGGATTTGGCGGTAACTGCGAATGATGTCGTCTGGTGCTACCGCAAGCTATTGGAACGGGAACCCGAGTCGCAGGACACCGTACGTCAGCTGATGCTGGCCACGGCGGACATCAAGGCTTTGGTGTCGAAGTTCATCGCCTCCGACGAGTATCAGCACAACATCGCCAAGCGGGGCCTCGTGCCGCTCGACTGCCAGGGGATGGCGGTGGATGTTGAGGCGTCGTCCGCGGACCTTGCGCGGCTCAAGGACCGGATACGGGCCACTTGGACGGAATTGGGCCTGAATCGGCCGCATCACTCGGTGCTCACCGGCGATAGTTTTCTGCCGCAATTGATCAATGACCAGTCGGTCGAAGAGTTCTACGCGAGCGGCGTCGCCGAATCCCGTGTCATCCATGCCATATTGAACCGCCATGGTTTCACAGCTGCGCAGGCCATCTGCATGGAATACGGCTGCGGCCTCGGGCGCGTCACGTTGGCGCTGGCAAAGACCTGCAAAATGGTGCGCGGCCATGACATCTCTGCCACTCACCTCGAACTCGCGAAGCAGCGGGCGGCGGCCTCGGGGGTCAGGAACGTGGAGTTCATCCTCTCGTCCAAGGATGCCGTGATCGACAACCTGCCGGAGTGTGATTTTTTCTACTCACGCATCGTCTTTCAACATAATCCACCGCCGCTGATGCGGGTGCTGATCTCAGCTTGCCTCACGTCCTTGCGAGCGGGCGGCATGGGGATCTTCCAGGTTCCGACCTACGCGCCGGGCTATCAGTTTCGCGTCAGCGAGTACCTGGCGAGTCCGCGATCGACCGAGATCGAAATGCATTGTCTGCCCCAGGGCGAAATCTTTGCGCTCATTGCCGAGGCCGGATGCAAGCTGCTGGAAGTGCGCGAAGATGCCTCGATCGGGCATTTGGGGCATTGGATTTCCAATACTTTCGTCGTTCGGCGCTGAATGGATTTCACGCACAACTAAACGGCGCCAGCGTATTTCCCCGATCGCACGTCACGCCGCGCAATCAGGCCCGTAGTCCGCCGCGGATCACCTTGCTCTCTGCCTCAGTGCGCTGCTTGGCTGCAGCATTGCACGCTATTGATTTCTCGGCTAGAGTATATCGCTATTACGAAGAACGCTGCGCTATAGCGCACTGTCATTGAGGTTCGCGGAATGAGGGGTCGATGCCTTCCGCTGACAGGAAGGTAGACATAATGCCGGGTGGCGGTGCCGGGGGGCGGTTCCGGGATGCAATCACCAGACGTTTCGTCGATCGGGCAGAGCGCGCCTTCCTGTGCATTTGTGCAAGCCGGTCCGCGGGATTCATAAAAGAAAACCAGGAGTGAGCATGAACCAACCAAAAAGTCAGCGTCCAGCGAGAGTGCCGGGCATAGTCGGGACCATCGGGACCATCGGGACCATCGGGACCATCGGGACCATCGGGACCATCGGGACCACGGCGTTTCTACTCGCCGCGCTGATCGGCGCGCATCC
>Ga0302319_10009576_pt1 | contig 18603 bp, 17 predicted proteins | sample Bog_T0_2_FD_203319 | JGI IMG/M metagenome (GOLD analysis project Ga0302319, IMG submission 203319) | Peat permafrost microbial communities from Stordalen Mire near Abisko, Sweden - Bog_T0_2 | ecosystem: Environmental > Terrestrial > Soil > Wetlands > Peat | place: Sweden: Abisko, Stordalen Mire...
CCCCAGCCCGGCCAGCAGCGAACCAATGACAGAAAGACTGACGCCGGAAAGCACAGCCTTGATGGCGCCGGCTATGTTTAGCCCGAGGACCAGCTCAAGTTTTGTAATGGGGGTAACGAGGTAGCCCTCGTGAACGCCCCGCGCCTTGTCGTCGATGTATAACATCCCACCGCCGATCATGACGGAGATATACATGGCGAGGGCCACCGAGCCGGCGAGAAGAAACTTCATGTACTCGATATAGGGGTAAAGCTCGACGATATCGAGGGTGATGGCTTGCACGACCTTCGGCTGGACCAGCGGCGCATTCAGAGCCTCGACGAGAGACTGCATTTCGGACTCGAGGCTGCTGCTCACGAAGGGGTCGGAGTTATCCACGACGAGCCCGATGTTCGGCGATTCGCCGGCCAACACGCGGCGGGAGTACTGCGCGGGAATGATGACCGCGGCGTCGATTCTGCCAGTGCGCACGTCATCCTTCGCAGTTTGCTCGTCCGTGTAGGGAACCGTAGTGAAGGTGCGAATATTGGCGGCGACGGATTGGAACGCTTCCTGGATCCTGAGCGCTTCTTCGCCATGGTCGTAGTCGACCACGCCCATCCGTGCGTTGGTGATCTTCCCCCCGAATGCGTTGCCCAGGATGACCAGCTGCACGAGCGGGAGGGTCATCGACATGAGCATGAGCGTGGGCGAGCGAAAGAACTTGCGCATCTCCCGTTCGACAATGGCCCACATGCGGTTCATGGCTGCATCCCCGGCCGCGGTGGCATGATGAAGCCAACGGCCTTTACCTGCTCGTCGCGGAGCTGTCGTCCCGTGTAGTACACGAATACGTCGTCCAGAGTTGTGTTTTGCACGCTGAGGCCATGGATGGGGGTGTTCTCGGCCGTGGCCATCTCGACTAACTGCGTCGTCGTCAACGAGCCGTTAGAAGTCATAAGCCGGTATTCTCCGGAGCCCCGGGACTCCACGCCGGTGACTCCGGCCAGACGCTCCAGCTGTTGCTTACGGTCGATCTGACTTCCGCCAAACTGCACTTCAACGATGCTGGTTCCTGGGACGCTGGATTTCAGGCCGAGCGGCGTATCGAGCGCCACCAGCGTGCCATGGTCGATGATGGCGATGCGATCGCAAAGGTTATCGGCCTCGTCCATGTAGTGGGTGGTGATCAGAATCGTGAGTTTCATGCTGTTGCGGAGCTTGTCGAGCATCTCCCAGACTGCGACCCGCGAGACGGGATCGAGGCCCGTCGTGGGCTCATCGAGAAAGAAGATGCGCGGGCTGTGGACGAGACCACGGGCGATCTCCAGTCGTCTCCGCATGCCGCCCGAAAGCGTCTTCGTTTGCGCGTCGCGCCACTTTGTCAGGTCCACGGCCTCGAGCAAATGTGCGATATTGCGCTCCCGCTGCTCCCGCGGCACGCCGTAGAGCTTGGCATAGATGGAAAGGTTCTCCTCGACCGTGAGATCGATGTCGCTCGTCAGCGCCTGGGGAATGACGCCGATAATGTGTCGAACCGCATCCGGCTCCCGCACCACATCGTGCCCCGCGATCAGAGCGCGGCCCGAGGTTACCGGGATCAGCGTCGTCATCATCCGGATCAGCGTGGATTTGCCCGCCCCATTGGGCCCCAAAAGTCCGAAAATCTCGCCGTCGGCCACCTCGAAGGTCACACCCTTCACCGCTTCGAACGTGCCGTAACGCTTGACGATGTTCTCGACAGCGATCGCAGGCGGCGCACCCGAAACCGGTGCGGGCTGGGTCACACCTTTCTCCGCGGTGGTCATTCTTTCACCAGCTTGTCTTTCGGAATATAGACCTCGGCGATCATGCCGGGGACGTAGCGCATTCCGGGATTGTCGATGACCAGTTTGATCTGGATGGTTTCAATGTCCCGTTTGCGCCGGCTCACATCGCGCTGTGTCGCAAAGCCAGCCTCCGCCGCCTTCGCGATCACCGTCCCCGACACTTCAGCCCCGCTGGGCATGACCACGCGCAGCTTGTCTCCCAACTGCACAGCATCGGCCTCCGTTTCCGGAAGAGGCGCGTAAACCCACGTCTGCGAAAGGTCGACGACCGTCACGATGGGTGTGGCGGGAGAAACCACTTCACCCTGGCGCGCGGCGCGCACGTTGACAATGCCGGTGACGGGCGACAGGACCTGCGCATAGCCCAGCTGGACCTGCGCCTGGTCGAGCATGTCCTGGGCATTGCGCATCTCTGCGCGCGTGGCGGCCACGGTTTTGGCGGCTGCCAGAGTCTCAAGCAGGTTGGCCTGGGCGGTGCGCAGAGAGGCTTCCGCCGCGGCGACATTCTCTCTCGCAGAGTCGACGGCTGCTTGTGCGGCATTGAGGCTGGTCACCATGTCGTCGCGCGTCTGTTCGCTGGCCACGCCGGCCTGCGCCAGTGCCACAGCGCGCCTTGTGTCAGCCTGTTGATGTTGGTATTGCGCCTGGGCCAGGGCCAGGGCAGCTTTGGCGACACGCAATTGCGCTTCTGCTGCGGTCACCTGGCTCGCCGTGTCGCCCTGCGTCTGCTCCTCGGTATCGCGGGACCCGGCCACTTTCGATTTTTCGCTCGCCACAGTGGCGGCGGCGGCATTGCGGGCGGCGGCCAGATCCTGCGCTTCAATGGTGGCCACCAGTTGGCCTGCCGCGATCTTCTGCCCTTCGTCCACGGCCAGCGATTCAATGCGCCCGGGAATTCGCGAGCTGACCACCACTTCATTCGCGTCGACGGTGCCGATCAGCTGCAGATCGCTCGTATGTTTGACAGAAAAGAAGTACCACAGAAGGGCGATCACCAGCAGAACGCCCATGATGATGAAGATGCGGTTGCGTGGTTTCATGCGGTCTTTCTCTCCGGAAACGTGTTTGCCGGAAGGGGCATAGCATCGAGCACGTGTCTGGCGAGACGCGCTCCATGCTTGCGGTCGGTGAAAATGGCGTGCCCGAGAAATTCAAGCGCGGCATGGCGGCGGGTCGCCAGGGCGCCGGGCTCCAGTGGATCATGGGCTGTTACCAGGCGAACCATAGGCGCGCTCAGGAAATAGAAAACGTTGGCGCCGAGCGCCGAGTACATCATCTGCATCGGGTCGACGTTGCAAAGCTCGCCGGAACGGATGCCTTCCCCGACAATTTCCAGGGTGCGGTTCCACATTGGCTCGAAAGCCCTTTGGGCGATGATCCGGATGGCGTTCGACTGGCCCGTGCGAAAGCGCACCATCTCCTGCTGCATCAGAGCCTGAAATCCATGCTGGGAGCAAATACGATCGAAGTGCTGAAGAACCAGGCGGAGGATGCGCTCGCCTGGCGTGCAGTCGAGCTCCAGCACCACGAGCGCGTCACCGGCGACTTTGCCCGCGACCTCTTCGAGACCTGTCGTGTACAGCGTCTCTTTGTCGCGAAAATAGTAGTAGAGAAGGGCCTTGTTGACGCGAGCGGCGGCAGCGATGGCGCTGGTCCGGGCTCCGGCCAGGCCATGTTCGCTGAATTCGCGAATCGCCGCGTGGAGAATGCGGTCGCGCGTCCGATCGGAGCGTGCGGGTTGGCGGGAGCGGGGCATGGAAGTATTCATTAACCGTTTAATTAGATTAACCGGTTAGTCAAAAACATATCCCGAACTGGCCTCCCGATGCAAGCGCCTGCTGTATCACGACCCCGCAGTCGTTTCCGCCGGTCCCACCCAGCCTCAGTGGCCGTGCCCCAGGGGGCGCGGCGTGCCTTCCACGGCTGGCGGCCTGGGGTGCTTCCCGGAGTAGCGGCCGAGCAATAACATGATCAGGCCGAAGACCAGCATGATCAGTCCCCAGATGAGATTGATGTCCATGCCGGCGGAGCTGACATAGATTTCGCTGCCCCTCGTGAAAAAGCCGTAGATCGAGAGCATGGCTCCGACGATGAAAAACATCAGGCCGAGAGGAATGCGTAGATCGAGGGTCATGGCGTTTCCTTTATAGCGTTCTCACAAATTTGGCAAAACGTTCTACCGGAAGACAAAATTCAGGCCCGCCAGCACAATCAGCAGGCCGATCGCAATATTGCTGGGCCGCGCGTACCACGCCATGTGATGCTCGACAGGTTTGGGGGTTAGCGAATAAACGAGCCCAACGAGTTCGCTTTCGGGGCGGGGCTTGGTCAAATAGCTAATCGCCACTCCGAGGACGAAATTGACGGTGAAGGCAAAGATGGCCTGCGAGAAGTCGAGCGCCATGGCGCTGGGATACACGTGGACCACATGGATCCAGCCGCCGTGCACACCCGGGCTGGCTCCGGCCGATAACGTCAGCCCATGGTGCAACACCGCGGCCAGCGTCCCGCCCACCAGCCCGGTAAACGCGGCGTGCCCCGTGGACCGCTTCCAGAACATTCCCAGCAGGAACGTTGCGAAGAGCGGCGCGTTCACGATGGAGAAGACCAACTGCAGGGTATCCATGATGTTGTTGAAGCCCATCACCAGATACGCTGCGCCCATCGAGATGAGGATGCCGACAACCGTGGTCCACTTGCCCACCTTGAGATAGTGAGCGTCGCTCGCGTTTTTGTGGATGTAGGACTGGTAGAGATCGAAGGTCCAGACGGTGTTAAAGGCCGTCACATTGCCTGCCATGCCGGACATGAAGCTGGCCAGCAGAGCCGTGAGTCCCAGGCCGAGAATGCCGGTCGGGAAGTAGTGCAGCAGCATGTTAGGAATAGCGAGGTCGTAGTCGAGCACCGGCTGGCCGTGCGTATCGAGCATAATGTTGCCCGTAACGGGATCGACTTTCGCGGGGATGAGGCCCTTGCCGGCAGTCTCAGCGCCGGGGGTGGCCGAGCCCACCATGCCGACCGGTGCAGCCTGGCCAACTGCATGTCGCATCACGACGGGCGTGGCGATGGCGATCAGCCCTGGCAGGATCACCAGAAACGGAAAGAACATTTTGGGAACCGCAGCGATGAGCGGCACCCGGCGAGCCGACTCTTCGGAGTTCGCGGCCATGGCGGTCTGGATCACCAGGAAATCGGTGCACCAGTAACCGAACGAGAGCACGAACCCGAGACCGGCCACGAGCGTAAACCAGTCCACGCCGAGCGGATTAGTATGGGCGCTGCCCAGCCCCTGCCAGGAGTGCGTGTATGCCTGAGGAAGGGAGGTCTTCAGTCCGTTCCACCCACCCACGTTCTTCAAGCCCACCCAGACCAGAGGCAGGAAACCGGCGACGATGAGGAAGAACTGGAGGACTTCGTTGTAAATGGCGCTGGTCAGCCCGCCCAGGAAGATGTAGCACAGTACGATGAGCGCCGAGAGAATGATGGAGAAGTGGAAGATCCACGTGAGCGGCAGCCCCAGATGGATAAACAGGTTGTCGAAGACATGAAGGGTCTGGATCAGCCGCGCCATCGCATACATCGAAATTCCGGAGGACAGCACGGTCATGAAGGCAAAGGTGCAGGCGTTCCAGGCCCGCGTCTTCTCGTCGAACCGCAGGCGCAGAAACTCCGGCACCGAGCGGGCCTTCGATCCGTAGTAAAACGGCATCATGAACACGCCCACGAAGATCATCGCGGGGATGGCGCCGATCCAGTAAAACTGGCTGATGACGATGCCGTACTTGGCGCCGGACGCCCCCATGCCGATGACTTCCTGGGCGCCGAGATTGGCGGAGATGAAAGCCAGCCCGCAGATCCAGGCGGGCAGGGAGCGCCCAGCCTGGAGATAATCCTTGCTGGTTTTCATGAAACGTTTGAGTGCGAAGCCGATGCCCAGCACAAAAACGAAGTACAGCAGCATGATCAGCCAGTCGATGGTTGTCAGGTTCACGCTGTCCAGTTCCTTCCCGGGAAACAAAGATCGCGGTGCCGCAGGAAACTGTACACGGTTGCATTAGGCAAGTCCAGACGACTTCCGTATGCCTCGAAGCAGCATAAAAGTTGTCTAGAGCGACTGCACCGGAATCAGCGTCAGATCCTCGACCAGCCCGACTTCCTTCTGTACGAAAGGCTCCGCATAACGCACGCCGGCCAGGTTCCCGTAATGGCGGGCTTCGGCGAAGGTGCGCTCGCGAATCTCTTCTTCGGGAACGAAGAGACCGCTGCCGGCAGCCTGATTGGCGTATTGCGATTGATACGCCATCAGCGCGCGGTGCCGGTCCTCAATGAACGGCGTGATATCGACCACGAAATTCGGCCGCACGTCCGCATAGAGGCTGGCATAAACGATCTTGAAAGGACGATGCGGCGGAGCGCCGCTTTCGATCCGCGCCAGGCCCGAGAGAAAACAGGCTTCGTAGCCGAGCGTCGAGGCCGTCGCATGATCGGGATGGCGCGCGGTCCAGTAGGGAAGAATGACCACACGCGGCCGCAGACGGCGCAGCACGGCTACGACTTTGAGCCGGTTCTCCCAGGTGTTTTCGACGCGGCCGTCGGGAATGTCGAGAGCCTCACGCCATCCGGCGCCCAGAACATGCGCCGCTTCCGCAGCCTCAGCCGCGCGTTGTTCAGCGGTTCCACGCGTTCCGGCCTCACCCTGCGTCAGGTCGAGGATGGCGGTCGAAACGCCCAGGGAATGCATGCGGAGCAGGGTACCGCCGCAGGTCTGTTCCACGTCGTCGCGATGCGCGGCGATGGCGAGAACCTCGGCAATCGATTGTTCCGCCATAGGCGATTGCGGCGTCCCAGCCAGTTCCAGGTCCAGAGCCTAATAAATAGTGTTGTCGTTGTCCGTGGTGGCGTCCATGTACGCGCAGTCGATCGCGGTGCCGGCGATGGTCACGTTCGTGTTGTCGAGCTGAGCCATGTTCGTGGTGCGGTAGATATACACCTGGCCACCCTCCGTGGTGTAAACCTTGTGCAGACCCTCAACCCCGGCGATTCCCGTTCCGTCTCCCTGGTAGGAGTTAATAGTCGCGCTGTTGGTCGCCGTGTCGAACATCGTGATGCAGCCGAACTGAACGCTCGCGCCGGTCTGGGACTGCTGATGGCGAGGACCCTGATTGCACTGCGAAGAGCCGATCCACAGAGTATTGTCGTCGGCGAAGACCATACGGTTATGCGTGCCGTCGCTGATCGAATAGGTCCCGGAAATCGTGTTGGCGGGAGTGTTCAGCACCGTCAGAAAGCCCGCAAAAAGTCCGCTCGAAGACTGGTACTGCTGGCCGGCGACGTACAGCGTCGTCCCGCTGAAGACCGCGTCCGTTGCCCCAGCCGGTGTGGCGATATTGCTCTGTGCTACCAGTGCAATGCCGCTGGCGCCCATACTGCCGGAGTTGATCGACGAAGCTGTGATGGGAATCGTCGTCAGCCCAGCGGTGGCGCCGCCGCACTCAGGACCGCAGTTCACTACATAAGCCGTCGACCCATCCGGAGAGAAAACCGCCTTTACCGGATGATCGAAGCTGGCCGAGGGTCCGGTGCTCACCGGAAAAACACACCAGGTGGGTAGTTTCTGCGGTTCGCAATCCTGGGCGCCCAGGTAGTTGGGATTGTTAATCGCGGCGTATTGCTGCGGCTGGGTCAGCTGCACAATGCTGTAAACCGCGAAACTCGGCGGTGGGTCGACTTTGACCGTATGGCCGGGAGCCTGGGTAGCGTTCTCGACAAAGACAAGCGCGATCGTGCCGCCCGGATTAACTGAAATGCCATAAGCGTTGGGCAGGTTCAGCGTCAGGCTGGTTCCGGTGCCGCGGTCGGTGACGCTGATCACGTGGGCGGCGGGATTGCCTGCGTACAAATAGTTCAAATCGCGGCTGATGAAGATGCCATTGTAGGCGATGCCTTCCGTAGTGCTGGCGAGCCCCCCGGCAATCGGAATCGCACCGTCAACCTTCTCCTGCGCAAAACTGACCAGGGTCAGGCTGCCGTCGCCCTGAGCATAGACGGCGCCCACCTGCTGCTCCGGCATGTTCTGGATGGTTAGCGGCAGCTTGCCGGAATAGCCGCTGATCGAGAGCTGTCCCGTCGAAGTGTTGTACGCGTGACGGATGTCATAATACGCATCCATGAAAGGAAGGGCGCCGCCCGTGAACGCACTGGGGTTTTGCTCGGCAACCAGGACCCGATTCAGAACGCCGCTCGGCGGCAGGGTGCGGCCGGCGAAAAAGTAGTTCTTTCCGCAGGAACTGATAACGTTGCAGACCAGAAAAACCGAGCTGAGAACCGCAACGAAGTACAGCGAACTTCTCTTCTTCAAACCTTAGAACCTCACCATGCACATGGCAGATCGCGATCGTTGGGAAAGCCCAAGTATAACAGGGCGCGCAGCGCCGGTTCGCCGGCCATAGCGATGTTCAAGCGGCAATCGCCTCTCGACATGGAGACTCGTTCCCGCCGGCGTTGACCGGCAAACGCCCCCTGCGTCTGCCTTCCGTCCCCTGATACCATGAAGCAGGTATCCCCGCATGACCAGCCGTCTGGAAGAACGATTTGGCCGGCGCACCATCCTTTGTGACGGCGCGATGGGCACCTCCTTGTATGCGCGTGGCGTCTTCATTAACCGCTGCTACGACGAATTGAACCTTTCGCAGCCGGAACTCGTGCGCGGCGTCCACGAGGAGTACCTGCAGGCGGGCGCCGAGGTAATCGAGACGAATACCTTCGGCGCGAATGCCCTCCGCCTGCAACGTTACGGCTTGCGCGACAAGGTTGCCGAGATCAATCAGGCGGGGGTCCGGATCGCCCGCCAGGCCGTCCGTCAGCTCGCCGATAAGCAGGCGGGCACCGCTTATGTAGCTGGCTCAGTGGGCCCTCTGGGTGTACACCTTGAGCCTCTGGGCAAGACCGGTCTCGATGAAGCGCGGGAGGCGTTTGCCGAACAAATCCGCGCTCTGACCAGTGGCGGACCCGGCGAGGGCGTCGACCTGCTGATCCTCGAAACCATGCCTGCCCTCAATGAAGCGGAGCAGGCAGTTCTGGCGGCGAGGGCCACCGCGCCCGGCGTACCCCTGATCGTGATGATCACCGTCGATGAGGAAGCCAACTGCCTCGACGGCGCTTCGCCGGAAACGGCCGCGACCCGCCTCGAATCATGGGGCGTGGACGGAATTGGCTGCAATTGCAGTGTTGGGCCGGCAACGGTGCTCACCGCCATCGAGCGTATGGCCGCGGTGACCACCCTTCCCCTGATGGCGATGCCGAATGCGGGCATGCCCCGCTCCGTGGAAGGGCGCAACATCTACCTCTGCTCGCCCGAATACATGGCGAGCTTCGCGCGCAAATTCACCAAAGCCGGTGTGCAGTTCATCGGCGGCTGCTGCGGGACGACCCCGCAGCACATCCGCGCGATGAAGTCCGCGATGCGCGCAACCGAAGCTCAGGCGGCCGGCCAGCGCACTTCGAAACAGGGGCCGATCGTCACCGAAACCCCGCCTGCTCCGCTCCAGGAACGCTCCCGCCTTGGCCGGCTCGTTCACGAAGGCACTTTCATCACGATGGTGGAGATCGTGCCGCCGCGCGGGATCGACTGCGCAAAGGAACTGAAGGGCGCGCAGGAGATGGCGGACATCGGGGTTCACGCCATCAATGTGCCGGACTCCCCACGCGCCTCAGCGCGGATGAGCGCGCAGAGCCTGTGCATTCAGATCCAGCAAAAGACCGGTATCGAGACCCTGCTGCACTACACCTGTCGCGATCGCAACGTGCTGAGCATTCAAAGCGATCTGCTGGGTGCTTCGTCGATCGGGCTGAAGAATATCCTCTGCCTCACCGGCGATCCGCCCAAGCTCGGCAACTATCCGGACGCGACCGCGGTCTACGATGTGGACGCGATTGGACTGGTGAACATCGTGCACCGGCTCAATCATGGACTGGATATCGGTGGCAATCCCATCGGCGCCTCGACCGGCTTCACCATTGCGGTTGCGGCCAATCCCGGCGTGCCGGACCTCGATAACGAGGTGCGCCGTTTTGCCTGGAAGGTCGAAGCCGGCGCCGAGTACGGCATCACCCAGCCCGTTTTCGATTTGCGGGTGCTCGAGGCCTTTCTGAAGCGCATTGAGGGTTTCCGCATTCCTATGGTTGCCGGCATCTGGCCCCTCACCAGTCTGCGCAACGCCGAGTTCATGAAGAACGATCTGCGGGTCAGCGTTCCTGACGAGATTCTGGTGCGCATGCAACGCGCGACGACCCCGGAAGCTGCCCGAGCCGAAGGCATTCAAATTGCCCAGGAGATGCTGGCGGCCGCCCGAACTATGGTGGAAGGCGTCCAGGTGAGCGCGCCCTTCGGACGCTATAGCGCGGCGGCGGAGGTTCTTGCCGCCGTACTGCCTGGCCGCGCGACTCACGCCGCTGCACCCGCGGCCGCCCCCGAGGAGACGCGAGTTGGCCAGCTTTGAGGAATCGCTGACGAAGCTGGAAGAGATTGTCGCGCAGCTCGAACGCGGCGATCTGAGCCTCGAAGACTCCGTGCGCCTCTTCGAAGAGGGAACTCGGCTCTCCGCCGAATGCCGGAAGCAGCTGGAAGAAGCCGAAGGCAAAGTTGAAATGCTGGTGAAGCAGCGCGACGGTTCCATGAAGCGCGAGCCCTTCGGGCAGTAATTCCGAGAATCCGCCACGAGTCGCTGATTAACGCAGATTCATTCGGGAACAGTGGCCGCGGCTTTTGTCGCCAGGCGAGCATGCACGAACTTGACCAACTCATCACTCATGTAGGACGGCGGGGAGATAGGAAAGCATGGCTTGCTCTCCGGCGCGGCGCTTCGCAGCGGGTCTGCCGCCGCGGTTGTGGAGAGCAGCACCGCATCGGCGTGCGAAAGGAAGCGGCGGGCCGACTGCTTGAAATCGGGAACCGTGGGGTCAAGAACGGTCAGATACAGGTCCGGCTTCAGAAACTCGAGAATGCTGTTCGATTCGAGGATCGCGTTTTCCGAGGCGGCAAGTTCCTTCTCGATACGGGGCATCGCATCGGCCAGCATTCCTGTGCGGGTACGCACCCAGATCGACCGCGCCGCGCCCGCCGCGAGGAAACGCGACGTGTCGGTGCCGGCGGCCGGGTCATGCTCCGCGCTGACAGAGACGCAGGAATCGGCAGTCTGACACTGGCACGGCTTGCCATCCGCCGTGCAGAATCCATGCCCGTACTGGGTGATCTTGAAGGCGGTCCAGCGGAACTTCGGAAGGCGTGCGATGAGTCCGGCCACGACGGAGGTCTTGCCGATGTTGCGCGAGTGCCCGCCGACCACGACGATCGCCACCGTTAATCCTCCTCTGTTTCCGATGCGCGAGCGAGTCGAGCGAGTGCGGCTAATTCTTTCAGGTATTGGCGCAGCGGACGCGCGGGGCGGCCCCAGAACACGATGCCCGGCCCTTTGACCTTCTTGTGCGTCAACACGCCGGAGCCGGAGCCGAGGATGACTTGCTCGCCTATATGAGCGTGATCGCCAATGCCGACCTGTCCGCCGACGATGGCACTCGCACCGATGCTGCTCGATCCGGAGACACCGGTCTGCGCGGCGATGACAACGTTGCGCCCCACGCGGACATTGTGACCGAGGTGAACGAGGTTGTCGATCTTCACGCCGCGCTCGATGCGCGTCTCATCGAGAGCGCCGCGGTCAATGGTGGTGTTGGCGCCGAGTTCGACATCATCCTCGATCACAAGACGCCCTTGTTGGGGGAACTGGAGATATTCCCCGGTACCGGCGTCGCGCACGTAGCCGAAACCGTCGGAGCCGAGGACAACCCCCGCATGAACGACGACATTATCGCCCAGCTCCGTTCCCGAATAGATGACGACGCGCGGATAGATGTGGCAACGGGCGCCGATCTTTACGCCTGCGCCGATAACCGCTCCAGCTCCGATGCGCGTGCCGTCGCCGATTTGCACACGCGCTTCAACAACCGCATAGGGACCTGCGGAAACTTGTTTGCCAAGAATCGCCGAGGCATCGACGACCGCAGTAGGATGGAGGCCCGGGTTCGGGCTCGCAGGCCGCAGCAGTCGGCCGGCCCGGGCGAAGGCAAGCTTTGGTTGGTCCGTAAGGAGCAGCGATTTGGCAGGCGCGGCAGGAACCAACTTCGGCGCGACAATGACTGCCGCTGCCCGCGAAGCCAGCGCGGTGTCGAGACTCTGCTGGTCTTCGGCGAAAACCAGCGACGCGGATGTCGCGGAATGAATGGCGGAAACTCCCTGAATTGCCACGTCCTCGCTGGCCAACCGCAGCTCCGCGCCGACTGCCTGCGCTATTTCAGAAAGCTTCATTGTCATTAGCGTACAGCCGAAAGCCAGAACAGCCGCTATGCGAAATCCTTCGTTCGCTGGCTTCCGACCGCGTCACTTTTCGCGCGCGACGACAAACTCCGGCATCCACTGCAGGGCGCGCTTGTAGTCGGACTCAGGCAGGGTCGCCAGCGCCGCCTGCGCGGCCGCGGAGTATCCAAAGGCGGCCCGCATAGCGTAGCTCACGGATTGATTGCGATTGAGAATCCGGAGGATCTCTTCATGAGACACGCGCTCGAAATTCTGATCGCTGAGGACTGTCTGGATGGCCGCACGTTCGGCCGGTGTGCTCCCGTTCTCCAGCGTGTGGATGACGGCCAGTGTGGCCTTGCCTTCGCGCAGATCGCTGGCCACCGGTTTGCCCAGCACCTCTTCGGTCGCCGTGAGGTCAAGAACGTCATCGACGATCTGGAACGCCAGCCCAAGATTGCGGCCGTAGCTGCCCATAGCGTCTTCCGTGGTCTGGTCCGCTCCGGCCAGCACGGCTCCCAGGCGCATCGAGACCTCAAAGAGGCAGGCTGTCTTCCGATAGATCAGGTCGTTGTATTCCTCTTCGGAAATAAACTTCCCCAGCCGCTCCATCTGCAGTAGTTCACCTTCCACCATCTGCTGGGTTAGTCCGATCAGCAGTTCGAGAACGCGAAAATTCCGCTCATCGAGAGCGACATGAAAGGCCTGCATGTAGAGCCAGTCGCCGACCAGCACACATTTTCCGTTCCCCCAGGTGCGGTTGGTTGAAGGCCGCCCGCGCCGCGTATCCGCCGCGTCGATAATGTCGTCGTGGACCAGCGTGGCCGTGTGAACCATCTCCACCACCGCTCCCAGGCGAATCATGCCGTGTCCCGTATAGCCGAGACTGCGCGCCGCCAGCAGCAGCAGCGACGGACGGATGCGCTTGCCCCCGCCTTCCCGCAAATAGTCGGAGATTTCGGTGATGGCCGCGACCGACGAAACGGCATCTGTGCCGAATTCGCGCTCGATGGCCGCGAGATCGTCATGCAGCAGGTCGAAGACTTCCTTAGCGGTCGTTGTTGCCACTGTGCTCACGGTACGGTCTCCAACCCGGGGCCGGTTCTTTAGTTTGAACGGTAATTCGTGAACTGCATATCGATGCCGAGATCCCGCCCGCGCAGCAAGGCGATGACCTCCTGCAGCGAGTCGCGATCCTTGCCGGAGACGCGAACGACATCGCCCTGAATCGACGCCTGGACCTTCTTTTTTGAGTCTTTGATGATTTTAACGATTTCTTTGGCTTTCTCCCCGGCAATGCCCTGCTGAAGACTGATCTTCTGCCGGACACTTGACCCCGTCGCTGGCTCCACTTTACCGAAAGTGAGCGATTTGAGAGAAACCCCGCGCTTCACCAGCTTCTGCCGCAGAATTTCCGTGACCGCCTCGAGCTTGTATTCGTCGGCGGAGGCGAGCTGGATCGTGTCCTCGCCTTCCAGGGAGATGTCCGATTTGGAATCCTTCAGATCGAAGCGGGTCCGGACCTCTTTCATCGCCTGGTCGATGGCGTTACGCACTTCCTGCATGTCTACCTTGCTGACGATATCAAACGTGTTCTCGGCTGCCATCTTTGCCCCTGTCCTCTTTAGATTATCCGCTACCGGGCGGAAAGGCGCGGCGGGACTCGGGTTTCGGTCCGGAAAAATCCGCGGAAATTCTCCGTGGTGCGGAGGGTGACCTCCAGCGGATCGATGTTGCGAACCTGCGCAATCGTCGCTGCCACCTCCTTCACCCACGCCGGTTCATTGCGCTTCCCGCGGTTGGGCAGCGGCGCAAGAAACGGAGCGTCGGTCTCGATGAGCATACGATCCAGCGGGACGGCCATGGCGGCTTCGCGAATCGGCTGAGCCTTCGGAAACGTGACATTGCCGGCAAAGGAGATCAAAAAGCCCAGGTCCATTGCCTCCGTGGCGTGGCGGAGTTCGCCGGTAAAGCAATGCAGGATGCCGCCGAGGCCAGTCTTAGACCAGTGCGTTTGCAGCGTCGCCAGTGTGTCGTCCCACGCGTCGCTGCTGTTGTCGGATGGCCGGCAATGAATGATGATCGGCGTCTTGCGGTCGGCGGCGATCTCCATTTGGCGCGTGAAAACCTTCTTCTGAATGTCGCGAGGAGAGTGATCGTAAAAGTAGTCGAGGCCGATTTCGCCGCAGGCCAGGACTTCCGGCTGCTGCAGCAGGCCGTCGAGCTTTTCGCAAGCTGCTTCATCCGCGAGCCGGGCCTCGTGGGGATGTATGCCGGCACTGGCCCAGATCCGGGGGATTCCCGAACGGTTGGCAAATTCGCGGCTAATTTCGAGCGCGCGATGCATCGTGTCGGGCCCTTCCCCGATGCCGATGGAGAGGATTTCCCCCACGCCGGCGGCGTAAGCGCGCTCCAGCAGCGCCTCGCGGTCTTCGTCATAGCGAGGGCTGTCGAGATGGGCGTGGGAGTCGATCATCGGTAGACCTCTCGGCGGTGACCGACGCGAAGGACCAGGACGACAACCTTCTTGTCCTGAATTTCGCAGACGATGCGGTAGTCCCCCACGCGGTACCGCCAGAGGTGGGCGAATCGCGGGCCCTGCAGCGGGTGGCCAATGCTACGCGGATCGTCGGGTTTCGCCACCTGACCATAAAGGAAACTCAGAATCCGCCTCGCCACGGGACGATCGAGTTTATCTAGGCCACTGTCCGCGGTTGGGGAAAGTTCAATCTTCCATGCCATAACGCTTCATGACTTCCTCGATAGGAACGGTCTTACTGCGACCTTCACGGATCGCGATCAGTTCCTTTTCCGCGAGGTAGGCGTCTTCGAGGTCCTCAAGATGGGTCAGGATGGCTTCGCGGGCATAGTACGTCTTGGTCCGCCCGGAGCGTTTGGCCAAGCGGGTCAGGCGCTTTTCGATGTCGGCAGGGAGTCTGATGGCGAGCACGCGGTCCTCCGCTAACTAAGTATAGCAAAGCGCTATACGTGTATAGCGTCTATATGGCTCTTTATTTCAGCCGCGCGCCGATCTCCACGTCCTCGAGGAAGCCAGCCAGTACCGGTTTCCCGCCTTCGAGCGACGCCGCGACGATCATGCCGTTCGACTCGTAGCCCCGCAGCTTGCGCGGAGCGAGGTTGGCCACGATGACGACCTTGCGCCCGATGAGCGATTCCGGCGTGTAGGCCTCGGCGATGCCCGCAAGAATTTGCCGCGTTTCATACCCAAGGTCGACTTCGAGGCGGAGGAGCTTGTCGGCTTTTGGCACGCGCTCGGCGACTTTGATCTGCGCGACGCGAAGCTCGATTTTGGCAAAGTCGTCGATCGTGATCTTTTCGGAGGCGGGCGAAGAGGCCGGCGAAGGCGCGGTGGTTTGTGCGGGAGCGTCCGCTGGAGCCGTGATTTTGCCGCCGAGGCTCTCGCGGAGGGTGGTTTCGAGGGCCACGACCGCGGCAGTTTCGTTGGTGGATTCGGCGATGGCTACAGCCAGGCCGTCTGCGAGGGAGTGCAGTTTCGAGATGTGAGGCTCCGGCTTTGCGGCCGGAGCAGGGGCGCCAGGCGCTTTGGAACTCGGTGTTTCGGCTGCTGCGGATGAGGGAATGTTCTTCTGCTCCAGTTCGTTCATACGGGTGATGATCTCCTTGTCGGCGCGCGGGAAAAGGGGCGAGAGGTCGCCGAGTTTGGTTCCGGGTTTCAGGCCGCCCCATTGCAGGTTCTTGAGATCAGCTCTGAGGATGTCGCCGAGACCGAGCTGCGCCCAGACCCTGGCGGCGGCGTCGGGGATGACGGGATAAATGAGGGCGGTGATGATGCGGATGGCTTCGGCGGCGGTGTAGAGGATGTCCGCACGAAGCGCCTGTTGCTGCTCGTCGGTCGTGCCCTCGATCTGCTTCCATGGGGCGTTGGCCGTCAGGTAGCCGTCGACCGCCGCAACCAGAGCCCATGCGCCTTCAAGCGCGCGTGAAAAATCGAGCGCGTCAAACGATGTGGCGAACGAACTAACGGAGCGGGGAATCTCGACAGCGAAAGAATGGGCCTGCGCCTTGGATCCAGATGCGGCGGGATACGGCACGACGCCATCGAAGTAGCGCCCGATCATCGAGAGCGTTCTGCTGACGAGATTGCCGTAGCCGTTGGCGAGGTCGGAGTTGTAGCGCTGGACTAACGCATCGAAGGAAAAGCAGCCGTCCTGGCCGAAGACGATCTCGCGCAGCAGGAAGTAGCGCAGCGCATCGGCGCCGAAAAGGTCCTGCTCATGTTTTGGGAGTTCGGGCTTCAGCGCTCCAAAGCCTTCGAGGATGGTTTCCGCGCGCACGATGTTGCCGCGGGACTTCGACATCTTGCTTTCTTCGAAGAGCAGCCAGCCGTGAGCGTGCACGGATTTCGGCAGCGGCAGGCCGGCGGCCATCAGGAATGCCGGCCAGTAAACGCAGTGGAAGCGGATGATCTCCTTGCCGACCAGATGGAGGTCGGCGGGCCAGAATTTGTCGTACTTTGAGGGGTCGTTCGAACCCCACCCCAGCGCGGTGATGTAGTTGGCCAGCGCGTCGAGCCAGACGTAGATGACGTGCTTTTCGTCGCCGGGAACAGGGATCCCCCAGTTGAAGCTGGTGCGCGAGACCGACAGGTCCCGCAGGCCGGACTTGACGAAGGCAATCACTTCGTTGCGGCGCGATTCAGGCCTGATGAATTCCGGGTGCTCGTCGAAGTACTCCAGCAGCCTGCGTTCGAACGCCGACAGCTTGAAGAAGTAATTCTCCTCGCTCACCGTTTCCGTGGGGCGCCCGCAGTCGGGACAGGGCGCTCCGAGCGGGGCTTCAACGTAGAGTTCGTCGTAGACGCAGTACTGGCCCGTGTACGAGCCTTTGTAGATGAAACCGTTGTCGCGCAGCAGGGCGAAGAGCCTTTGGACGGACTGCTTGTGGCGCGGCTCAGTGGTGCGGATAAATTCGTCGTAGGTGAGTCCCATGCGGTCCCAGAGACCGCGGAATTCAGCCGAGACTTTGCCGGCGAATTCCTGAGGCGTGCAGTTTGCCTGCTGCGCGGAGCGCTCGATCTTCTGCCCGTGCTCATCGGTGCCGGTGAGAAACCATGTTTCGATGCCGAGCGAACGCTTGCGGCGCGCGATGGCGTCGGCAACAACGGTCGTGTACGTGTGGCCGATGTGCGGACGCGCATTGACGTAGTAGATCGGCGTGGTGAGGTAGAACTTGTTCGATTCGGACATGGATGATTACGAGGAGCGGGCGCTTACTCTTATCTTAGAGCACGGTGCGACATTCGGGACGCGGGGGGAGGACTGGAGAGTACGCTCCTCTAGAATGATCTCGTGTACTTGAGACAACAGACTGCGCTCGCCGCCCGGATCCGCACCGTCCTTCGCGCCCTGTATCAGATCGAGGTCGAAAGCGTCGTGCTGGAGCAGCCACCGGAGCTGAAGTTTGGCGAGTTTGCTACGCCGATCGCGTTTGAGCTGGCGCGAAAGCTGCGCAAAGCTCCGAAGAAGATCGCCGAAGAGATTGTGACGGCGCTGGGCAGTGTCCCTGGGTTCGCGTCGTTAGAGTTGGCGGGTGCGGGATACATCAATGCGCATCTGGATCGCTCCGCGTTCGTTAAGGCGTTTGCCGTGGGCGGCGAAGTTCCGACGCCGCCGGAGGCGCTGCACTCTCTCGTGGAACACACGAGCATCAATCCCAATAAGGCCGCGCACGTCGGGCATTTGCGCAACGCCATTTTGGGCGACACATTTGTGCGCTTGCTGCGCGCGGCGGGCCAGACCGTCGATGTGCAGAACTACATCGACAACACCGGCGTGCAGGTGGCGGATGTGGTGGTCGGCCTGACCCATCTCGAAGGGCTGACGCTCGGCGGCGTTGCAGAGATGATGAGCGAGCTGGCTGAGGATGGGAAGCGCATCGATTTTTACTGCTGGGATTTGTATGCGCGGGTTTCGTCCTGGTACGAGGCGTTACCCGAAGAAGCTGCGGTCCGAAAGAAGCTCAGACTCGAGACGCTGCATGCGCTCGAGGCCGGTGGGAACGAGACATCGCAAATCGCCGAGCTGATTTCGACCGCGATTCTGCGCCGGCATCTCGAAACGATGCTGAGGCTGGGGATCGAATACGATCTGCTTCCTCGGGAGAGCGAAATTCTTCACCTGCATTTTTGGGATTTGGCGTTTGAGCAGCTCAAGGCGAAGGGCGTCCTGTACTTCGAGACCGAGGGGAAGAATAAGGGTTGCTGGGTGATGACGCGGCCTGGTGCTGCCGAGACTGCTGGTGATGAGGGTCCCGATGAGGACGCGAAGGTCATCGTGCGCTCGAACGGAACGGTGACGTACGTTGGCAAGGACATCGCCTATCACCTCTGGAAGTTTGGTTTGCTCGGCCGCGACTTTGCGTACCGGCGCTTCTTTGCTTATGCCGATCGCGACTGCTGGATTT
>Ga0302319_10009577_pt1 | contig 18601 bp, 16 predicted proteins | sample Bog_T0_2_FD_203319 | JGI IMG/M metagenome (GOLD analysis project Ga0302319, IMG submission 203319) | Peat permafrost microbial communities from Stordalen Mire near Abisko, Sweden - Bog_T0_2 | ecosystem: Environmental > Terrestrial > Soil > Wetlands > Peat | place: Sweden: Abisko, Stordalen Mire...
GGTTTCCAGTACTGCCGACCCACCCGGTTTTCTGCCATACTGATGCACTACCCAAAGGGGGGTACTGGGTCAGTTTTGTCGGATGGCTTCCGACAAAACCGACCCCTTGCTCACTCGCCCAGCTTGTGCTTGAGCTTGTCGATCTTCGGCTTGATCACCAGCGAGCAGTACGTGCGGTCCGGGTGCTTCTCGAAGTAGTCCTGGTGGTAGTCCTCGGCGGGCCAGAATTTCTCGAGCGGCAGGATCTGCGTCGTGATCGGGTCGCTGAGCAGCTTCTGGCGGCCAGCCTTCGACGCTTCGGCCGCAGCCCTCTGGGCATCGCCGGCGTAGAGGATGATCGACCGGTATTGGTCGCCCATGTCCTCGCCCTGGCCCCCGACCTGGGTGGGATCGTGGACCTCCCAAAAATAGTCGATCACCTTGTCCAGGCTCACCTTGGCCGGGTCAAAGTCCACCTTCACAACCTCGGCGTGCCCGGTCGTCTCCGTGCAGACCTGTTCGTAGCTGGGCGCTGGCACCGTTCCCCCTGAGTAGCCGCACGTCACGTGCGTCACGCCTGGCAACAGCTTGTAGGCTGCGTCCAGGCACCAGAAGCATCCGCCTCCGACCACGATCGAATCAGTGGCCTTGGATTGATTGCTCACAGCAACTGCTTTGGTTGACACGGAATTTGGCTCAACAGGTTTCTCTGCCTCCGATTGATGGCGGCACGCAGGGGTGGTCAGCAAGGCAAAGATTGCGCCCGTGAGTACTGAAGAGAAGCGCATGGATCGACGTTCGAGAGTCCAGCCGCCGATTCACTTGCTCGCTGCAACCTTCCCGGAATGCGACGCCAACCATGCGTCGTACTGGGCGCGGGGCATGAAGCGCAGGGATGCGGAGTTGATGCAGTACCGGAGGCCCGTGGGCGCCGGGCCGTCGTCAAAGACATGCCCCAGGTGCGCCCCGTCCACCGCGCAGTGGACCTCGTTGCGGACCATCCCAAAGCTTGAGTCAGTCTGCGATTCCACGAAGTGCGGGTCGATCGGCTTGGTGAAGCTCGGCCAGCCGGTGCCGCTTTCGAACTTGTCCCTGCTGTCGAACAGGGGCGTGTCGCTGCACACCGAAAAGAAGACCCCGTCCGCATGGTTGTCCCAATACTCGTTCTGGAACGGGGGCTCGGTGCCCTGGTCGCGCGTGACGTCGTACTGGGTCGGCGTGAGCAGCTTCCGCCACTCCGCATCCGAATGGGTCACCGTCGCCTTGGACATGTCGATCACCACGTTGGACGGCAGGCCGCAGGCCGTCTTCGGGCTGTCGACGCTGCAGGCGGCAGGACTGGCGGCATGGGACTTCGCGTTTGCGTCTTGCATAGGGTTCTGGGCGGGAAGCGTCGCTGCGCCCGCCAAAAAGACAACCGTCCAAGGGAGAATCTTCATCTCCAGGTAAGAGACCCGGAAACCCGGATTATTCCATCCTACCTGACCAGTTCGGCCAGGGTCACCTCGATCTTCCCGTCCACGGGCGATCCGTTGGAGAGCGCGGGATAGAAGTGCAGTCCCATCAGGTAGGCTTTGGCGGCCTCGGAGATCCGGCCCGTGGACGAATCCCCGGGTGAACAGTCGGCAACCCTGCCGTCGCTCCCGACCGCGAGCTCGACCCTCCGGTTCAGGTCGTCCGCTGCGATCCCGCCGTGAACCCTGGAATTGGCCGCGGCTCCCATGGACACGGGCGCAAGCGTCTGCCCCTTGTGTGCGTCCAGGTACTGCCGGGTCAGGTAGGCGAACACCTCCGCGCGGGTCATTTCCGTGCGGCCCTTCGCCACGTTCGTGGCGATCTCAGAGCCATTGTCGAAGAGATGGACCTCGTAGCTGACCAGCTGGAACCCGGGTGTGAGGCCGCCCTGCAGGATCGTCACCTTTGCCGGCGTGCTGTCGATCGGGTCGAGTTGCTTCATGCAGAAAGCATTGTCGGTATCCTTCGAAAGGGCGCTCTCCCGGTACTCGGTGATGACAATCACGTAGGGGTTCGGGATCGGCCTTGGCGAGGAAACCTCGAATTCAACCTGGACCGCGTCGAAGAGCTGCTTGTCCAGCTCCTGCTGGATCTTGTCCTGGACCGTGCCGTCCTGCTCCAAATCGCTGTACCCCTCTGAATTCAGCGCGGAGTTCAAGGAGCCCTGCGCTTCCTTCGGGTTTGGGTCCGTCAGGAACTGCATCTCCGCGATGCTGGCATCCTCCGACCGGGTGTTGAGCATCGCCGTCTGGGACGAACTCCACTTGGTGCGAGGGTCGTTTGCGGGAGTGTACACCCGCTCGGCGGCGAGGTCATTGAAGATCGCCCTCCTCGCCCGGATGATCAGCCCGCGGTCGATTCGGTAACCCTTCACCGCCCGGAAGGGCACCTCCTTGATCTCCGCACCCTCCCGGAGAACGGCCGAGCCGTTGGAGATCCCGATCAGGGGATAGTAGGAACTCCCCTGCTGGATCAACAGGTTGAGCCCGACAAAGCGGCTGTAGCTCTGCGCCCCCGGGGCCTGCCCGAAGGCCGCGCACGGAACGATCGGCGCCACGGCCAGAGCGACCCGGAAGGTACGGGTGCTGATGAATGTCTTCAGGGTTTGGGTGAGATGCGGTAGGATCATGACAGGGAAAGCCAGCGTACTCTTCCTCTTGGGAAACGGCAAATGGTTTCCCTTTCATTCCAGTAACACCGACGGCTCGGGAATCCCTTCACAACCCCGCGAAATCCGGGGATCCGGGGCCCGATTCAACCCCGTCCGATCCCCGCCTTCACCGCGGCGAAGGCCGCGATCGCCTCCTCCAGGTCCGCACGGCTGTGGGAAGCGCTCACCTGGGTCCGGATCCGGGCAGCGCCCTCCGGCACGACGGGGTGGAAAAACCCGGCGGCATACACCCCCCTGTCCAGGAGGCGCGAGGCATACGTCTGGGCAAGGACGGCCTCGCCGAGGATCACCGGGACGATCGGGTGCGTTCCCGGCCGGACGGCGAGGCCCGCCGCGCCCAAGCCCTCGCGAAAAAACCGCGCGTTTTCCCAAAGCCTGCCCCGAAGCTCCGGCGCCTGCTCAACAAGGTCCAGCGCCGCCAGGGAGGCCGCCGCGATCATTGGGGCCAGGGAATTCGAGAACAGGTACGGCCGGGAGCGCTGGCGGAGCAGTTCCACGATCTCCCGCCGCCCCGCCACATAGCCTCCGCTCGCCCCGCCCAGGGCCTTGCCAAGCGTCCCCGAGAGGATGTCCAGCCGCCCGACAACGCCGCAGTGCTCATGGGTGCCGCGGCCCGTCGCCCCGAGAACCCCCACGCCATGGCTGTCATCCACCATCACCAGGGCCCCGTGCCTCTCCGCCAGGCTGCAAATCTCAGCCAGGGGCGCGATGAACCCATCCATTGAAAACACGCCATCGGTGACCACCAGCTTGAAGCGCGCGCCTGCGGCCGCCGCCTCGATGAGGCGCGCCTCCAGGTCGTTGAGATCGGTGTTCCGGTAGCGATACCGTCTGGCCTTCGAAAGGCGGATCCCGTCGATGATCGAGGCGTGGTTGAGCTCGTCGCTGATCACCGCATCGTCCGCCGAAAGCAGCGTCTCGAAAACGCCGCCGTTTGCGTCAAAGCAGGACGAGTACAGGATGGCGTCCTCCGTGCCGAGGAAGGCGCTGATCCGCGCCTCGAGCTCCCTGTGGATTTCCTGGGTGCCGCAGATGAAGCGGACGGAGGCGAGCCCGTAGCCCCACCGGTCCAGCGCGGCGTGGGCCGCGGCCACCACCGCCGGATGGTTCGCAAGGCCCAGGTAGTTGTTGGAGCAGAAATTGAGCACCCTCCGTGGGGATGCGCCTCCGGCGGCGGAAACCGCGACCCGGCCCCCCTGGGCGCTCGCCATCGTCCGTTCCCGCTTGGAAAGACCCTCCGACTCCACCTTCGCGAGGATCTCCCGGACATGCTGGACGAAGTCGGGTGCCATGCGGATCACTCCCAGTCCAGGATGACCTTCCCGCACCGGCCCGAACGCATGAGGGCGAATCCCTCCTCAAATTCCGTGAACGGCATCCGGTGCGTGATCACCGGCTCGATGTCCAGCCCGCTCTGGATCAGCGCCGTCATCTTGTACCAGGTCTCGTACATCTCCCTGCCGTAGATCCCACGGATCGTGAGCATGTTGAAGACGACCTTCGTCCAGTCGACCACCGCCGGCGGGAGAATCCCGAGGAGTGCGATGCGGCCGCCGTGGGCCATGTTGTCGATCATCTCCCCGAGGGCCCTCGGGTTCCCCGACATCTCGAGGCCGACGTCAAAGCCCTCCTTGAGCTCGAGCTCGGCCTGGACGCCGGCCAGCGATTCCCGCGAAACGTCCACGGCGCGCGTCGCGCCCATCCTGGACGCGATGGCGAGGCGGTACGGGTTCACATCGGTGACGACGACCTTGCGCGCGCCTGCCTGCCTTGCGATCGCCGCCGCCATGCAGCCGATCGGGCCGGCCCCGGTGATCAGGACGTCCTCTCCGACCAAGTCGTACTGGAGGGTCGCGTGGGTTGCGTTCCCCAGCGGATCGAAGCACGAAAGCACATCCCGCGGGATCGACGGGTCCACATGGACGGCGTTGGTGGCCGGGATGCACAGGTATTTTGCGAAGGCGCCGTCGCGGTTCACGCCGACCCCCCGGGTGTCCTTGCACAGGTGGCGGCGCCCCGCCATGCAGTTGCGGCACACGCCGCACACAATGTGTCCTTCCCCATCCACCAGGTCGCCCGGTTTGAAGCCGCGGACATGGGTGCCGACCGCCTCGACGTGTCCCACGAATTCGTGGCCGATGACCATGGGGGCCCGGATCGTCTTCTCCGCCCATGCATCCCAGTTGTAAATATGCACGTCGGTTCCGCAGATCGAAGTCTTGTGGATCCTGACCAGCACGTCGTCGGGACCCGGCTCAGGCACAGCGACCTCGGTCATCGCCAGGCCCGGTCCGGCCTTCAGCTTGGCGATCGCGGGCATGGTCTTCATCCGGGCCATCTTGGGGCCCCGCGGAGCCAGGGACAAGCCATTCACGCCGGTTGACGCGGGCGGCCGGATCGTTTGTACCTAACGGGGCGTGCGTCTCTGGGAATACCTTCTGGCCGGGGCAGCGGTGGCGTGGGCCGCGCTCAATTGGCGGCGGAACCGCCGCGGCGACCGGACCCATGCCTGGCTCGGCTGGGCTGCCGTCGCGGCAGGGGCTGCCAAGCTCTGGCTCGCGTCGGGCCAGGCCCAGTACGCACTGCCTGCCGATCCCTACGACGACCGGTTGTTTCTCAGGCTCGCCACGTACCTCCTCCAGGGCCGCTGGCTTGGCCCCTACGATGAGCTGACCCTGGCCAAGGGCCCATTTTACCCCCTCTTCCTGGCGGCATCCTCCACCCTGCGCCTCCCGATCACCGTCGCGCAGAACCTCCTGTACATCGCCGCCGCATGGCTGCTGGTGCTCGCACTGAGGCCGCTCCGGCTGCGTGGGTGGCTGCGACTGCTGCTTCTCCTTGCGATCCTGCTGTGCCCGGCCCTGGCGGACACAGGGGCCTTCGTTCGAGCGTGGCGGCAGGCGGTATGGCCAAGCCTCGTCCTGCTTTCGTTCGCAGGAACCGCCGGGCTCTCCCTGCGGATGGAAGCCGGGGCACGCAGCCGGGCCGCCTGGTCGCTCCTTTTGGGGCTTTCCCTGGGGGCCGTATGGCTTGACCGGGAGGAAGCCGCCTGGGTCCTTCCGATGCTTGCTTTTCCCCTGGTGTTTGCGGCCCTGCGTTCAGGGCGGCTCACCTCCCTGGTTTGGCTGTGCGCCCCGTTTGCGATTGCAGCCCTATGCGTTTCCGCCGTGGCCCTTCAGAACTTCCGCGCCTACCGCTTCGGAGGAATCGTCGAGTTCCGGGACGATGCATTTGTGTCCGCCTACGGGGCGATCAGCCGGGTGGAGCCGCACGACTCCGTGCGGCGGATCCCGGTCACCTGGGCCGCCCGCGAAAGGATCTATGCGGTGAGCCCGGCATTCTCGAGCCTTCGCGGCGAGCTGGAGGGGGGAATCGGAGCCTCGTTCATGAAGGTCACCCAGGACTGGACAGGGATACCTGCCTCGGAGCACGAAATTGGGGGCGGATGGATGATCTGGGCCCTCCGGGCCGCGGTTGCAAACACCGGGCATGCGCATTCGGCCCCCGAGGCAAGGGCCTTCTACGCGCAGCTTGCGCGCGAGGTGAATGCGGCCTGCGACGACGGCCGCCTGCCCGCCGGCCCGCAGCGCCGCACGCTCCGCCCGGTATGGCCCCCGGGGGGGGCGGCCGCCGCATGGCGGTCCGCTTGCCGGGCCTATCGGCTGATAAGAACCTGCCCCTACCGAATCCGCCCCATCGCCAGCATCGGCTCCCCGGAAGACCTCGCCTGGGTGGAACGGATCACCGGGGAGCCTGTGGCCCCCGCAAACCGCCAGGCTGCAGCTGCGATGGCCGGGCCGCGCCGTCTGGCAGTCCTCGGCTGGACCCTTTGGGCCTACCGGGCGACCATGCCCTGGCTGCTGCCGTCGGCGGGGGTCCTCTGGTGCCTGTCCCTTGCACGGGGGTTGCGTCGGCGCGAGCTCTCCCTGCCCTGGGTGCTCGCCGGAGCCATCCTTCTCGGGATCGTCGGCAACCTTGCGGTCGTGGCCCTTGTGGACGCACTCAGCTTTGGCGCGGTCAATCCGGGGTACCTCGGCGCCAGCGTTCCCCTGGCAGTGGCGTTTGTCGGCATTGTCCTCGCGGAGTGGGCCGGGATTGCCCTCGAATCGCGGTGGTCCGGGTGACCGTTGGCGAAGGTTGGTGCTCAGGAGGGGAGTCGAACCCCTACGCCTTACGGCACACGCCCCTCAAACGTGTGTGTCTACCAGTTCCACCACCTGAGCATGAACCGAATGCAGGGAGGCCGGACTTAGAGGATTCGCGCCGACCTTGTCCAGCCCGGAAATGATCGCCAAATTGGACTTTGACCGGCTTTGGCTTTTCTCGGATGGTTCGCGCTTCGGCTATGAACCTCGACTCCATCAAGGCCGCGCTTCTCGCCTCCTACGAGGCCGACGGGGGCATCAACCATCTCGATGGCGTCAACCTTCCGTCCCAGGAGTCGATCAACGCGCTCGCGAGGGACTGCATGCACCTGCTTTTTCCCGGCTACTTTGAGGACACCGGCCTCGAAAAGAAGGATGTCCCGGCTCATATAGATCAATTGCTGGCAGGCGTCGGGACCCGGCTGGTCCGCGAGATCGAAAAGAGCCTTGGTTTTGCCCGTGACGCCAACCCGGCGGAGCGGGCGCGCGAGGTCGCATCCCAGGCGCTTGCACAGTTTCCCGAGCTCAGGAGGGTCATCCAGACCGACGTCGCCGCCGCCTTCCAGGGCGACCCCGCGGCCCACTCCATCGAGGAGATCATCCTCGCCTATCCCTGCGTCCTGGTGATCTCGCTGCAGCGCGTCGCGCACGTGCTTTATCATCTGGGGGTTCCTCTCCTGCCCCGGATGCTCACCGAGTACGCCCACGAACGGACGGGAGCGGACATCCACCCCGGGGCAAGGATCGGCACCCATTTCTTCATCGACCACTGCACGGGGGTCGTGATCGGCGAAACCGCCACGCTGGGCGACCATGTGAAGCTCTACCAGGGGGTCACCCTCGGGGCAAAGTCCTTCGAGCTGGATTCCGACGGAAACCCGGTCAAGAGCGTGAAACGACACCCCGATCTTGGTGACCATGTCACGGTGTACCCGGGCGCGACCATCCTTGGAGGAACCACGGTCATCGGCCGCAATTCGGTCATAGGATCGCACGTATGGCTGATGAAGTCGGTCCCCCCGGACAGCATCGTGTACTATCAGGGCGAGGCCATGTCGATCGTCCGGGAACAGCGGAACAAGCCCAAGGGATCGAAGGCTGCGCCCGTGAGCATCGACCAGGGCGATTGGGTCATTTGATCCGCTGGCGTTCGCCGAGGGCGTGGGCCATGTCCCTCGCAAAGAACGGGCCGCCGTAGATCATTCCGGTGTACACCTGGACAAGCGTTGCGCCCGCGTCGAGTTTCTCGCCGGCGCTTGCGGAATCGGTCACCCCGCCGGACCCGATGATGGGCAGCCGCCCCAGGGTCGCGCGATGGATGTACCCCACGATCTCCGTCGACCGACGCCGGAGTGGCGCGCCGCTGAGACCCCCCGCCTGGCCGGCACCGGCAAACGCGCCTGGCCTCGCCAGGGTCGTGTTGGTCGCCACGATCCCGTCAAGGCCATGGTCCGAGATCGCCTGCAGCACCGCGTCGATCTGGCGATACTCCAGGTCCGGGGCGATCTTGAGCAGGAGTGGAAGCTGCGCCATTCCCGGCGGCCTCTGCCTGGCACGGTTCCTCGCGGCCAGGGCGCCGACCAGCGCCGGGAGCCGCTCCCTGTCCTGGAGCTGCCGCAACCCCGGCGTGTTGGGGCTCGAAACGTTCAGGACAAGGTAGTCGGCCCAGCCCGCCAGCTGGTCGTAGCTGGCAAGGTAGTCCTGGACCGCGCCGTCGAGATCGACGGCGCGCGACTTGCCAAGGTTCACGCCCAGGGGGATCCGTCGCCGGCCCGGCCCGGCGCGCCGGGCAAGCCTGGCCGCCACGGCGGCCGCCCCTTCGTTGTTGAAGCCCATCCGGTTGATCAGGGCCCTTTCGGCCGGGTATCGGAACACGCGGGGGCGGGGGTTTCCTGGCTGCGCAAGCGCCGTTACCGTGCCGATCTCCACATGCCCAAACCCGAGGGCCGCGGCGGCGCGCCAAACCTGGGCGTTCTTGTCAAAACCGGCGGCCAGGCCCACGGCATTCGGGAACTTCAGTCCAAACGCCTCGATCGGCCGGAACCTGCTCCTGGGAAGGCGGGTCCACGCCTCCATGGCCCGGCAGAGCGGCGTCGCTGCGCCCAACATCGACAGCGCCGCGACCGCAAGGTCATGGGCCTTCTCCGGTTCGAGCCGAAACAGGGCCGGCTTCCACCACTTCTCGTAAGGGATTCCCATTCAGCGACAGCCTGGAATCAGGGTCCCAAAACGCAAGGCATTGCAAAATGGGTTTTTGTGCTTGTTTTTTCAACCTCCAGCCGCACGCTGCGCTCAAAATTTCCTCCTTCATGGCTAAACCGTTATCCACGCTCGTCTGGTGCATCGTCCGGCTCGGCGAAGACCACAATTGGTGGGTTGCCGAGACCAGCGATCCCGTGCGTTGGGATGTCGATGGCCTGAGCATCGTGGACCCGCGGCAGGTCGCCCACTTGATTGAGCTGGTGGACCAACTGCGCGATTATGGCTTCGACCAGGACATGTTCGAGGCGGCCTTCATCAGCTTCCGCATCGAGAAGGATCTCGACGGCGAGCGGGTCCGCCTGAAGCGGGTCAAGGAGTCGCTCTTCGAGTCCGACGAGAAGCTCTTCGCCCTCCCCGACATCCTCGACGAGGAGAACGGCCCCTACGCCGACCTCCTCGACCACCTGACGCGCTGCCGCGTGAAGATGCTCAACGATCTTTTCGATTTCGAGGCCAAGCTTTCCGTGGACGAGGTGGAGGACGAGATCCGCGAGGACCAGAACGCGCATTTCATCGAGGGCAAGGCCGTGCACACCTTCGATGAGCTGTCGGCCATCCTTGAATACATGCCCGCGGGGCACGAGCACGACGAGGAGCACCCCACGAAGGACATCGAGGACCACGGCGAAGACGACCTCCCCGAGCTCGACAAGGAGGAGGAGGAGAAGCTCAAGAACGACGAGTCCCTGAAGTGGGACGAAGACGAGGACCGGCCTTCGGACGCGGAGGAGGAAAAGGACCCGGACGAGGAAAAGGCCTCCGGCAAGGAGGACGAGGAGGAGGAGGAAGAGGCCGATGAGAAGCCCCGCCGCCGGACGAAGAAGAAGAGCTCGAAGGGCTGATCGAACCGAAAACCGCCGGTCCGCTGGTCGGGTTACCCTCTTCGCAGTTCCTCGGCCATGTCGCGGGCAAAATAGGTGAGGATCATGTCGGCGCCGGCGCGCTTGATCCCGAGAAGGGCCTCGCGGCGGGCGGCTGCGAGGTCGAGCCAGCCCAGCCGGGCGGCGGCATGGATCTGGGCATACTCTCCGGAGACCTGATAGGCGGCCACGGGCTTTCGGGTCGCCTCCCGGACCTCGCGGATGATGTCGAGGTACGGGCCGGCCGGCTTGACCATCAGGATGTCCGCCCCCTCGGCTTCATCCAGCGCCACCTCGGCCAGCGCCTCCCTGCGGTTGGCTGGATTCAGCTGGTAGCTGCGCTTGTCGATCGCCCCGGCCCCCGGGCCCTTGCTGCTTCCCACGGCCGCCCGGAAAGGCCCGTAGTAGGCCGAGGCAAACTTCGCCGAGTACGCAAGGATGCAGGTGTTCTCAAAGCCGGCCTCGTCCAGGGCGCGCCGGATGGCACCCACCCGCCCGTCCATCATGTCGCTCGGGGCGACGAAGTCCACGCCGGCGCGGGCGTGCAGGACCGCCATCCGGGCCAGGATCCCGACGGTCCGGTCGTTTTCCACGTCGCTTCCGTCGGCGGTCAGGACCCCATCGTGTCCGTGGTCGGTGTAGGGATCGAGCGCCACGTCGGTCATCACGGCCAGCCCGGGCACGGCCTTCTTGACGGCGCGGACGGCACGGAGCACAAGGCCATCTTCGGACAGGGCCGCGCTCCCCTCGGGGTCCTTGAGCTTGGAAGCCAGCTTGGGAAAGATCGCAACGGCCGGGATCCCCAGCTTGAACAGGGAGCGGCACTCCCGCGCGAGGTCCGCCACGCTGCGGCGAAAGACACCGGGCATTTCCGGGACCTCTTCGGGCGGCCCCTTGCCCTCCACGACAAAGAGCGGGGCGATGAAGTCGGCCGCGGAGAGGGTCGTCTCCCCGGCAAGCGCCCGCAGGCTTTCCGTGCGCCGCATCCGCCTGGGTCGATGGGTAAGATTGAGCTTGGGCATTGTGGCTTGGAGATGGCATCTTTCCTGGAATCCTGCAATCGATCTTCGTCTGCCGCCTTCCCGCATGCCCCTACGACTTTTCGATTCCCTTTCGCGCGAGGTCCGTGAACTGACAACCGGGCAGCCGGACGGAATCTTCCGGTTCTACAACTGCGGGCCCACTGTGTACGCGCCGGCCCACATCGGGAACTTTCGCACCTTTGTGATCAATGACGTGGTCCGCAGGCTCCTGGAGTTCGGGTTCGGGCCTGAAAAAGTGAGGCACGTCCGCAATCTGACCGACGTGGATGACCGCACGATCGGCCAGACCCTGAAGGAGGGCCTGCCGCTCGCCGCGATCACCCGCAAGTGGACCGCAAAGTTCCACGATGACTGCGCCGCCCTTCACTGCCTGCCGCCCCATGTCGAGCCCACCGCCACCGGGTACATACCCCAGCAGGTGGACATGATCAACGTGCTCCTGCAGAAGGGCAATGCGTACCGCGCCCCCGACGGCTCCGTCTACTTCAAGATCGCCTCATTTCCCGCCTACGGCGGTCTTTCGCGCATCCGCGAGCGCGAGCTCAAGGTGACCAACAGCGCGCTCGACGCCGACCACAAGGACGACGTTGGCGACTTCGCCCTCTGGAAGGCATGGAAGCCCGAGGACGGCCCGAACAAGTGGGCCGGGCCGTCCGGCGCGGCGGAGGGCCGTCCAGGGTGGCACATTGAGTGCAGCGCGATGAACAAGGCGATCCTCGGGGACACGATCGACCTGCACACCGGCGGGGTGGACCTGCTCTTTCCTCACCACGAGAACGAGGTCGCCCAGAGCCAGTGCTGCAACGGAACGACGTTTTCGCGGCACTGGTACCACACGGAGCACCTGCTCGTGGAGGGGACGACCATGAGCAAGAGCAAGGGTAATTACTACGTCCTCGATGACCTGGTCGCAAAGGGATATTCCCCGATGGTCGTCCGCTACGCGCTGCTCAACGGGCATCCCCGGAGGCAGCTGAATTTCGTGCTGGAGAGCCTCCACGTTTCCTCCGCGGCCCTGGATCGGCTGCGACGCTTCGACGACCAGATTCGAATCCGCGGCGAGCCGCTCCCGGCTGGGGCCTCTGCATCGTTTGGGGGCCGGTGGGGCCCCTTTCAACCCGCCTTCGAGTCCCTCTGCGACGACTTGAATGTGCCGGAGGCTCTCGGGCACATCTTCAGCGTCCTCAACCGTCCCATCGCCAGTTTTGATGGGGATGAGACCGTGGTTGCCGCCCCCGCCTTCCGGCGGATCTGTTCCCTTCTCGGCTTTGAATTCTGGAACCTGGAAGTGCCCGGGACGATGGCGCCCCCTGTGGTCAAGGCCCTCGCCGAGAAACGCTGGGGCGCAAGGCAGGCCAGGGACTTCGCGACCGCCGACGCGCTGCGCTCGGAACTGGCGGCCGCGGGCTGGTCCATGCTCGACCGGAAGGACGGCTACAAGCTTGAGCCGATCCGGGGCGGCAGCCAATCTCCGGCATGACCCCTTTAGAAGAGCTCCGCCACTCGTCCTCGCACGTTCTGGCCGCAGCCATCCTCCGGCTCTTCCCGGACGCCAAGCTCGACATCGGACCGCCCACGGACACGGGCTTCTATTACGACATCGACCTGGACCACAAGCTGACCGCCGAGGACCTGGCGAAGATCGAGGCCGAGATGAGGAAGATCGCCGACGAGAACCAGCCTTTTCTCCGCAGGGAGGTTTCCCGGGAGGAGGCGGCGGCCATCCTCAAGGAGCGCGGCCAGGAGCGCTACAAGCTCGGCCGCCTGGCCGACATTCCCATGGGCGAGGCGATCTCCTTTTACCAAAACGGGGAATTCATCGACCTGTGCGCGGGCACGCACGTCCGGTACACGAGCAAGGTCAAGGCCTTCAGGCTGCTCTCCATCGCCGGCGCCTACCACCGGGGCGACGAGCACAACAAGCAGCTCCAGCGCATCTACGGCACCGCCTTCCCGACCAAGGAGGAGCTCGCCCAGTTCCTGGAGCGGCAGGAGCAGGCCAAGCTTCGCGATCACCGCAGGCTCGGCCGCGACCTGAAGCTCTTCGTCATCGACGACGAAGTCGGACAGGGCCTTGTGCTCTGGACTCCGGCCGGATCGGTGATCCGCCAGGAACTGCAGAACTTCATCAGCGACGAGCTGCGCAAGCAGGGCTACCAGCAGGTCTTCACCCCGCACATCGGGAAGCTCGGCCTGTACAAGACTTCCGGGCACTTCCCCTATTACAAGGAATCCCAGTTCTCGCCAATCGTGGAGAACGAGGCGCTTGCGGGGCTGCTGGGCGAGGGCTGCTCCTGCGCCGACATGGTGCACCGGCTGGAGTCGGTGTCGGAGCATTTCCGCCAGGAGATCAACCGTCGCACCGGCCGCGAAACCATTCCCGCGGATCGCGTGCTCCCCGAGGACAAGCTTCTCGACGGCTTCCTGCTGAAGCCGATGAACTGCCCGCACCACATCAAGATCTTCTCGTCGCAGCCCCATTCGTACCGGGACCTGCCCGTGCGTCTCGCCGAATTTGGCACCGTCTACCGGTGGGAGCAGTCCGGGGAGCTGAACGGGATGACCCGGGTGCGCGGGTTCACCCAGGATGACGCCCATCTTTTCTGCACCGAGGAACAGGTGGCGGCCGAGGTGCTCGGCTGCCTTGAGCTGGTGAAGATTGTTCTCACGACCCTTGGCATGACCGACTACCGCGTGCGCGTGGGCCTGCGCGATCCCGACTCCACCAAGTACGCGGGGACGCCGGACAACTGGGACAAGGCCGAGGCGGCCTGCCGCGCGGCGGCGCAGACGATGGGAACCTCCTTCAGCGAGGAGGCCGGCCAGGCCGCCTTTTACGGCCCGAAGATCGACTTCATGGTGAAGGACGTGATCGGGCGCGAATGGCAGCTCGGCACGGTCCAGGTGGACTACAGCCTGCCCGTGCGATTCGACCTTTCTTACATTGGGGCCGACAACCAGGCGCACCGCCCGGTCATGATCCATCGCGCACCCTTCGGCTCGATGGAGCGTTTTTGCGGCGTCCTGATCGAGCATTTCGGGGGCGATTTTCCCGTATGGCTGGCGCCCGAGCAGGTGCGGCTGGTGCCAATCAGCGACAAGGTGCTCGACTATGGACGCGACCTCCTCGGCCGGCTGTCGGCAGCCGGGGTCCGCGCATCGCTCGATTCCCACAGCGACAAGCTCGGCGCGAAGATCCGCCGGGCCGAACTCGACAAGGTTCCCTACACGCTCGTGCTGGGCGGTCGCGAGGCCGAGACCCAGGCTGTGAGCGTGCGCTCGCGGGCCCGCGGGGACGAGGGTGCCAAGCCCTTTGCCGCCTTCCTCGAACAGGTCCGGACGGAAGTCAGGACACGCGCCCTGTCCAAGCCCAAGACCGCCTGAGGATCCAGGGCATCCCGATCAGACGGCGGCTTCGCCGCGCTCGTCCGTGCGGATCCGAACCGCTTCCTCCAGGGGCACCACGAACACCTTGCCATCGCCGATCTTGCCGGTCTTGGCCGACCGGATGATGGCATCCACGGCCTTGCCGGCCATGTCGTCCGCCACCCCGATCTCCAGCTTGACCTTGGGCAAAAAATCAACCGTGTACTCGCTCCCGCGGTAAATCTCCGTGTGGCCCTTCTGCCGGCCGAAGCCCTTGACCTCGGTGACGGTCATTCCCTCGATGCCCGCCTCGGCCAGGGCTTCCTTCACTTCTTCCAATTTGAACGGCTTGATAACGGCAATGATGAGTTTCATGCGGATCGGGTTAGGGCGTTTTCAGGGTTAGGCGAATGTATTGGCCCGCTGATAGTAAGCAAGCATCATGCCAAGGGATCCGCCCCCGTTTCGGGGATCACAGCCTGAATGTGCAGCTCCTTCAGCTGGCGGGCGGTTACGGGCGTGGGACTGCCCGCCATGAGGTCCTGGCCCTTCTGGGTTTTTGGGAAGGCGATCACATCGCGGATGCTCACCGTCCCGCAGAGCAACGCCGCAATGCGGTCGAGGCCGAAGGCGATTCCCCCATGTGGAGGCGCGCCGAAGGTGAAGGCTTTGAGCAGGTAGCCGAAACGACTCTCCACCACGTCCTGCGGAATTTTCAGCACATCCTCGAAAACTTTCTTCTGGAGGGCTGGCTGGTGGATCCGGATCGATCCTCCCCCAAGCTCCATCCCGTTGAGCACCACGTCGTAATGCTGGCCGCGCACCTTCTCCGGCGCCGTTTCGAGCAGGGCTGCATCCTCGGGGACGGGCGAGGTGAAAGGGTGGTGGGTGGCGAGGTACCGCTTCTGTTCGGGATCGAAGGTCATCAGCGGAAAATCGACGACCCACAGGAACTTCCAATCGTCGGGCTTGAGCTCGATCCGACCGCGCTTCTGGAGCAGGGCCGCGGCCTCCAGACGGATGCGCCCGAGGATTGCGCAAGCCTGTTCCCAGGGCGCCGCAGCGAAGAATACGGTGTCGCCGTCGGCGATGCCAAGCTCGGCGGAAAGCCCGGCCTTCTCGGCCTCGGAAAAGAATTTCACGATGGGCGACTTCCACTCTCCGCCCTCCATCTTGATAAAGGCGAGGCCCTTGGCACCGAGCGATTTTGCAACTTCCTCCAGGCTCTTGAGCTCGCCCTGCGTCATGTCTGCCAGACCCTTTGCATTGAAGGCCTTCACCACGCCCCCGCCCGCGATGGTCGATTGAAACACCTTGAAGGTGGAGGTCCTGAAGGTGTCGGTGAAGTCCACGAGTTCCAGGGCAAACCTCATGTCCGGCTTGTCCACCCCGTACTTGTTCATGGCCTCCACGAACGGAAGGCGAAGGAACGGAGTCTTCAGGTCCACCCCAAGGACATCCTTCCATACCTTCTTCAGCATTCCCTCGAACAGGGCGTAGATGTCCTCGCGCTCGACGAAGGAGGCCTCGACATCGACCTGGGTGAATTCCATCTGGCGGTCCGCCCGCAGATCCTCGTCTCGAAAACAGCGCGCGATTTGGAAGTACTTCTCCACCCCGGCGACCATCAGGATCTGCTTGAACTGCTGCGGCGACTGCGAGAGCGCATAAAACTGCCCCGGGTGAATCCTCGAAGGAACCAGGTATTCCCGCGCGCCCTCGGGCGTGCTCTTGAACAGCGCCGGCGTCTCCACCTCGATGAAGCCCTCGGCGTCGAAGTAGTCGCGCACCGCCTTGGTTGCCTTGTACCTGACCATCAGGTTCTTGCGCATCCTCGGGCGCCGCAGGTCGAGGTAGCGGTAGGTCAGGCGAAGATCCTCGTTCACCTTGTCGCCGCCCGCGTCATCCAGCGGAAAGGGCGGCGTCTCAGAAATATTGTGGATCGTTAGGCCCGTGACGTCGACTTCCACCTCCCCGGTAGGGAGCGCCGGGTTCACCGTGCCTTCGGGCCGCGCAACCACCCGCCCCGATACGGCAATCACCGACTCCGGCTTGGCCTGGGCCGCCCGCGCCGCCAGTTCCACATTCGCCTTCGGGTCAAACTTCGCCTGGGTGATGCCCTCGCGGTCCCTCAGGTCGATGAAGATGATCCCCCCGTGGTCGCGGATCGAATCGACCCATCCCTCAAGGGAAACCTGGGCGCCGAGGTTGGCCTTGGTCAGCTGGGCGCAGTGATGGGTGCGATGCATGGAGGGTCAAAATGGGGGTTGGGACTATGCAATCAAGCTCCGACCGGTCATCTCCTTCGGCTGGGGCAGGCCCATCAGCTGGAGAAGCGTCGGGGCGATGTCGGCCAACCGGCCGCCGTCGCGCATCTTCGTCTTTCCGGCGACAAGTCCTTCCCCCACCACAAAGACTTCCACCTGGTTCAGGGTGTGGGAGGTGTGGGGGACGTTGTTGGCGTAGTCCCACATCTGCTCGCAGTTGCCATGGTCCGCGCAGATGAACGCCTTCCCGTGGACCTGGTCGAGGGCCTCCAGAAGCTCCCCCACGCCGCTGTCCGTGGTCTCCACGGCCTTGATCGCCGCCGGAAGGGACCCGGTGTGCCCCACCATGTCGGGGTTGGCGTAGTTGACGACAATCAGCCCGTACTTTCCCGACAGGATCGCCGCCTTGGCCATGCGCGTGACGTCGGCCGCCGACATCTCCGGCTGAAGGTCGTAGGTCGCGACCTTGGGGCTCGCAGGGCACGCCCGTTCCTCGCCGGGAAACGGCTCGGCGCGGTAGTTGTTGAAGAAAAAGGTGACGTGGGGATTCTTCTCGGTCTCGGCGCAGCGGAACTGCGCGATGCCGGCATCGGACACCACCTGCCCGAGGATGTTCTTGAGCTTCTCCGGCTTCGGCAGGATGACGTGGACGGGCAGGCCCTCCTCGTAGGCCGTCATGGTCGCGTAGTACAGGTCGAGCTTGTCGCCCCGGTCGAACTCCTTGAAGCCATCCACGACGAACGCCTTGGTGATCTCGCGCGGGCGGTCTCCGCGGTAGTTGTAGAACACCACCGAGTCGCCGTCTCCGATCGTCGCGACCGGGTTGCCGTCGGCGCCCACGATCCAGGTGGGAACCACAAATTCGTCGCCGTTCCGGGAGGTGTCGAGCGGGTTCTTGTAGTAGGACAGGACTGCCGCCTCGGCGCTGGTCGCCACGGCCTCGGACTTCTTCCCGGTCAGCATCCAGTACGCCTTGCTCACACGGTCCCAGCGGTTGTCGCGGTCCATGCTCCAGAAACGCCCGCACACGGTGGCAATCCGACCGGCCCCGATCTTCCGGCACTGCTCCTCGACCTGCCGCACGTAGCCCGCGCCGCTCGACGGCGGCGTGTCGCGGCCGTCGGTGAAGGCATGGATGAAAATCCTGCCCGGGTCGACCCCGTCCTCCTTCGCCTGGCGCAGCAGGCCGTACAGGTGCTCCAGCATCCCATGCACGCCGGCATCCGACACGATGCCCATGAAGTGCAGCTTTGTGCCGCGGGTGCGCACGCGCTCGACCGCGGCCCGCCATACGGCGTTGGTGGCAAGGCTCTTTTCAAGGAAAAGCTTGTTCAGGCGGACCAACTCCTGGTCCACCACCCTGCCTGCGCCGATGTTTTCATGCCCCACCTCGCTGTTCCCCATCACCCCGTCGGGAAGACCGACATCGGGACCGCACGCCCGGATGAGCGTCGAGGGGCATTTCTCATGCAGCATGTCATCGCAGGGCTTCCTGGCCTGGACGGTGGCGTTGAACGGATCCTGTTCCGGATGGGGGTTCTTTCCCCAACCATCGCGGATCACGAGCAGGACAGGCTTGCGGGGAGTGGTCATGGTCGCATTAAGCCATGCACAAAGAGGCGACCCGAGGAAAGGAGAAAGGCGGCCGGGCCGCCCTTCCCTGCCAGGCATCCGGTCCTACGATTTCTTGCGGCAGCGGACCGCGGCAAAAGCCGCACCGAGGGCGGCGCCGAGGGCCACACCCACGGCGATATTATGGAGTGCCGCGCCGAGCGCCGTTCCAATGGCGACGCCGAGTGCGAGCGTGGTTGCCGCCGCTGCGTTTTGGTTTTTCATGGGGCTATCCTTTCGGTACGGACCCATCCTCCCCCCAACCGGGCCCCGAGTCCAGCGCTCATCGGTGGACCGGCCACTCCACTTTCAAGCGGGGATTTTTGACCGGTAGCGAGGGGGACGCGCGGCCCCGCGCGTCCGGGTTTTGGGGTATGGCCGG
>Ga0302319_10009578_pt1 | contig 18601 bp, 36 predicted proteins | sample Bog_T0_2_FD_203319 | JGI IMG/M metagenome (GOLD analysis project Ga0302319, IMG submission 203319) | Peat permafrost microbial communities from Stordalen Mire near Abisko, Sweden - Bog_T0_2 | ecosystem: Environmental > Terrestrial > Soil > Wetlands > Peat | place: Sweden: Abisko, Stordalen Mire...
AGATTGCCTCCACGTCGCCGGTCATAGGCTCCACGCCCCTGTCAATGTTCGCTGCCGGCGATTCGTCTGTATTGCTCGGGAGCATTATAACAACGACTTCCTTCTCGGTGGTGAAATACCTAAACTCCGCGATTGTCGGCGTCGCGCAAGCCGCGATAGCGGCCGGCAATGCCGGAACGCTTATTTCCTACAGCTACGGCGCCAATTTGGGCCTGGCCGGGTATTCGATCAACCCGATTATTGGTTCGCCGGGAAAAGGATTCAACCATTCGGCCTCAAATATCGTCGGCAATCTGGGAACGATGTTTCCGGCCGCAGTTTCCCTTGGGGGTATCGCCTAATGGTCTATCAAATTAAGAACATCGCGTCGGGGGAGATTGACGCCGTTGCGTCGTTACCCCTCTGGATCGAGGGGGTTTGGGAATGCGGCGATCAGCGGTTTACCGACCCTGCAAAGACTCTGTATGAAATGCCGACGACTCTTCAGTTGACGGCGATGGCTTTATATCTTGCGTTCACTCCGGCCGAGCGCATCGCGATCAAGAAATCAACCGATCCTATCGTCGAGGACTTTTGGGCCACGTATGAACTTGCGGCCGATCAAAAGGCGACGATTGATCCGACTCTTGCGAGCTTTGTTGCGGGCCTAACCTATCTCGCGACGCCGACGACGGCGACGCCGCCTGGCCCTGGCATCCTCGCCAGTCCGGCGCGCATTGCGCAAATCCAAGCCGGAATCGCGCAATGATGCTTCTCGCGGCAATTTTCTTCACTTGTCTGTGGTTCGCGCTCGATTTCTTCGTTCTCGATAGCGACGAGTTCGCGCTTGGAGAAGATCCTTGAGCCTTTCCCTCGACGCTCCAACGCTCGACAAAATGTGGCCGCACGCCGCGCCGGAACTTCGGGCCGGCATGGTCTCGACGAGCGAGGCGGTCTTTGAGAAATACGCTATAGTCGAGCTTGCCGACTTGGTTGATTTTATGGCTCAGGTCAGCGAGGAGTCGGGGGGCGGCATCGCGACCGTCGAAGACTTGAACTATTCCGCCGAGCGCCTTTGCCAAGTCTGGCCGAAGCGATTTCCGAGCCTTGAGATCGCCGCGCCGTTCGCGAGCAACCCGCGCGCGCTCGCCAACAGCGTTTACGGCGGGCGCAATGGAAATGTCGCCGGCAGTAATGACGGCTGGGCGTTTCGCGGCCGTGGTCTGATCCAGCTAACGGGTCGTGAGCTTTATGGCGAGATAGCCAAAGCGACCGGACTCGATTTGATTGCTCATCCCGCCATAATCAATTCGCCGCTTCACGCGCTGGAATGCGCCGCCGCGTACTGGCAAATGCGAGGGATTTCCGCGCTCGCCGCCGCCGGAAATTTCAAACAAGAAACGCGCCGCATAAATGGCGGATACACGAACATGGCCGCGCGTAGGGCTTGGCAGGCCAAGTGGCATAATGCGCTCACGTTGACCGAGGACATGCACCCGTCAGGATTCCTCGTCGGTTCAAAGGGCTGGGCGCAAAGCCAATTGCTCGCGGCAGGCTGCGATCCGCAGGGGGTCGACGGCTTTTGGGGCGACGATTCCCGAGCGGCGCTGCATAGTTTTGAGATTGCCAAGGGCTTGCCGGTCGATGGCGGCGACCTTTCCCCCGCGACGATCGACGCGCTCAAGCTCGTGGCGTGACGGATATGCATCGTTAGCTTCGCTAAATCGTCCATAGCTTTTGCTAGCTAACGATAACAAAAGATAGCCCAAGCCCTCTAGTTTTCGTCAACCGCGACTTGCTCGCCAAGGAAAACCCATGTCTCAAGTTGACTTGTCGCCATTGGTTCAAGCCATGACGCCTATCATTTTGGCCGTGGTCAGCGCGGTTCTTTCGCTGATCGCAACGCTGGCGCTCGCCGAGTTGAAAAAGCTGACCGGCATCAAAGTCGAAGCCTCGCGCGTCAAAAAAGTCGTGGATTATGCCGATATCCTCGCCAAGCGCGAAATTCTAGCAGCGAGCGGCAATCTCGCAACCGCGTCGATCTCGGTCAAGAGCCCATTGGTCGCGGGGCTCGTCAACGAAATGCTGGCGCATTTGCCGTTTGAGCTTGACCAACTCGACGTCACGCCCGAGGGCGTGGCGAATATCGTTGCTGGCTCCCTTGGAGACCTACAGGCCAGGATGACGTCGATCTCGCCGCCCGAGCCGCCCGCCAAGACCACCGCCGCCAGCGGCGCTCTAATTACCTCCTCGCCGCCGCTGTCGCGATGAGCAACCGCTCGCATATTTCGGTTGAGATCGCGATCCGCATTGCCCTCGTCGTCGCCGTCATCCTCGTTATCGCCTACGCGGCCGGCGTCTTTAACTAGGAGCCGCCGCCATGCTCTCGCAAGACGATCTCGCGGCGTTCCTCTGGCTCATCGCCAATGGATTCCTCAGCGTTTCGGCGGCAAGTGACTTTGCTAAAGATAACAATATAGAACGCTATATTGCTGCTATTACTAGGCTTTGCGCCAGCATGTAGCAAAATCGCCACAGCGTACGAGATTATAGCGGAATTGTGGTAGCTGCCTTGTTTCGGTCTACATTGGAAAATAATTCTCATGGCTTGCGAAACGTCTGGGTTACTGCTCTTGCAAGCCTTAGAAAACGAGGGAAATGGGGCTATGGCGTCCGCGCCGGTTGGGGAAAGAATTGCCGTTCTCGAAACTCAGTCGGCTGAGAATCGCGAGCGATATATGAACGTAAACAACAAGCTCGACTTGTTGCTGGCGCAGTCCAACCAGCGTGTCGGCGCGAAGCTGACGCTTGGCGCCTTATCGAAAATCTTCGGCGGCTTCGGGATATCATTGACGATGGTTGGCGGGGTGGTTGCGTTTCTCATCTCGGAATTTTGGGCGCATGGAAAGTTCTAGCCGGGCTCGCCGTCGTCGAAAGATTCCAGGTTCCACCAATCTCGCTGACAGGCGGAACAGAAACGCGCCGCATAGCCGTTTTGCGTCGAAATAATCAGCGGGGAACTTTCGTCTGGCAAGACGGCCGCGCAGTATGAGCAAACCGAAGTGGCCGGGCTGTCTGGCCTTCCCCATGTGACGCGGTTCCACAAGAATCCTTCATTTGGTTTGAGTTCGTATTGGCTCATGGCGATGCCCTAGCGTTCAATCAACTGCGCCTCCCACGTCACCTTACGCCGCCTCGTTGCTCCTGTCATGGAGCGCGGGGCGGCGGTTTTTTGCGTTTAAGGCGGCCTATCTTTATCGGCGAGCCTCTTGGTTTGCTTTAAACTTAGCCTTCCATATGGCGATTGAATTATCAAGCTCAGTTGGTTGCTTGATTTCCAGCGTTTTCGGCGGTGCTATAGCAAGAGAAGAAACTTGAGTATTTGTTCCTGTAGGAAAATCGGATTTAGAAGACAGAGCAAGGGACAGCGCGGGTTTTGGATCGTGAAATTCATACGCGTTCGACGTTCGGATGACGCGAACGACCGCCTTGCCAAGCTCGGCGTTCCAAACGCGGACGCGGGCGAGCCGGTTGACCCAGGACAGTATCCCCGATCCTTCAAGCGCCTTTAGCGCCTCGGCGACAGTCGAGCGGGCGCAATCGGCGCGCTCGGCTATCTTCTCGTAGCTCGGAAAGCAAAGGCCGCTACGGGCGTTGTGGAAGCCCCATAACAGCGCCTTGAGGACGGCGCAGGCTTTGGCCGTCAGTTTTCCGTATGCCTTGCCCTCGGCCTTCCTAAGCATCAGCGAGGCGGCCACGGCCATGATCCGCGCCTTGGCGTTGCGGTCGAGCGCGCGCGGGCGCCCGTAGCCGAAAACCTTGTCTCGGCGTCTGTCTAAGCGGTTGAAAATGAGCACGGTTCCTCCGTTCGGTAGTCAGGACCGCCGACGAGGAGGAGACGATTTTGGACAAAGCTTCGCTGTTGCCCGAAATTTAGGGCTTGCGTCGAACAACGATTTCGGGAATTATGAGGTTCTCAGGATCTCACAATTCCCGGCTTTGCCGGACACCGACCCCGCCCTTATCGGCGGGTTTTGTGTTTCTAGGGCTTCGATTCTCCTAAAACGACGCAGATTGCCGGGCGATTCCCGGCCTAGCCGCCTAAATTGCGCTTTTTCTAGGCGAAAGCAACGAAGGCTTTTCCGCTGCGCCCGATTCGGCTAAGTTGAGCGTGTGAGCCCGCCAGCAACGGAGCGATGCGGTGAACGTTGTCATCGACGATCCAGCCGAAGGGCGCTTGCCGCGCATAAAATCATTGTGGGCGTTCGTCAGCATCGACAACGACGGCGACGAAGGCGTCTGCGCTGCGATGCTAGGCGACATCGCGGTTCCGTTGATCGCCGCCGACGAAAAGCGGCTTAAAAGTCTTCGGCCGCTCGCCGAGGAGATCGCGGCGCGGACAAGCAAGAAGATAGTCCTGGCGCGGTTTACCGAGCGCGTTGACGAGGAGGTTATTGATCCGAGCGCCCGCGATGTCTGAGTCCGACGAGACCGCCGCGCTTCGCGCCGAGAATGCAAGGCTCCGTGAAGCCCCAGAGCCCTTTGCCGAATACGCCGAATGGGTCGCGACCAACCGGCCCGGATGGGACCATGATTTGTTTTCGTTCCATATCGATTTTCCCGGCTCGCTGTTCTCTATGCGGGCATTTCGCCAAGCTCGCGATGCCTTTTTGAGTGCGCGCCCATGAACAGCGAGCCAACGGAACTACCCGGCGTCTATACGGCTTGGCAAAAGGCCCGCGACGGCGATCTTAACGTCTGCCCCGATTGCGGCTCGGCTGATTTCAGTTTCCGCCGTTGGGATAGCGCTTGCGGCGGCTTCTAGGACTATCAATACCGTTGCGACGATTGCGGCAAGACCTGGTGGACCGAAAGCGCGGACTCATGAAATATCAAGACGCCTTGGTCGCATGGACCCCTCGCACGGACAAAATAGACGTCGGGCCGCTTATTAGTGAAGATGCGAGGGATTGGTCGCGCCCCTATTCCCACACGGGCGGCGCGGCCTATGTCGCCCTTCGTGAATGCAAAAACGAGTTTCAGCGCGATATGATGATGTTTATCGAGTTTCATTCGATTGTCGTTAGAGACAGAGTGGATATCGACGCCGCGCATAAGGCATTTCTCAAGATTGACGAGTACAGGCGACGCATTGCGCCTGATATTAAGGGCGCCGATCATGACGGGGATTATATGGGCGGCTGGTGACGCACGTTTTCTTAGCGTGCTGTTAAGCCCTCGGTTCAATCACACCGGGGGCTTTTCTTTTAAGAGATCGTTGGCCAGGGATCGCAAATGGTCACAAACATCCTGGCTGGAAAATTCGCCCTGCTTTGTCCATTCGCTATGTCCGGCCATGTCGTAGAAATCAGCCGCCGCTCTCAGCGCCGTTGCGCTTTCGCGGTCTATCGCGGCTATGGCGGCGGCGGCGAGGCGGTCGCAATCAATTGTGCCGTCAAATAGGATGGTCGTTCCCGCAATCTCGTCGCCGGATTCGTTGACGGGAAATTGCCAGAAATTGCAAGGACCGCCCGAGCCCTTTTGCAGTTCGGCAAGGATCGCCAGCGCAACCCGTTCAAGTTCGTTGTTCATCGTCGCGCCTCTCTCGCCACGTCTGCCACATATCGCGATAGGCGGCTTCCATTTTACGCGCAAAACCGGGCGCGTCGCATAACGGCGAGGCCGCCATGCGCGGCCGCAAAGTTCGGCGCAGCTCGGTTAGGCGCTTGGAATCGCCGGCCAGCGCGGCGGCGATCTCGACATAATCTTCAACGGAGTCGGCGACGAGATCGGGCAGGCCGACTTGCGCGAGCAAGCTCGCGCCGACGCGGGCTGCATGACGGTCGCCGCGAAGCGTAACAACCGGCACGCCCATCCACAGCGTATCGCAAGTCGTCGTTGCGCCATTGTAGGGGAACGGATCAAGCGCAATGTCTAGGCGGCCGTAAGACCCGAGGGCGTCTGCGATGTTGGATGACCACCCCTCCAACTCAATCCGATCCGCCGCAATGCCGCGTTCGCCAAGCTTGCCGAGAAGCAACGCGCGGGCGCCGGCGTCGGCGAACGGCTTTCCCTTTAGGAGCAAGCGCGCGTGAGGAAGCCGCGTCAACAGCCGCGCCCATGCGTCTAAGGTCGATGCCGAAAGCTTCGCCGGATTGTTGAACGAACCGAACGTCACGACGCCCGTCATCAAGCTCGGCGGCGCGGCCGGCTCGGGGGCGTCCTGCGCGGCGCCGTAGCAGAAGTAGCCGTCCGGCAGGCGCACAAGCGTTTCGCTGGCCCAAGCGTCGGCCCCGACCGGATCGGTTATCGCGTCAACGAGCTGGTAGTCGATAGCGTCGAGGCCCGTCGTGTTCGGATAGCCGAGCCAAGTCGCTTGCACAGGCGCGGCCTTGCGGGCGAAAACACCGAGCCGATTATTCGCGGTGTGGCCGGCAAGATCAACCAAAATGTCTATGCCGTCCGCTCGAATGCGTTCGGCAAGCGCGTCGTCGGTAAGCCCCGCGGTTGTCAACCACTGCTCGGAGAGTTCGCGCAAACGCGCCGTTACCGCGTCCGGCCGCGCAACCTCGGCGTAGCAGAAAATCTCCACCGCTTCTCGATCATGCTCCCTCAACAGCGGCTCGAAAAAGCGCGAAACCGGATGCTCGCGCAAGTCCGGCGAGACATAGCCGATGCGCAGCCGCCGCCCCGCTTGGCGGGCGTTGGCGAACGCAACAGGCGTCGTCGCTTGCCGGCATAATCTCGCGCCCCATTCTCGATGCTCGGCGAAAAGGCTTTCGGCCGTCTCTCGGTCGTTATAGTTCAGATACAACAGCAGGTTGCCATGCGCCCCTGCATAGTCCGGCTTGATCGCGATAGCGCGGCGGCAGGCGGCGATAGCTTCGTCTAACTTTCCTTGATCCACCAACGCGGCGCCAAGATTGGAATACGCCTGCGCATAGTTTGGTCTGAGCGCGAAAGCGCGGCGATAGGAAGCAATTGCCTCGTCTAGTTTGCCCTGGCCTTGGAGCACGACGCCAAGGCTGTAGTGCGCCTCCGCAATGTCGGGCTTGATGGCGATGGCGCGACGGCAGGCAATGGCTGCTTCGTTGCCTCGGCGCAGTAATATCAACGCAGCGCCAAGATTGGAATGAGCCAAAGCAAAGTCTGGGTTAAGATCAATGGCGCTCTGGCAGGCGGCAACCGCTTCGTTGGACTTTCCTTGATCCACCAACGCAGCGCCGAGGTTGGCATAAGCCTCGGCGTGATGGGGGCTTAGCGCGACGGCGCGGCGATAAGCGATGACCGCCTCGTCTAGCTTGCCCTGACCTTGGAGTGCATTGCCGAGGTTGGCAAAAGCGTGGGCGTGATCGGGGTTAACGCCGATGGCGCGGCGATAGCACGCCTCGGCCGGCAACAACCGCCCCGCAAGGTGATGTTCTACGCCTTCCGTCATGACGTCGGCGGCGCTCTCTGGCGCGATTGAGGGCTTGAGTTTTGCGCTGGCGCGCCGCTGTTGACGGTTCATTTTCCGGCCTCCGGTTGCGTGCGGGCGCGAATAGCGTTGGCAATCCACGACCCGACGCGGCGCACGAATCCTTCTTCGATATCAAACAGCGGATTGTCAGCCGCAGTTGCTGCAATCTTCGCACATTCCTCGCGCTCTTTTGCGAGCGCGGCATTTGCGGCGGCGAGGTCGGCGCGGAGTTTATCGTATTCCGCCTTCCATCCCACGGCCGCCTCGGCAGCGTTCCCAGGCACGCGACCATCAGGGAATTGAAGCCGGCAAATGGGTGGGTCTATCAACAAGAGTAGATCATAGTTCTACGCCGCGGCTTTCCTAAGCGCGGCGCGGAGGGCTTCGACCTCTGACATGAAATAATCCGGGCTCCCCGGAAACGGTTCGTTCGTCATTCCAAATCTCCTTTCGTTGCTTGCGGCGGGCGGCAATCGACGTCCACAAACTCGACGAATTTGAGCCGCTGCGCGATCTGGCCCATAGCGAATTCGTTTTTGTGTCTGTTCCAAAACCCACGGCAACAGGCGTCTTTGCTATGGTGGCAAACGCGGTGGCCTTTGAAACCCATGTATTTATCGCGGACTTGATCTTCCAGCGCCTTAATATTCAACGGCGAGTCCCTGCGATAAATGCAGGTCGCGCACGCCTTTCTTTGGACCTTGAATGCCAATTTGCGCCGTCCTATTTCGCGGTGAGAGGGAGGGCGCGGATTGCTTCAGCAATGCGCAGCGCACAAGGAGGCCGAATCTCGCGCTGATAGACGCCCTCATTTGAGTGGACCAGCGCGATATCCCTCGCCTCAACCGCCACCCTTGCCGCCGCCTCTCGCATCTGTTCGGCGGTGCACGAAAACTCATCCGGGCTGTAGCCTCCCGGTCCTGGCGAGGGGTGGCTATTCGCCTTCGCCTCGCGGAGCTTGGCGAGGGTGGCGCGGGCGGTTTCAAGCGGGAGTAACCACCCCTCAAATCGCCCGCCCTCCGTAATCTCGGACCATGGAGCCCCGTCGCCATTAAGATGAAGTCCGTAAACCCCTCCGCTTTCTGCTATCAATTCGTCAAGAGTTTCGACAATTGATGCCAGCGCCTTCTCGGCTTCGGCAAGAAGTTCTTCGGACATGGGTTTCTCCATTGGCGCTGGTCGATTTATGTGACAACTCCCCGGCCTAAAGGCCGAGGCTTCTAGCTTCTCAGGCAACAGCGCGAACGCGGTTCTTGCGAACTGCGCTACGTCTGACATTGCCTCCACTAGCAGCAGCGGGCTGCCCGCCCGCCAATATCCGCAACCCTTCGGCGCGGATATTCCTTGCCGCGTTGATGTCCCTGTCGTGGTGTGCGGAACACTTGGCGCACGTCCAAAACCGAACATCGAGCGGCATCTTTTCGCAAACGAATCCACATTCGGAGCAGGCTTTCGAGCTTGGATACCAGCGGTCGCACTTGACGAACGCCTTACCGGCGCGTGTGGCCTTGTATTCCAAGAAGTTCGTCAGCATGGACCAACCCACGTCGGCGGTAGCCTTCGCGAGATTATGGTTCGACATGATTCCCTTCACATGCAGGTCCTCGACGGCGATGACTTGGTTTTCGTTGACGATCCGTCGAGACAGTTTGTGCAGATAGTCTTTGCGGGCGCACGCGACGCGCTCATGCGCGCGAGCCACCAGCTTGCGAGCCTTATCGCGACTTTTGGAGCCTTTCATTTTGCGGGAAAGCGACCGCTGTTTCCGCTTGAGGTTACGCGTCGCCTTTTTCAGATGGCGCGGATTGTCGAACTTCGAGCCGTCGCTGGTGACGGCGAGATGCGTCAGGCCAACGTCAACGCCGATAGCTTTTCCAACGGTCGAAACCTTGGGCGCTTTCTCGTCGTCTTCGGTGAGGATGGCAGCATGAAACTGGCCGCAGGCGTTGCGCGAGACGGTGACGGTTTTGATGCGCCCGTCGATCTCGCGGTGAACAACGCATTTGGTCCAGCCGACTTTCGGCAGATAGATTTTCGCGCCGTCCAGCTTTACGCGCTGCGGATATTGGATCGACTGGCGGTCGCGCTTCGACTTGAAGCGCGGATAGCGACCTCGTTTGGCAAAGAAATTCTCGAAGGCGCGCGCGAGGTTTTGCAGCGATTGTTGCAATGCCTGGGAGTCGGCCTCGCCAAGCCATTCAAACTCTTGCTTGAGTTTGGGCAGGCGGATCGCCATCGCATGATAGTTCAGCCCTTTGCCGGTGGCGCGATAGAGTTCGCCGGTCAACGCAAGGGCATTGTTCCAGGCCCAACGCGCGCATCCGAACTGGACGGCCAGCGCTTGCGCTTGAGCGTCTGTTGGATAGAGGCGAATGCGCGTCGCGTTGAGCATGTTTTATATATACGCGCACTCTATCTAACTAGCAAGGAGAGACGCCTTGCGGCGCTGGCCTTATATCCACGCCCTAAACGACGGGGTTTTGCGGCCAGTACGTTAACGCGAACGGATACCGCATGTTCCGGCGAAGCTATTCCGCAAGCGTAGGGCGCGTCCATTGACAATTCGCCGACGTCGAGAAGAAACCAAGTCAGAGGCGGCGATGACCAAAGGCCGACGCGAATCGGCTTCGACCGAAACGCTTTGAATTCGCCGGCCGTTGGCTTCGCAACGTGGCAGACGAGCATCAGGCTAAACGCTTCGTCGGCCGGCGATAGAACGGCTTGCATACCGTCCGGAGCGCGGCCGTAGGGCCAAGGCTTGCCGACTTGAAGTTGCATCATTTTTGCTCCTATCAAAAATCAAATCCGGCGCTTATCTGGCCTTTTTCGCGTCAAAAGCGCTGGCGGTGTCGGGGCTCGCCATGTCCGACAATGTTGCATTAAAAGCGCGGATACGGCCCTAAAAACAGATCGCCAATTGCTCGACGCTATTTGAAACTTAACGCGGGGCGGCGCTTAGTCAACCAAGTTGCTTTATCCCGCTAAGAAGCCTTAAGATCGCCTGCAAGAATAGGGGATGGCGAAATGAAATTCAAAAAAGGCGACAAGGTTGAAAAGGGAATTATATATTTTAGTCCCTTGACAATCGCGGGGGAGTCAGATACCTTGTTTTCAACAACAAGGGAGCTACGCAAATGACCACCGCCCAAAAGAAAGAGAAAATCCTCTCCGCCATCGCTTCTCGCGGATGGTTCACTGCCGAGTGCTACTGGAATGAAGCCTGCGAACTTCGCAACGCTGGACTAGTCCAGCTTAGCGAGCGTTTCTCCACGGGCGGCAACCGCAAGCCAGTATGGGTGAAGGCATGAAAAAGACAGATGAAGAGAACACATTCTATAATGACCCTGCTCTAATAGAGTGTCGCGCTCAGATAGATAGAGCCTTGGGCGGCCTTAATACGCTGCATCTAGGCCCACTCGATTACAATGTTGCAACGACTGTCGATAATTTGCTCGCGGCGGTCCGCCTTTTGGAAGAATTCGGCAGGAGGAATGCGCCATGAACACATTGGTAAATGACGGCAAATTTCTGACAGTTGCGGCAACGCCCACGGCGGAACAAGCGGCTGAAGCGCGGGCTCCGATAGGGGTTAGCGACCAAGCAATGACGGGAGCGTGGCGCGTTATTATCGGGCGCGTGCCTGACCGATACGTAGCCTACTACTATCATGATAACGATGATGCGCGCTTGAAGGTGGCGCTGACGGCTCGAGCCGAACGCTGGATTGCCGCCCATGAAAGGTGACCTGCGCTTGCGTCAGTCTGATGATTTGGAGCTAGTTGAACGTATGGCGGAAGCAGGGTGGAACGCCAATCCAGGCAGACCCGCCGCTCTGACTTGGGCGTGTCGGGAAAGCGCATTGATGCGCAAGGAGGCTTACGAACTCCGACAAATGATGCAAGCCGCGCTGCGGGTTGTTCACGCCGCCTACGCCCGAGATCAAATCATCTGAGTTCTGAAGGGAAATAGGCCATGAGCGTTATCCCCTGCCACCGAGGCGGCCATCTCTGCAATTGGCCCATATGCCCACAGGATTGCGACGGCAGACTTGGAGCGGATGCGTATTCAGCAGCCTTAGACCGTTTTGCACCTAACGACGACAGGCAATGCGCCGACTGCGGCTATCCCGTAGGAGATCGGCCGGTTTTTCTCGGTGGCGTTTGGTTTTGCGCGACGTGCAATCCCGCGATTTCTCATTTTGGTAGAGACATGGAATCATGAGTAAATCAACAATATCCACCTTCGAACTTTTTGCGATGTTCCCCGACCAAGATGCCGCTCGCTCATATTTGGAGGAGCGGCTTTGGCCGAATGGTCCGCGCTGTCCTGTCTGCGGCCTTGGCGAGCGGATCACGACCCGCAAGGGCGGCTTCTATCGCTGCAACCAGTGCAAGGAAGACTTCACCGTCCGCACCGGAACGGTTTTCGAGCGTTCGCACGTCCCGCTGCATAAGTGGGTTTACGCGATGTATTTACTCGTCACGGCGCGTAAGGGCATTTCGTCAATGCAACTCGCGAAGGAAATCGGAATCACGCAAAAGTCCGCATGGTTTGTGTTGCACCGCCTCAGAGAAGCTTGTGGGAGCGATCTCGAAAAGCTCCAAGGCATTGTCGAAATTGATGAAACCTATGTTGGCGGAAAAGAAGCCAACAAGCATGAGCACAAAAAGCTCAAAGCGGGACGCGGCACAGTAGGAAAGACTGCTGTTGTCGCAATGCGTGAGCGCGGCGGCCGCATGAAGGCAATGCCCGTCGAAGACGCCGATATGGCGACGCTCCACACGAAAATTCATCAGAATGTGGAAGTCGGCTCGACGCTCCACACTGACGAGGCAGCCGTCTATCGCGGCCTTAACGGCCTGTTTTTCGACCACGAAACCGTCAACCATAGCGAAGGCGAATACGTCCGAGACGACGTGACCACGAACGGCGTCGAGAGCGTCTTTGCGGTCATGAAACGCGGGATCATTGGCGTCTATCACCATACCAGCAAGAAGCATCTAGGCCGCTACGTCGACGAATTTTCCTTCCGCCTGAACGAAGGCGACGTAAAGCGCCACACGCTACAGAGGCTTGATAGCTTCATTGACGGCGTTGCAGGCAAGCGCCTGACTTATAAAGCTCTCACGCATTAGGAGCACCCATGAAACCCGATCACAAGAAGGCGCTGGATGCCGCTGCGGACAAGGTTTTGGCGTTCCGCCCGAAGCCAAAATCAGAGCCCGCGAAAGCGCGAAAACTACGAAAAGCCAAGATCATACGCGAGAGGAAAAAGGACGTGAGGGAGTGAACTATATAATTCCCGTTGAAAAGGTCGCTGGATACCGCTTTCCAGGCATCGTCGTGAGCGTTTACGAGACGCTTTCCGGCGAGGTCCGCTATGACGTAGAGGCGGATAACCCGGACTTCGCGGGGATGCTGCATATCTTCTCGGAAACTACCTTGAAGGCCCGCACCGAGATTGCCCCATCGCCTCCACCACCCAAAGATCAGAGGAACGAGATTGCTGATCGAGTCGCAGACGCGATTATGGCGGAGATTCCGACAATAAGCGTGCGTGAGGCTAAATCCGCAGCGCTAGCGGCGTTGCACAGTATAAGGGAACCGTCCGAAGAAATGACAGCGAAGGCCGCTCTCTGCTCCGGTATAGCAAAGTCTGTTCCGTTAATATGGACGGCGGTGATTGACTACGCGCTAGACCCCGGAAAGCCATTTCCTTAGTCAAACAAATCCCGTATAGCATTCATTGATCGACGTTTCGCTCGGCGTAGAGTGTATGTAATTCTACGCTGCGCTAAATGGTGTTGTTTATCCTGTGCAAGATGACATCTGGGACAGAGCGCCTTTAGATTTTTCCAGGTATTATTTCCTGGGTTGTTATCTAGATGGGCTGTCGATAGCCAAATTGTTTTCATCTTAATTCGGTCTAGCGCCGGGAATACGGCCCGTCTTCGTCCGCGTTCGTCGCGCCATAGGCCAGCGTCAGCATCCCACCAATAGCCGTCTACTTGTACGATAAGCTTACCGTGCGGCCGCTTGCACGCTTCGCACTTTCCTTTCGCGCGGCCGAAGCGTATTTCACGCGAAAGTTCCTTCCAATCAATCGGGTAAAAAAACCTCAGCGATTTCTTGATCGGCATTTCGATCACTTTAATTTATGTATCGCGGATATTGCGTTTCTAAAAAAGAAATCAGAAAACAAGTTGCGAAGGTCTGGTGCTGGACTCGGATCGTATGGCTCAATAGCTTCGTCGAATAAATGCGTAATCCGATTGCAAGTGTTTTCGCCGCTACGAAGGCTAACGATCATACGGAAATCGTCAAACATACTGCGACGTTCCGTCGATGGGCCTATAAGGCGCGCTTGCCATTGCTCGATTGTAAAACCATCCGTTAGCGGGTGACATATCCGACAAAGCAAGACGAGGTTGTCTGAGGCGTCCGCGCCACCGTCACAATGCGCGATGATGTGAGCCCTTTGCGTTTTTTGCTTAAAACGGCAAAACATACAATCATCAAGCTGCCCGTCATAACCGGCCGCGCTCCAATAGGCGAATATCTGGTGTTTCGTTGGCGTTGAGTTCGTATTGCGGCCCATCACGCGCTCTCTCTTAGTTGATCCAGAACCTTTTTGACGGCCATATGGCTGATATTAAAACCGCTAGCGGCGGCGATATCACGAAGCGACTTTCCAGCGGCCCGCATAGCAACCATGCGAACGATTGAAGCCTGCTCAGCCTCGTCTGGAATGAGCCGCTTTTTCTTGGCTTCTACGATGATGTGATATCCGAAGGGACGCGCGCCGCCGAGAAAATGCCCGCGTTCTTTTTGGTCGGCTTTTACTTGACTGATGCGCTCGCGAATCCTGTCGCGCTCGGCCTCGGCGAAGGCGGCGGCTATTGTGAGAAACGTCTTGCTAAAACCATTGGCCGCCATGTCGCCACCTAAGTCGAGAAGGTGAAGAGTGACGCCTTTCTCTTTCAGGCGCGCGACAATCTGCAACGCGTCGAGCGCGCTTCGGAACATACGGTCTAACTTGGCCGCAATAATTATATCGCCGCGCTGGATTCGTGCGACCAAGGCGCGGCCAATCGGCCGCTGGTCAATTGGAATTGAGCCAGAGACTCCTTCCTCAATCATAATGTCGGTTACGTCGAAAGCGTGCATGTCCGCATACCCTCGGATCTGGCGCTGTTGAACGTCAAGGCTCTCGCCGAACTTCGCTTGTCGCCCCGTCGAGACTCGACAATACCCAAAAATCGCCATTTTCCCCAGCCCCCGCTGTGTAAACGCGCAAACGCCTTTACGATTTTTGATTTGCGCCGTAAGCGCCTTTTAGCGCCTTGCCAAACTTGCCCGCAAAACCCTTTCCCGAACCTTACAAACCCCTCTTGACAAGCCGTTAAGAATCATCCTCGCGACTCGCCGTCAAGCTTCTTTTATCGCTTTAGATTATGCTTGCAATAGCTCTTTATAACGAGCTATAACGCTAACTGACGAAAGCGACTCGACGAGGGGAACCATGCCAGCGAAAGCTGAAAATCACGATCCGACCGCGCCGAGCGCGTTCGCAAAATCCATGCTGCGGCTCCCGACGTTCGATCTCGCGCAAATGCGCAAGACGCTCGCGCTCAAGCTCGCGGCCATCGACGCGGAGCTAGGCAAGCGCGGCGAGGCGACGACAACGACCTTGGGGGCAAAAACATGAAAGTTATCACTTTTGCTGCGCAAAAAGGCGGCGCCGGAAAAACGGCGTTCGCCCAGCATCTTAGCGTTCTTGCCGAGACCGGCGGCGCCAATGTCTTGCTTATCGATACCGACCCGCAAGGCTCGCTCAACGCTTGGTATCAGTTGCGCGGTAGCGGGACGCCGATACTTATCAAGTCAACCGGAAAAGACTTGCGGCGGTTCGTCGATAGGGCGCGCAAGGATCGCGTGGATTATTGCCTAGTCGATACGCCGCCGCACGCTCAACAGTCGATCCTCGACGCTATCGTGGTTTCTGATCTCGTCGTTGTTCCGCTGCGGCCGGCGTTCTCCGATCTCAACGCGATTCCGGCGACGCTTGAACTCGCACAATCGGCCGGCAAAGCGCCGCTCGTCGTTATAAACCAAGCGCCTGTGGCGTCTGCTTGGGGCGAGCCGGCGCAAGTCAGCCAAGCGCGCGAGCTTATAACCGGCTTGGGCTCCAAGGTCGCACAAACCGTTATCGTCATGAGAGTCGCTATCCAGCACGCCCTTGCCGGCGGACAAACCGCTGGGGAATTTGAGCCCTCTGGAAAGGCCGCCGCCGAGATCGCGGCGCTTTGGGCGGAAATCAAAACCGAACTTGAAACGGAGAAATAAAAATGGCAAAGCCCCGCGCGCTAACGATTCTTCCCGTCGTCAAAAAGGGAATGCAGGCGCCGTCCGATCCTGAAACATCGAGTGAAAACGACGAAAAGCGCGTTTCCGTCGTGATCCGCGTAACGCCGGCCGAGCGCAAAGAGCTTCGCCTCATGGCTATGGAAGCCGATACGACGGTGCAACGGCTTGTCGAGGATTTGATTCAAGGCGTGCTTGAGAAGGACCGGAAAGCTAAATAACTAGCTAGCGTGCGAGTAAAATCGCACGCGATTTAATTAGCTTTACAATTAGTGTCGAATTTGCCGCGTTAGAAATATCTCGGTTTTCAGTTGCGCCCAATTGCGAGGATCGACGTAAACCGAGTCCACGTAGAGCCGCGTCGCATCCTCAAGCTCGTGCAATACCGTCTGAATTTTTTCCTCAGCGCGCTTGAGGAGCCGTTTTTGCGCGGGCGTAAGCGCGGGCTCGTTCTTAGGCTCGTCGCTCAACGGACTCTCCTCCAGATGCCCCGGCCTTCAGGGCGGGGAAGACGTTAAAGCAAGCCCCAGGAAATCTTGGCGCGCCTGACGTAGACGCGAGGGGTGGCGCCGGCTTTGGCGAATATCGCGTCCCTGGTAGCGGCCGGTTCGCGTTCGCCGTCAGCAAGGGCGTCACAGCCGATCCCGGCCCCGCAAAGCAGCTTCGCCCCCTCGCTCAAGGCATCAACGCCGTTCAGCGCCGCGAGGACCGGCGCGTAGGCGCGCGGGTTGACGATCAAGCCGCAAGTGCTCCTTGCCTCTCCGTCGTAGCCAATTCCCTCTCCGACGTAGCCAAGCGCCGGACAAGGGCCGTCGCTGCGTTGGAACACAATAGCGCCAAGCGGACAGAGCCGCGCTTCGCAACACTGTCCGCAATGGTTGCAGGCCGCTCCATAGGGCGGCTTGTCGGGCGTCCCGCTCAAGCGCGGCTCGTGGCTGGCTTCATCTTGGTTTTGGCGTGCGCGACCAGGGCGTCCACCAATTCGCGCGATAAAAGCTTGCGCTCGCCGGGCTCAAGATTGTCGAGGAAGTCGCGCAGCGCGGCGGGGCCGGCGTCGGCCCGCGCCCGGGCGGTTTGCGTCAGGTCCGCGAGCAACGCCGCGTTCGGATCGGTCGGCGCCGGGCCGGAGTCATGTTCCGTCCCGGCGCCTTCCGCCGACGCGGCGGGCCGTGATGACGCCGCGTCGGTTCCATTGGCCGCGCCGTTGCCGGCCGGCTTGTCGTTGATAGCGCCGTTTAAGCGGCCGTCCGAGGAAGCGGCGACATAATCGGCGTTGCCGTTTTTCGTAATCTCGCCCGTATCCGGATCGACCTTTTCGTTCGCGCCTACGCCGGCCATTTTGTCGAGAGCGTCGGCGAGAGACGCCGGCCGCTCGCCGGGTTTAGCCGCAACGGGGAAGGCTTCTTCGACGGTAACCTCACCGTTTTTGATCGCCGCGCGGGCGCCGTTGAGCGTCAGCAGATGGTCGAGGTTTATATCGCCTTCGCCCTGCACGCCGAGCGCTGCAAAAACGCCCATGACGCCGAATGCCTTGATTGCGAGCGCTCGACGACTTGAGAGCGTCTTGATATCGCCGCGTATGACCTCCTCGACAGCCGTATATCCACGACGAGCGACGCCCTTTGGAATGCCGGCCAGGATCGCGTTGCGCCGAGCAATCGAGCAAGCTGCGGCGCCGGCAAGCTGAATCATGTCGTTGTCGATTCCCTTGCCGCGCTTTTCCTGTATCGGCCGACGAACGCGAGCCACTTGAATTACATTCGTCTCCAAATCCTGAAATACGCCCTCGGCTTCCACGTATTTTTCGATGCGGTCGACATGGACAATACGTGCCGCGACTCGGCAGTTACCCCATTGGCTCGCCATGATCTCGGCGAAACGGATCGACGGGCCTTGAATGGTCTTTCCGCCACGCGGTAAAGCATAGATGCACTCGGCGGCGGTGTCCTCGTCGAGCGTCGCAAGCGTCGTTATCTGGTTTACGGCGCGTTGAATGCTTCGCGGCATGGCGCGAGCCGTTGCGACTTGCTGATCGACTTCGGCGCGGGCAAGGCTGACAGCTAGGCTTTGCTGCACGGCGCTCAAACCGCCGCCGCCGTCGTATCCGACAATCTCGGTCGATTCTTCCGAATTGCGGGATGGGGAAACTTGGTTGACACTCATTTTGTTGCTCTTTCGGTTGCTTTGTTGCTAGCGAAATTGCTCGCTAACAATATTGCGTTATAATTAGATAATAAGCAAGCGCTATCCCGCGCGACGCCGCGCGAGTTCATGCTTGATGGTGAATTTGACGTCGGGGTCGAAGTCCTGGCCTTCGCCCCAGCGGAGATAGTCGGTGGGAACGTCCGTCCAAGCCATGCCGAAATGCTTGCCGAATCCGACTTTGCGCAGAACGGCGGCCTTGGTCGAAAGCCTCAACAAGTCGTCTAGGCTACGCTCCTTGAGCATTTCAACCAGAAGCGCCGTCGTCAGAACGGCGTCGAACAACGCCCGGTGAGGGGCGACTCCGCTAGGGCGAGGAAGCCCGCGCCAATAATATAGCACCGCGTTCTTGAAGCTTGGCGCCTCCGGCCAAACATGCAGAGCACAGCGATATGTATCGATCCAGCGCTTTTCTTTGAGCGTCGGCAGCATGTCGCGGTCGAAGCGGGCATTGTGCGCAGCGAGAAGGTCAACGTTTGCAGTGAGAACAAGGCCAAGCGCCTCCTCAAGGTCGGGCGCGTTGGCGACGTCCGAGTCGATAATGTGATGAACGCCCATCGCCTCGAACGAAATAGGCCGGTGCGGATTGACGAGTAT
>Ga0302319_10009579_pt1 | contig 18599 bp, 14 predicted proteins | sample Bog_T0_2_FD_203319 | JGI IMG/M metagenome (GOLD analysis project Ga0302319, IMG submission 203319) | Peat permafrost microbial communities from Stordalen Mire near Abisko, Sweden - Bog_T0_2 | ecosystem: Environmental > Terrestrial > Soil > Wetlands > Peat | place: Sweden: Abisko, Stordalen Mire...
TTGCTGGCTGGCAAGCTGTTTGCCCGGGGCGGCGAGTAAATCCAGCATCTGCTGGAGGGTCAAGAACCGTGGCAGCCGCTTTTCCAAACGTGGGAGGGAAAGATTTTTAATCGGGGTGGTCTCCACCACGGCGTGCCGGATAAGGAACTTGTAAAAGGAGCGCAGGGCGGAAAAACGGAGTTGGGTGGCGGCACGACTGAGTTTGTTCCGGCCCAGGAACCGAAGGTAACCGCGGAAGTCATCGCGGTGTAACTGCGCCCAGACGGGGAGAGCCTTGCGCTCGTCCCGATGCCAGCGGGCAAATTCAGTCAGGGCCTGCCGATAATTCCGCTGGGTATAAATCGAGGCCCCCCGATCGGTGGCCAGATGGACGAAAAACTTCCTCATCCACTCATCGTCGATTTCAGCGGGCGTTATGGGTGATGTCTCCATGGCGGTTGAAGTTGAGTTCGGACGCTAACATCGGCTTTAACATCGGCGTTATGCTCGCGAAACATCGCCAACGCCTACGCAGGATAATTGTGATTTTTTCAGCGGCGGCTTGCTTCATGATTATCATTGTTACTTTTTGTCTATGATTATAAACGACATTTCGATCTCAATCAATAGAAGATATTCACTTTATAAACTCACTCCCTCCAGCGGCACCGGGGGGGAACCTTTGGCGGTCCGTGTCCCGCCGAGCTCCTTGCAAGTCGGCGTTCGTCTGGATTCGTGGGATTTCTCACCGGCAAACCGAAGTTTCACGCCGGTCTGGCATGGTGATGAATTGGCCCGCTACTGGCGCGGGGAGAAATTGGCCGCATCTGGTTGGCGCCGCTGCACTGTCTCGACATGATCATGATCGAATTCTAAAACTCAAACGGGCATCGCCCTTTTCTGGTGCTGGCATGAATCTAGCAGCGAAATAGGGAATGCTAAAGATTCAAAGCTACAAGGCAGGTGAAAACAGGGTGCTTGCTTTGAGCGGTCGGATCGAGGCTGAAAACCTGGCACAATTGCGGCTTCTTTCGGAAGCAGAGACCGGTAACGTGATGCTGGATTTGGCAGAAGTTGACTTGGTGAGCCGGGAGGTGGTTCTGTTTCTGGAGGGTTGCGAGGCACGAGGCATCCAGCTCAAGAACTGTCCGCCTTATGTGCGCGAGTGGATAATCCGCGAACGGGGCCGACAAACGGACTGATTCATCGCTTGCGAACCGGGCTGAAAGCAGTCGATCCCATCGGTCAGATTTTGTTTGCAGGAGGTGATTTTTCGATGGCATGGCATTCGGATTCATTGTAAACATGGGAGAAGATCATCCTATCAGATGACGATAGATTAAGATGAAAAAGCAGGTTGCGGAAGAGCTGGATCAAAAAGTTGCGCAGCGCACCGCCGAGCTACAAGCCGCCAATGAAAGGCTGACAAAGGAAGTCGCCGAGCGAAAAGTCGTTGAAGAAAAACTGCGACGGAACAAGGCTTACTTGAAGGAAGCGGAGCGATTAAGCCATGTGGGTTCATGGGCCTATGATGTGGTTCGCCGGGTGTGGAGCTATTGGTCGGAGGAATGGTGCCGGATTTCGGGGTTTGATCCAGCCCAAGGCGCCCCGCCGGTCGAGCGGCAGCGGGCGACGCACCGGCCGGAAGATTGGGCGAAAATGCTGGAAGCGATTGAACAAGCCATCCGGGAAAAGTCCGATTTTCAGACCGACGCGTGCCTAACGTTACCGGATGGAACGATCAAGCATCTCCACATTGTCGGCCACCCCGTGTTAAACGAAGCCGGCGAAGTAGTGGAACTGGTTGGCTCAACCATGGACGTCACGGCGCACCACCGGTCGGAAGCCTTGCTTGCCAATGAAAGGCGGGCGCTCGAATTGACCACCAAAGAACTGGAATCCGAGCGCGACCGTTTGCGCCTGCTGCTGGAAATCAACAAGGCACTGGTGGCCAATTTTGATTTGCAGGATTTATTCAACGCGCTGGCGGGCCACTTGCGCATCGTCACCGGGTGTGATTTCGTTGGCCTGGCATTGCCTGATGCCGAGTGCGGCCTGCGCCAACACCTGATTGATTTTGGAAAATCCAAGCCCGCCATCCGAGGAGGCCTGCCGGTTCCCCTGGAAGGTTCTGCTTCGGCAAAGGCCTTCCGCACGCGCCAGTTGGTATGCCTGGGCAGGGTGCAGGGCGAGCAGCCCGATCCGGAAATTTATGGAACCCCCGAAGGCCGGGAATTTTACCAATCGCCACTCCAGGCAGGCGTGCCATCAGGCTATTTCCTGCCGCTGGTTCATCGCGGCGAAGTGGTCGGGGTGATGCAGCTCGTAAAATATGCCTCGCTGCCGCTGAAAACACAGACGGCCGAATTCCTGCATGCCTTGGGAAACCAGCTCGCGGCCGCGGTGGCCAATGCTTTGGAACACCGCGCGCTTATCGCCGCGCGCGACCGGCTGGCCAGCGAACAGGTCTATTTGCGGGAGGAAATTGACCGGTCTTCGATGTTCGAGGAAATCGTCGGCACCTCCGCCGCCTTGCAGACGGTACTGGCACGCGTGTCCAAAGTGGCACCGACCGGCTCGAACGTGCTGATCACGGGTGAGACTGGCACGGGTAAAGAACTGATCGCCCGCGCCATTCACAAGCGTTCGGCCAGGTCTAACGGGCCGTTTGTGAGTGTGAACTGCGCATCGATTCCACAGTCCCTGATCGCCTCGGAATTGTTCGGACATGAAAAAGGCGCTTTCACCGGCGCCTTACGCAGGCGACCCGGCCGTTTCGAACTGGCGCAGGGCGGCACGCTCTTTCTCGACGAGGTCGGCGAGCTGCCGGCGGAAACCCAAATCGCGCTTTTAAGCGTGCTCCAAGATCGCGAATTCGAACGCGTCGGAGGAACCCAGCCGATTCGCACCGACGCCCGGCTGATCGCCGCCACCAATCGCGACTTGGCGGCGGAGATTTCCCAAGGCAAGTTTCGCAGCGACCTGTTTTACCGCCTCCACGTTTTTCCCATCGAAATGCCCGCCTTGCGGAGCCGAAAAGAAGATATTGCCATGCTGACGGAATATTTCATCCACCGTTATGCCGGCAAGATGGGCAGAAAAATCACGAGCATCAGCAGGCAAACACTGGATTTGTTCCAGGCGTATGACTGGCCAGGCAACATCCGCGAGCTGCAAAATATTGTCGAGCGCTCCCTCATTGTCTGTGAGCAAGAAAATTTCTCGGTGGATGAAAGCTGGCTGGCGCGGAAGCCGCGGGACAGTGAAGCGCCTCTCCAACCGCTCGCACAGCGGAGGTCCGCGGGTGAGCGGGAACTGATCGAGAGCGCCCTGGTCGCAACCAGCGGCCGGGTATCCGGTCCGGCGGGCGCGGCGGTCAGGCTGGGAATGCCGGCATCCACGCTGGAGTCTAAAATTCGTGCGCTTGGCATCAACAAACACCAGTTTAAAACGCCCGGCGCGGGAAGATCGGTGGGCTTGATTGAACCAGCATAAGTCGATGGTTCCACGGCCCCATATTACCGGCCTCCCTGGCAAGAATGGCACGATGACGTCAGGAACGGCGTGGGCCAGGATCATCGTTCCGAGTTTTTGGTTTGTTCGCGAAACTTCGCAATTTCGCGAAACTCGCGAATTTTTAAAGCTTCAAGAAGCAGGCCGGCCGCGCGGAGCCGTTTGCCGATTACCATAAAAACACGCGCCGCCGAGATTCAGCCCTGGTGGCGAACTTGCCGGTCCGCGACGGGTAGCGACTGGCACGACAATAGCAACGAAATGTCGGGCATGAACATTTTGCCAGTCCAACTTGCCGAAAGGCGATTTCTTAAAATGCCAACTGGCGCCATGGTATCCGACTGATCATGAGTGAGGCACTACCGATGATTCATCTGGCGCGCCATGGCGAGACTTTGTGGAGTCTCTCCGGCCAGCATACAGGGCTTACCGATCTGCCTTTGACCGAACGGGGTGAACGAAACGCGCGACAGCTTGGCCAACGACTATCCGAGCTCCATTTTGTGAAGGTATTTACCAGTCCCTTGGAGCGCGCCGCCCGCACCTGCGACCTGGCCGGCTTTAAGTCCATCGCGGTGGTCGATCCAGATCTGGTGGAGTGGAACTATGGCAAGTACGAAGGCCTGCGCAGCGGGGAGATCCAGGCGAAGCATCCTGGCTGGCAAATATTCCACGACGGATGTCCCGGCGGAGAAACACCACAACAGGTTGCCGGCAGGGCGGACAGGGTTTTGCAACGTCTGCGCGACCTCGATGGCGATGCACTCATTTTTTCAAGCGGCCATTTTCTGCGCCTGCTGGCCGCGCGCTGGCTTGGACTTGAACCCTTGGTCGGCAGGTATTTCGCTTTGGATACCGCCAGCGTAAGCGCGCTCGGGTACGAGAACATCCCATCCCGCCCGGTGATCCGGCTGTGGAACGACACCTGCCATTTAATCCCTTGAAAGCCACCCGACTATACATCGCCGCATGAATGTACTGGTCATTGATATTGGCGGGACGCATGTCAAAGTGTTGGCGACCGGTCAGGACACCCATCGGGATTTTGCGTCCGGGCCGCACTTGACCCCCAGGCGGATGGTCTCCGGAGTTCGCTCCCTGGTGACCGATTGGAAATATGATGCCGTTTCCATTGGTTATCCAGGACCCGTTCGCCGCAACCGGCCCGTGGCGGAACCGTGGAATCTGGGAAGCGGCTGGACTGGCTTTAACTATGAAGCCGCCTTCAAGTGTCCCGTCAAGCTGCTCAATGACGCCGCAATGCAGGCGCTGGGGGGTTATCAGGGCGGCCGCATGTTGTTTTTAGGCCTCGGCACCGGACTTGGCTCGGCCATGATTGTCGAAGGCATCATCCTGCCCATGGAACTGGCCCATTTGCCCTACAAGAAGTCCACTTTCGAGGATTACGTGGGCATTCGCGGTCTCGAAAAATATGGCAAGAAGCGATGGCGCAAATTGGTCGCCGACGTCGTGACCCGACTCGTGGTCGCGCTGGAGCCTGACGATGTGGTCCTGGGTGGCGGCAACGTAAAGAAACTGACAAGATTGCCGGCCGGCTGCCGGACCGGTGAGAATGCCAACGCGTTTTTGGGCGGATTTCGGCTCTGGGAGCAGGCAGCTGGATCGCCTGCTTCCGCGCGAAAAAAAACCTTCCCCAAACAAAAAACCACTTTCGTTACCACCGCAGCCTGAAAGAATCCCTATGAACCCATTGAGCCGAAAAGAACAACAGCAGCGAAAAATCCGAACCCAGACCGGATTTTTTGCCGCGCTGGATCAAAGCGGGGGCAGCACTCCCAAGGCGTTGCTGGCCTATGGCATCCCGGAAAGCGCCTGGTCTGGCGAAGAACAGATGTTCACCCTGGTCCATCAGATGCGTGCCCGCCTCATCACCACCCCCAGTTTCAATGGCGACCGGATTCTCGGCGCCATTCTGTTTGCGGGGACCATGGACCGGGACATCGAGGGGCAGGCCACCGCCGACCACCTTTGGGACCGGAAGCGTGTGGTGCCCTTCCTGAAGGTGGACCAGGGGCTCGCTGACGAGCGCGATGGGGTTCACTTGATGAAATCGATGCCAAATCTGCCGGCGCTGCTCGCCAAGGCCAGCCTGAAGGGGATCTTCGGCACCAAGATGCGCTCCGTTATCAACCAGGCCAACACCACCGGCGTTCAGGCCGTGGTCCATCAGCAATTCGAGGTGGCCGCGCAAATCCTCGCGGCGGGACTCGTGCCGATCATCGAGCCCGAGGTGGACATTCATGCTTCGAACAAGGCCGGGGCCGAGGCGCTGCTCAAGGCTGCCCTCGAAGAATATCTCGACGCGCTGCCCGCGAACCAGTGGGTCATGCTCAAGCTGACGCTGCCGGAACAGGACGACTTCTACGCCGAATTCACCAACCATCCGAAGGTACTGAAAGTGGTCGCCTTGTCGGGCGGTTATTCACGCGCGGAAGCCAATGAACGGTTGAGCAGAAATCATGGCGTCATTGCCAGCTTTTCGCGGGCGCTGGTCGAGGGCTTGTCCGTCCGTCAAACCGACGCGGAATTCGACGCCGAACTCGATTCCACAATTCAAGGGATTTACGAGGCGTCAATCACTTAAACCAACCGCGGAACTCAACCCAGGTTGAACCAACCACCACAAGAAAGGAATGAGCATATGGAACTCGGAATGATCGGGCTGGGCAGAATGGGATCCAATATGGTGCGGCGACTCATCAAATCCGGTCATCGGTGTGTCGTCTACGACCGGTCGCCTGACGCCGTGAAACCGCTCGTGAACGAGAAAGCCGCCGGCGCCGATTCGCTGGCCAGCTTTGTAAAGCAACTGTCATCGCCACGCGCCATTTGGCTGATGGTGCCCGCCGCCGTGGTGGATCAGTCCATCGCCGAACTGCTGCCTTTGCTGGCCCGGGGTGACATCCTCATCGACGGGGGCAATTCCTATTATGTGGACGACCTCCGCCGCGCCCGGGAGCTTGCGGCCAGGGGAATTCATTACGTGGACGTCGGCACCAGTGGCGGGGTATGGGGCCTGGAACGCGGCTACTGCATGATGATCGGCGGCGAACCGGAGCCGGTTCAGCACCTCGATCCCATCTTCGCCACGCTGGCGCCCGGCCGGGGTAACATCCCCCGCACCCCAGGGCGGGAAAAACTTGGTGGCACCTCGGAACACGGGTATCTCCATTGCGGTCCGAATGGGGCGGGCCATTTCGTCAAGATGGTGCACAACGGCATCGAGTATGGCATCATGGCCGCTTATGCGGAAGGCCTGGGCATTTTGCGGGAGGCCAACATCGGCCGGCGGCGGCACGAAGTCGATGCCGAAACCACGCCGCTGCGGGAGCCGGAACATTATCAATTCGACCTCAATCTGGCGGACATCTCGGAAGTCTGGCGGCGGGGCAGCGTCATTGCCTCATGGCTGCTCGATCTGACCGCCAACGCGCTCGTCGAGGATCCGAACCTCCGCCAGTTTGCCGGGCGGGTTTCAGATTCGGGTGAGGGCCGCTGGACCATCAAAGCCGCGATTGACGAAGGCGTGCCGGTGCCGGTTCTGACCACGGCGCTCTATGAGCGCTTCGCCTCCCGCGGCGAGGCGGATTATCAGGACAAGGTTCTCTCCGCGATGCGCTTCGGCTTCGGCGGACATCTGGAAAAAACCATCAAGTAACGACCCGTCATGGATGCAAATCATTGCGACACCCTGGTGTTCTTCGGCGCCACCGGCGACCTGGCTTACAAAAAAATCTTCCCCGCGCTGCAAGCCATGGTGAAACGCGGCAACCTGCGGGTACCCGTCATCGGCGTGGCCAGGGCGGGCTGGAACCTTGACCAGCTGAGGGCGCGCGCCGCGGACAGTTTGGAAAAGCACGGCGGACTGGACCCGGTGGCCTTTGAGAAATTAAGCGGACTGCTGCGTTATGTGGATGGCGATTACAACGACGCGGCCACCTTCCAGCGGCTCCGGCAGGAGCTGCGACAGGCACAGCGCCCGGCCTATTATCTGGCGATCCCGCCGGCTGCGTTCGCCATCGTCGTCGAACAGTTGTCCCGGGCCGGTTGCACCGGAGATGCCCGCATGATCATTGAAAAGCCGTTTGGGCGCGATCTCGCCTCAGCCCGGGAACTGAACGCCATATTACTCCAAAGCTTCAGCGAAAACGCCATTTTCCGCATTGACCATTACCTGGGAAAATCGCCCGTGCACAACATGCTGTTCTTCCGCTTCGGCAATGCCATGCTGGAACCCTTCTGGAACCGGCATCACATCGAGAGCGTCCAAATCACGATGGCCGAGGATTTTGGCGTGCAGGGACGCGGCGCGTTTTACGAGCAGGTCGGCACCATTCGGGACGTGATGCAAAACCACCTGTTTCAGGTTCTGGCCAATGTGGCCATGGAACCACCCATTCGTACGGACAGCGAGTCCATTCGCGACGAAAAAGTAAAGGTCTTGAAGGCGATCCCGCCGCTCGAACCAAAGAATGTCGTGCGCGGCCAGTTCAAGGGTTATCGCGCCGAGCCGGGGGTGGCACCCAATTCGGAAATCGAGACTTTCGCGGCGCTGAAATTGGAGGTTGATTCCTGGCGCTGGCGCGGGGTGCCGTTTTACATTCGCGCGGGGAAAAACCTGCCGGTCACCTGCACCGAATTGCAGGCCAGATTGCGCCATCCGCCGACGATGTATAACCAATATGATCTCAAATCGAACTATTTCCGTTTCCGCATCAGTCCCGGCGTCGTGTCAGCGATTGGGCTGAACATCGTCGCGCCGGAAGATGAATCCGTAAGCCGTTTGATCGAACTGAAAGTGGAACGTCCCACCGCCCCGAACGAAATGGAGGCTTATGAGCGCGTGCTGACCGACGCCATGATGGGTGACGCCACGCTTTTCGCCCGGGAGGATTACGTCGAGGAAGCCTGGCGAATCGTGGATCCGGTGCTCCAGTCCGGCACACCAGTCCATCCCTACGAACCGCGGACCTGGGGGCCGGAGGCAGCGCAAGTGGTTAGCCCACCCGGCGGCTGGCACAATCCGGCATTGAATGGTCAACCGCCCATATGAAAGGCCCGTCATGCGCATTGGAATAGCCACTGATCACGGGGGATTCCCGTTGAAACAAGAACTTTGCGCCAGACTCGAATTCGCCGGCCATGAAATCGTCGATTTCGGCGCGCACAGTCTGACTCTGGAAGACGATTACCCCGACTACGTCATCCCGCTCGCGCGGGCGGTCGCGGCGGGAAAGGTGGACCGCGGCCTGGCGGTATGCGGCAGCGGCGTCGGCGCCACGGTCTGCGCGAACAAAATCAAGGGCGCGCGCGCGTGCCTGATCGAAGATCACTTTTCGGCGAAACAAGGCGTGGAGGATGACGATTTGAATATGATCTGCCTGGGCGGCCGCATCGAAGGCCCGGAACTCGCCTGGGATTTGGTGCAGACGTTTCTGGCCGCCGAATTCAGCCGGGCGCCGCGCCATTTGCGGCGCCTGCGAAAAGTCGCCAGCTTGGAGACCGGCGAAAGCAAAACGAATCCAGGAGAAAATCCATGAATAACCCTGACTTGGAACAGTTGGCCGTCAACACGATACGCACGCTCTCGATGGATGCCGTGGAGGCGGCCAAGTCCGGCCACCCCGGCACCCCCATGGCGCTTGCTCCATTGATTTATACCCTTTGGAATCGCGTCATGAATTTTGATCCGGAGGACCCCGTCTGGCCCAATCGCGACCGCTTTGTCCTCTCCAACGGTCACGCCTCCATGCTGCTTTGGTCAGTCCTGCATCTGAGCCGGGTCCAGGCCGTGAATGCTGATTACGAATCCCTGGGCAAACCGTCCGTAAGCTTGGATGACATCCGTCATTTCCGCCAGCTCGACAGCAAGGCGCCCGGACATCCGGAATATCATTGGGTTTCGGGCGTGGAAGCGACCACCGGACCGCTGGGTCAAGGGGTCGCCACCAGCGTCGGCATGGCCATCGCCCGCCAATGGCTCGCCCATCAGTTTAACCGGCCGAATTTTGCGATGTTTAACTACAACGTTTATGCCGTCTGCGGCGATGGCTGCATGATGGAAGGCGTGGCTTCCGAGGCGGCATCGCTGGCGGGTCATCTGGGCCTGGATAATCTCTGCTGGATCTTCGACAACAACCACATCACCATCGAGGGTCCCACGCGAATCGCTTTCACCGAAGACATTGCCACGCGCTTTCTTGCCTATGGCTGGAATGTGTTGCGGGTGGGCGACGCGAATGACCTCGACCGCATCGAACACGCGCTGGAAGTATTCCGGCACACCAAAGGCCGGCCCACCTTTATCATTTTGGACAGCCATATCGGTTATGGCTCGCCCCATAAACAGGACACCCCCGAAGCCCACGGCGAACCGCTGGGCGACGAGGAAATCCGGCTGACCAAACGCAGCTATGGGTGGCCTGAAGACGCCAAATTCCTCGTGCCGGAAGGGGTCTATGAACATTTTGCCACCGGCATCGGCCGGCGTGGCTGGGACGTGCGAAATAAATGGACGGAGCTTTTTACGGCCTATGAAAAGGAATTCCCCGCACTGGCCGCCATGATTGGCCAGATGCAACGACGCGAGCTGCCAACCGGGTGGGATCGCAATCTGCCAGTTTTCCCCGCCGATGCAAAAGGGCTGGCGGGTCGCGAGGCTTCCGGCAAGGCGCTGAACGTGCTGGCCCAGAACATCCCATGGTTGCTGGGGGGGTCCGCGGACCTTGGCCCATCCAACAAAACCACCCTGACCTTTGTCGGCGCCGGCAATTTTCAAGCCGATAGTCCGGGTGGGAGAAACCTGCATTACGGCATCCGTGAACATGCCATGGGGGCGATCGTCAACGGGCTGTCGCTGTCGAAACTTCGACCGTTTGGCGCCACCTTCTTTATCTTCAGCGATTATGCCCGCCCCGCCATCCGGCTCTCGGCCTTGATGGAATTGCCGGCCATTTTCATTTTTACCCATGATGCCATGGGCGATGGCGAGGACGGACCCACGCACCAACCCGTGGAACAACTGGCCTCGCTGCGGGCGATCCCCGGCCTCGTCACCTTGCGTCCCGCCGATGCCAACGAGGTGGTTGAGTCGTACCGCTATATCCTGCAACTTCGCCATCAACCCGCGGCGCTGGTGCTCTCGCGCCAACCGCTGCCCACCCTGGATCGAAGCAAATATGCCCCGGCCGCCGGAGTTGCGCGCGGCGCTTACATATTGGCCGACGCGCCCGGCGGAAACCCGGAAATTATTCTGATCGCCACCGGCAGCGAAGTGATGCTCGGCGTCCAGGCGCATGAAACCCTGGCGGCGGGCGGCATCCGCTCCCGGGTGGTTTCCATGCCGTCGTGGGATATTTTCGAGCTCCAGTCGGCCGAATATCGCGACAGTGTGCTGCCGCCCCATGTCACCCGGCGCATCGCCATCGAGCAGGCTTCGACCTTCGGCTGGGAACGCTATGTCGGCGCCCACGGCAGAATCCTGGGCATGAAAACGTTCGGCGCCTCCGCGCCACTCAAGGAGTTGCAAAAGAAATACGGGTTCCAGCCGGAAAACCTCGTTGCCGCGGCAAAAGCATTGCTCGCTTGAAAACAGCCGGCGCAAAAGCGGGCCGGAATCCGGTGGGTCGCTGGAAATAGTGACACTTTCGATATGAGTCTCTGGCTGCGAATCCAACCTGTTCTGGCCGTGCTGGCCGCCGGGATGTGCCAGGCTGACGTTATGGCGGAAAATCCTTTTCCGCCCTCCCCGAATGAACCGTGGGCCCCTCCGCACCTCGGGGAATATGAGCGGCAACTGGCCGGGAGCCGCGGCCAATATGAGAGCAATGCAACCGTGGTGCCCATCGACGCCGACCGGATCTACGACCTGCCCGGGTTGATTGATCTGGCCGAGCGGAGCCACCCTCAAACCCGCGTTGCTTGGGAACGCGCCCGTCAGGCCGCCCAGGCGGTTGGTTTGAGTGAGAGCAGCTATTACCCATATCTGGCCGCCTCGGCCGGCGCGGGCTTTCAGCATGAACTGGGATTATTGACCACGGTTTTTCCCGCCAATGGCGCCGAGGAAAGCACCACCCTGGAGGTCAAGTGGCTGCTGTTCGATTTCGGCGGGCGGAAGGCCACGGTGACGGTCGCCAGGGAACAATCAATGCTGGCCAATGTCAACTTCAACGCCACGCATCAGCAGATCGTTTTTTCGGTGACCAAAAGCTTTTACAAATTTAATACCGCCCGGCAACAAGTCCAAGTGGCGACGGCGGCCCTGCAAGCCGCCCGGACCGTCGACGAAGCGGCCCAAGCGCGGTTCGATCACGGACTGGCAACGAAGCCCGACGTGCTCCAGGCTGAACAGGAAACCGCTCAGTCAACCTATGAACTCGATGCCGCGCACGGCGACCTCAGCGACGCACAGGTCGCGCTCATCGAAAGCCTGGGCATCCTGCCCACCACCAAACTGCAGGTGGCGGACGTCCCGGAGACTCAATTCCACGATAGCCCCGACGATTCCCTGGACGAACTCTTTGACCGCGCCCTCTCCCAGCGTCCGGATCTGGTGGCGACGCTCGCCAACCTGCGCGCGCGCCAAGCCCAGGTCCGTCTGGCTCGTTCGGCCTACTATCCGAAAGTCTCCCTGGAGGGCAGCGCCGGCTGGGAAAAGCTGGATGTCAACGCCTACAGTTTTCCGTACACCGGGAACAGCAAGCCGGTTTACGGCATTGGCGTGGCCATTGACCTCCCGATATTTGACGGCTTTGCCCGGGCCGAAAAACTGCGCCTGGCCGAATCGCAATTGCGCGAGGCGGAAAGCGAATTAAAGGACTCCCGCGACCAGGCGGTCAGCGAAGTCTGGAAAGCGTATACGGATTTGAAAACGGCCCTCCGCAAGCGGGAATCTGCCGAAAAGCTGCTGGCGGCCGCCCAAAGCGCATTTGACGCCTCGCTCGAATCTTATCAACACGGTCTGGAAACGTACGTGGATACGCAGAACGCCCAGCGCAATCTCACGGCCGCTCGCAGCGTGATGGTGGATACGCGGTCCGCCATCTTCACCAGCGCCGCGGCGCTGGCCCTGAGCGTGGGTGATCTCGCAAAACCGCCCCCGCCTGCCAATCCAGCCCGCCATTTATGAGCAACCCCTTGCCACCCCCGCGCCTACTTCGCACGCTCCTCGTACTGGTTACGACCGGCTGGTTGCTCACGGGCTGTCACAGTGCTCATTCACCCAGCGTGGACATCATCGGCTCCTATTTTCCCGCCTGGATAATCTGCATCGTCATTGGCCTGGTCCTAACGATCATCGTCCGGCAATGCCTCATTGGATTCCAGATCGACCGGTATTTGATGCCGGCCCCGCTCATCTACCTGTGCCTCATGGTTTGCTTCACGCTCGGGGCTTGGCTGATGTTTTTTAAAAACTAAATTCCATTTTATGGATGAACCGACTCCCACCCCCGCCCCCGCAAATCCGTCCCCCGCCCCGCTGCCGGACCCGGAAAGGTATCGCAAAATCGCCGGGCGCCTGATCAGTGTCGCCGCCCTGGTCGGCGTTGTCATTTTAGTCTCCTGGGTTTGGGAAATAATCGAGCAGCATCCCCGCACGGACGATGCGTTCGCCACCGCAAACGTCATCGGCGTCACCCCGCGCGTCCATGGCCCTATCATCCGCTTGAATGTCCAGGACAACCAGGAAGTGAAGGTGGGCGACTTGCTCTTTGAAATCGATCCCGCTGACTATGAGGTCCAGCGACAAAACGCTGAGGCCGCCCTCGCCGCCCTCGATCAGCAAATTGAAGTGGGCAAATCCCAGGATGAGACGCTCAAGTTTCAGGTCAAGGCCGCCGAAGCGGGCATCGCCGAGTGCCGGGCACAGCAAAAACAGGCCAGGGATACGCTGGACCGGCTGAAGCCGCTCCTGCCCAAGGGGTTTGCCACGGCAGATGATGTCGATAAGGCCGAAACCGCGGTCAAGGTGACGGAGGCTTCTCTGGCGGCGGCGGAACAAAGGTTGAACCAAGCCAGGGCGAGTCTAAGCAACCTCGCCACCCTTCAGGCGCAACGCGGCGGCGCGGTTGCCGCAGTGAATCTGGCCAACCTCGAACTCTCCTACTGTAAGGTCGTGGCACCCTTTCCCGGTAAAGTCATCAATTTGAATATTTCCGGCGGTGCTTATGCCAGCGCTGGGGTTCCTGTCTTCTCCCTCCTGGACTTGCGCCACTGGTATGTCATCGCCAATTTCCGGGAGGGGGAAATCCGCCATTTCGCCACCGGTTCAAACGCGGAGGTCTATCTCCTTTCCGCGCCTGGCAAGCGCTTTGCCGGCCGCGTGCAGGGCATCGGTTGGGCGGTGGCGCCCAAGGATGAGATCGACCTTACCCGCGGCGTGCCCGCCGTTCCGCGTGAATTGAACTGGGTCCACATTGCCCAAAGATTTCCCGTGCGTATCTACATTGAGAACCCCGACCCCGACTTGTTCCGCATGGGGGCGTCCGCGGTCGCCATCATCAAATGAACGGCGGCGCCACTTTCCGTCTGCCGGATTTCCGCGCGCCAAGTCTGGTCTGGTTGCGCCGTGAACTGGCCGCGTTCCCCGGCCGCCGCCCCATGACCACACGAATGGTCGCCAGCGTCGTTTTAGTCACCCTCCTTTCCATGGCATTGCAGGTGCCGCAACTGCCGTTCTCCGCGTTTTTCGTCTTTTTTGTCACCAAGGAAAACCGGGTTCTCACCCTGGTCACCGGCATCGTCATGGTTTGTGGCGCCACGATTGCCACGTCCGTCTGCCTGCTCCTCTACTCCTACACCTTTGATTATCCCGAACTGCGGATACCGGTCATGGCGGGTTTCATTTTCACCGCCATGTTCTTGTCCCGCACCTTTGTGATCGGTCCGCTCGGCTTCCTCATCGGCTTTTTTGGCGCCTTAATGCAAACCATCGCCGAAAGCGCCCCCAACACCGACGCCTTGGTCCGCGGCCAGCTTTGGTTGTGGGTGGCCATCGTTTATCCGATTGCCCTGACCGTCGCCATCAACCAATTCCTGCTGCCGGCCGACCCTTGGAATGGGCTGGTCGACTCTTTGATCCTGCGCCTCAATGCCGCCTCGACCGCCTTGCAGCGGGTCCTCAAGTCGGGCGCGGTTGGCGGTCAGACCAACCCCGCCCTCCTGGACCTCGCCACCCGCGGTTGCAGCAACATGCTCGGACTTCTGAAATTCGCCGAAATGAAAGATCCGCAGGTCAAACATCGTCACCCTTTTCTGGTGGAAACCGTCGCGGCGGCCGGACATCTGGCGAGTGCCACCGCCTCGCTGGAATTCCGTCCGCGGCAAGCCTTGTCGGCGGAGGATCGGCTCTGCGCCGAAATTTTGTTGGCCGACCTTGCTCAGCTCAAGACGGCAGTGCCCGCAAAAGACCAGGTACTGGCGCCACGATCATCCTTCCCGCCACCCGCCAGCCTGCCGCAATTGCGCGAACTGCAATTCGCTGCCGAATCATTCCGTGACAGCCTGATTCACGGGGCTTCCGATTACACCTCCACCAACCCGGTCAAGGTCAAAAAGTCGCTGTTTAACTCTGACGCGTTCACCAACCCGTCCCACCTGCGTTTTGCGCTCAAAGTCACCTTGGCCGCAATGACCTGTTACCTCATTTACACGGGGCTCAATTGGCCTGGCATCAGCACCGCTCTCACCACCTGCTGTTTCGTCGCATTGGGCTACACCGGGGCCACCATTTACCGGAGTTGGCTGCGGCTACTGGGCTGCCTGATCGGCGGCTTCTCCGGGTATCTCGCCATCATTTTCCTGGTTCCGCATATGGAAAGCATCACGTCGCTGGTCCTCCTTACGGCGGCCGGATCGGCGCTCTTCGGCTGGGTTGCCGCCGGTTCCGAACGCATCGCCTACGCCGGCTTGCAGGCGGCGTTTGCCTACTATTTGTGCATTTTCCAGGGCTTCGAGCCGGGCACCAATTTGACTCTGGCACGTGACCGCGTGGTGGGAATCCTGCTTGGCACCGTGATTTCGGCCATTGTCTTTCGCAGTGTCTGGCCGGAACACGCCGCGGAAGGCTTACGCGCCGTCCTGGCGCGACTACTGCGCAATATTGCCCGGCTCGTGCTCCTGCCCAAGCCCGGCCCGGCCATTCAGATTGATCGGAATACCACGGTTTCGCTGCACGGCGCCATCGCGAAGGATTTGGACAATCTGTTGGTGCTGTCGGAGCAGGTCGCCGTTGAGAATCTCATGTTTCGTAATCCCAAAGGCTTTGCTGCCCCATGGCTCGATCACCTCACGGGAAATATTCAGGCCTTGTGTCTGGTCACCACCGCGCTCTTGCGACGAACCAAACTCGAAGAATGGGACCGTCTGGACCAGACGTCGCAGGCAGGGGAATCCGCTTTGCGTGCGGTGGTCGCGGAACAGTTGCAAGGGTTCGCCACGCAGTTGGAAAAGGGCCGGCCATCCCCGCCCATGACTTTGGAATCCGCCCGCGCACAATGGGTGCAAACTATTGGAAGCATTACCGGTAATGACCGCCCCCGTCTGGTGCGCCGCCTCGTGCGACAGGTTGAACGGCTGGAACGCCCAGTCATATAGCAGGATTAACGGGACGGATAGTCATAACGGAATTTGCTGAAATCCACGCGGCCCTGCTCACCCAGGTCGTTATAGGTGAACAAACCCAAACGCGTCCCCCGGTAATTGTGCCAGCCGAAGGCAAACCGCGTGCCGATCGGCGCGAATGCTTTGCCGTCGAGGCTGTAAGCGAAGACACATCCGCCCTGGTCGTCAATCCTCGCGCGCAACCAGACGCGATTGGCCGGCAATAATTCCGGCCCCAAGGTGGAAACATTGTCCTGGTTAAACACGATGCGCCGTCGGCCGTCGTTTTGAACGACGCCAACCTGCGCCACATTTTTCCAGAAGAAAACCAGCCCGGCGATCTGACCGTCCGCCATTTTCGACGCATCAAGTCGGACTTCCACGGTGCCGCCGCCGGTGCCCATGAGGCGTTGCGTGAGCGTGTTTCCCGCCTTGAAAAAATCCCCCTTCACCAGGGGCGCAAAGGCTTCAAGCCGCAGCCAGCCCGGCCGCGCCGTGAGCGACCATTTCTCCGGACGCGGCTGGTGATTCCACTCCCACTGCGGCCCCAGGGTTGAAGCGCTGAAATCATCGGAGGATTGGGGCACCTGCGGCGGAAAACCGTTGACGGGCTTCCTCGCCGTCCAAACCAGATTGCCGACCCCGTTCGTGTCCATCACCCCGGGAATCGGCCAGCCATCGATCCATTTAACGGGCAACAGGTTTGAGGGACGCCCATCGTAGGTGCCGGTTAGATCCATGGGCCGGGGTGAAGCGGCATCGACATCGCCCCGCCGGGCGTGAGCATATTCGCCGCCATTCTCGCCCCGACCCTGATGGGTGATAAAGCACCAGTCTCCCGCTTCGGTTTGCACCAGGCCGCCTTGATTAGGCTGGCGGTCGTAACGCCCCGGCGCATCCTCCAGGATGGTCTTCTTTTCCCAGGGGCCGTTGAGGTTGTCCGCGCGCATCATGACGCCGACGCGGACATTTTGTTTGCGGTGATACTCGTTGTGGAAATAATAATAGCGGCCGTTAATCTTGTAGAGCTTGTTGCCTTCGCTGGTGCCAAATGCGTCCAAAACCCTGGCGCTGGCGGGATCAATGCCCTGGCCATCCGGACGCATTTTAAAAAGATGCGGCACCCATTTCCCGAGGGACTCCGTCGTATTGCCGGGATTGCTTAAAATCAAGTACGCCTGGCCATCGTCATCCCAAAAAGGAGCCGGGTCATCCCAGCCCTGGCTGTTCCAAACGCGCGTCACGGGAGCCCAGGGCCCGGCCGCGTTGGTCGCGGTGGTCATGAAAACCCCCTCATCCATGGTCGTCCAGAAAACCCAGAATTTGCCGGCATGGTGGCGAATCGTTCCGGCATAAATCCCGCGGTTGTAGCGGTTCATGCGGTCCCAGTTTAATTCCGGCCCCATCTGCGTCAAATCGGATACGCAATGACTGAGATAGCGCCAGTTCACCAAATCCTTCGACTGCAGCACCGCCACGCCGGGGGAGTATTGGAAGGTGGAAGTGATGAAGTAATAGTCACCGCCTACCCGGATCACATCGGGGTCGGAAAAATCACCCGGCAGCACCGGATTCTTATAGGTGCCATCACCCTGATCACCCCAGGAACCCTGATTCCCCACATCGGCGTGCGACAGCACAATCGATGCTAACCAGGTGACACAACAGATACCGGCGTTTTTTTTCATGAATTCAGGAACTTGCTGGTCCGGGCTTTTAAATTTACGGATTGGTTGAATCTTCCCGGCCGAACCCGGCCATTGAGCGGGGCGCCGGAACCCATAACCGGCACCCCGCCCGTTTGCCAACGAGTCCCACAACTCGTTCGCATCATTCCTCGCGGTCGAGTCTATGCTCACTTACATACGCGGAAGCGGGCGGCTGAAAAGGGCCAAAAAAGAAAAATAACGACGGAGGCGCAAAATATTTGGCCCTTTTGGCGGCGGATTTACGCATGTAATAATGAACCCCTGATAATATTCCGACGCGACCAGCGTTTCCGAAACCGACATTCTGCGGAAATGCCGATCATTTCGAACCGGATAACCTCCGGATGAAATGTGCGGAAGCGTTTTGATTAATCACCTGCCAAAATTCAGGCCAGGAATCAGTCAGGGAGGGCAGCCGAGTGAAACCCATCAAACATCACACCAGCAACCGTATGAATAAAAATAAGATCGTGGCACCCTGCCATACATTACTGGCCGGGCTATTGACTAGTTTGGCCGGCCTGACCACCGGACACAGCCAGCAACTGGCGTTTCCCGGCGCGTTAGGCTACGGCGAATACGCGACCGGCGGACGCGGCGGGACGGTCTACCACGTGACCAACCTCGCCGATAGCGGCGCCGGGTCATTTCGGGACGCGGTGAGCCAGCCAAATCGCATCATTGTTTTTGACGTGGGCGGTTATATTGCCCTCGGCAGCGCGGTGTCCTGCTCGGACAACCTCACCATCGCCGGGCAGACTGCGCCGGGCGGAGGCA
>Ga0302319_10009580_pt1 | contig 18599 bp, 17 predicted proteins | sample Bog_T0_2_FD_203319 | JGI IMG/M metagenome (GOLD analysis project Ga0302319, IMG submission 203319) | Peat permafrost microbial communities from Stordalen Mire near Abisko, Sweden - Bog_T0_2 | ecosystem: Environmental > Terrestrial > Soil > Wetlands > Peat | place: Sweden: Abisko, Stordalen Mire...
GTTCTGTTGGACAAAAGACGCGTAGACGTCGAGCAGAACTTGTTTCTGACGCTCGGTGATGGCCGCGTCGGTGATAATCGCGTCGCGCACTTGGCTGGCCTCGCTTGGCTCGAGAATCCCGGCCCGAACGTAAAGAACCTCCGCCGAAACACGCAGGCCCTTCGCGATCTGGCTGAGGACATCGGCAGACGGTTTACGCAACCCACGTTCGACCTGACTCAGATAGGGATTGCTGACACCGGCCCGTTCAGCAAGCTGTCGCACCGAGACCTGGGCGGTCTCGCGCTGGCTCCTGATGAAGCTGCCGATGTCGGAAGCCGCAGTGGTCACCTTGGCGGAGAGCTTCTCCTCGGGTGCCATTGCGTTCTCCTGGTTCGGTTGGGTCGATGTTCGCCTCCCCCCAGGCTACAAACGAGTGCTTGCTTTTGCAAGCAGTCTGTTAGCACTGCTCAGAAGAGCAACTGCGCGACGGCGTAGATCACCAACCCCGCCAACGCACCGACCACCGTGCCGTTGATCCGAATAAACTGCAGGTCACGACCCACGTGCAGTTCGATGCGTCGGCTCGCCTCGTCGGCATCCCAGCGTTCGATCGTCTCGGTGATGATCGCTGTGATTTCAATCCCATACTGCGAGACCAGATGCTTCGCGGCCCGCACCATCCAGTCGTCGACCTTGTCGCGCAGATCGACGTCGTCCCGCAGTGATTCCCCGATGCTCATCACCGTGTCGGCGATGCGGCTGCGCAATGCGCTGGACGGGTCGTCAACGCCTTCGAGCACCAGCCGTTTCAGCGTCTTCCACGCCGTCGCGGCCGCATTGGCGACCTCGTCGCGGGCCATCAACTGCTCCTTGACGGCATCGGCGCGCGCGATGGTATCCGGGTCGTGCTGCAGATCGTCGGCAAACTCGAAAAGGAAGCGGGTCGCCGAACGGCGCAATTCGTGGTCAGGGTTGCGGCGCACTTTGTCGGTGAAGTCCATCAACTCGCGGTGGATGCGATCGCCGACGAGGTGGTCGACGAATCGAGGCGACCACGTCGGCGAGTCTCGCTCGACGACCCGCTGGATGATCTCGCCGGCATTCAGCGACCACTGAAACGCGCGGTCGGCCAGCAACTGGATCAGGGCCTCTTGCCGATTCTCGGCCAGCACGGTGCCCAGGACCCGGCCCACCGGCGGACCCCACTGAGGTTCGGCGATGCGCCGGACGATCATTCGGTCGATCACATGCTGCACATCCTCGTCGCGCAGCAGCTCCACCAGCACCCTCAGCACCGTCGCCGCCTCGCCCGCCACCCGCTCGGCATGTGGGGCTTCCGACAGCCACTTACCCAGCCGGCTGGGGACCTGCGCGTCGCGCAGCTTGCTCTCCACAACCTGCGGCGACAGGAAGTTCTCCCGCACGAAGGTGCCCAAGGCCTCGCCGAGCTGATCTTTCTTTCGCTTGATGATCGCGGTGTGCGGGATAGGCAGGCCGAGCGGATGTTTGAACAGCGCGGTAACGGCGAACCAGTCCGCCAGCGCGCCCACCATGCCGGCCTCTGCGGCCGCGCCGACATAACCAACCCAGGTGGCCGTGGCGCCATGGGCCTGTGCCCATCGACACGCGAGAAAGACACCGATGGCCCCGATCAGAAAGCTCAGTGCCACCGCCTTCATTCGGCGCAGCGCCACGCGCCGCTCGGCGTCCGCCCCCGGATCCGCCCCGGCGAACGATTCGGCGAAGGATGCACGGGCCCTCGGTGCGGTGATCTGGTCCGGGCCGGCCGTTGGCAGGCCCGACGCTTCGCCCCCAGATGGGGCTCTGTGTGCCACCACACCATCATCCGCTATCGCCGGAGCCAGTTAATGTGACGACACCTTTTCAGGCCCGTCAGCGCCTGCGACCCACGCGCCCTACAGCCCGTAGTATCGAGTGGTCTAGTGAATGGGAATTTCGCGACAGTGGCAGACCACATACCGGCTCGGACCGTGAAGACAGACGGTCGCAAGCGGCGCTGGCACCAACACAAGGTGGAGCGCCGCAATGAGTTGGTTGACGGCACAATCGTGGCGATCCGCCGACACGGCCGCTACCTGAGCATGGACGAGATTGCCGCGGAGATCGGGGTCTCCAAGACGGTTCTCTACCGCTACTTCGTCGACAAGAACGACCTGACGACGGCAGTGATGATGCGTTTTGCGCAGACCACATTGATTCCCAATATGGCCGCAGCGCTGTCCTCGAATGTGGACGGCATCGACCTGGCCCGCGAGATCATCCGGGTGTACGTCGAAACCGTGGCGAGCGAACCCGAGCCGTACCGGTTCGTGATGGCCAACAGCTCAGCGAGCAAGAGCAAAGTGATCGCCGACTCCGAGCGGATCATCGCCCGCATGCTGGCGGTGGTGCTGCGCCGCCGCATGCAACAGGCCGGGATGGATACCGGCGGGGTGGAGCCATGGGCCTATTCGATGGTCGGCGGCGTGCAGCTGGCCACCCACTCGTGGATGTCAGATCCGCGGATGAGCAGCGACGAACTGATCGACTACCTGACCATGCTCAGTTGGAGCGCAATGTGCGGGATCGTCGAGGTCGCCGGATCGCTGCAGAAGTTCCGCGAGGAGCCGCATCCCTCGCCGATCGTCCCGCCCCTCTCGTTTTGAGGGCGCGGAGAAGTGGGCTTGGCCGCTACTTCACGCAGGTGAATTGCCCCACATTGCAGATGCCCTTGTGGAAGAAGGCCTCACACCCCGTCAGGTAGTGCATGTAGCGGTCGTAGATCTCTTCTGACTGGATCTCGATCGCGCGCTCCTTGTTGGCCTCCAGATTGGCCGCCCACAGGTTCAGCGTGCGCTCGTAGTGCTCCCCCAGTAACTGCACCCTTTCGACCGTGAACCCGGCGTCCGGCGCGAGCTTCAAGAGGTCTTCCTGAGCCGGCAACTGCCCACCCGGGAAGATCACTTCGCCGATAAACTTCATAAATCGGATATCGGACATCGTCAGTTTGACGCCGCGATCGAACATCGACTTCTGGGTGTAGGCCAGAATCGTGTGCAGCAGCATCCTGCCGTCGCTGGGCAGGACGCCATAGGCACGCTCGAAGAACGCGGGATACCGCTCACTCTTGAACGCTTCGAATGCGCCGATGGTGACGATGCGGTCGACTTTGTCCTCGAACTCTTCCCACCCCTGCAACCGCACCTCAACCGTGCGTTCTGTCGGGATCGCGGCGAGCTTGGCCTTGCTGTACGCGGCCTGGTTCTTACTGAGCGTGATGCCGATGACGTTCACGTCGAATTTCTCGATTGCCCGGACCATCGCGCCGCCCCAGCCGCAGCCGACGTCGAGCACCGTCATCCCGGGTTCGAGGTTGAGCTTGCCCAGCGCCAGGTCGAACTTCGCGTTGGATGCCTCTTCCAGCGTCATGTCGTCACGCTCGAAGTAAGCGCATGTGTAAGCCATCGTCGGGTCAAGGAACAGCGCGAAAAACTCGTCCGAAACGTCGTAAATCGATTGCGACTCTTCGTAATATGGCTTCAACTGCGTCATGCTCGCTACGTACCTCTCGTCTGTTGATCGCCGAGAATCGTACCCGACGCGTGTAGCAGGTGTCACACCAACTCGCTGTGCCCTACCTGGGGCTTTCAATAGCTATAGAAGCCCTGGCCCGATTTCTTGCCAAGCCGGCCTGCCTCCACCATACGCAGCAGCAACGGCGGTGGCGCGTACTGCGGCTCTTTGAATTCCTCGAACATCTTGTCGGCAATCAGCTTGAGGGTGTCCAGCCCAACCAGGTCGGAAAGCCGCAGCGGGCCCATCGGATGGGACAGCCCGGCGACGACGGCCTTGTCGACGTCTTCCACCGTGGCAAAACCGGCCTCGACCATCCGGACCGCCGACAGCAGATACGGCACCAGCAGCGCGTTCACCACGAAGCCGGACCGATCGGAACAGCGCACCACCTGTTTGCCCAATACGGTGCTGGCGAATTCTTCGGTACGGGCGGCGGCGGCTTCGTCGGTGACCAACGTGCTGACCAACTCCACCAGCGGTAGCACCGGAACCGGATTGAAGAAGTGCAGGCCCAGTACGCGCTGCGGGTTTTTGGTGGCCGCGGCGATCTTCATGATCGGGATGCTGGAGGTGTTCGACGCCAGTACCGCGTCAGGATCGGTGACGACGCGGTCCAGGTCGGCGAAGATCTGCGCCTTGATCGCCTCGTCCTCGACGATGGCTTCGATCACCAGTTGCCGGTCGGCTAAGTCGTTGAGGTCCGTCGTGAAGGTCAGCTTGCTCAACGCGCGCTCACGCTCACGCTCGGTCACCTTGCCCGCGCTGACGCCGCGCTCCAGCGACTTCACCATGCGGTTGCGTCCCGCGGTAATCAGCGCGTCGGTGGTCTCAAACACCGTCACGTCGACGCCCGCACGCACGGAGACTTCGGCGATACCGGATCCCATCTGCCCGGCCCCGATGACCCCTACCCGCTGGATTGCTGCGTCACTCACTAGTTTCTCTCCGGTCGTATTGTCATGCACCGCAATAGGCCCCGCCCAGGTTCGCTGGGCGGGGCCTCTGCTGTCAACTCTCGGTTTCACCCGCGAGCAGTCGCAAAATCGCCTGGTCTGGGTCGCAGTGGGGCGATTATGTGTCTGCTCGGCAATAACTCAGTGAAACTGACCCTCTTCGGTTGAGCCGGTCAGAGCGGTGGTCGACGAATTTGGGTCGACCGTGGTGGCGATGCGGTCGAAGTAGCCGGCGCCGACTTCACGCTGGTGCTTGGTCGCGGTGTAGCCGCGCTCCTCGGCGGCGAACTCGCGCTCCTGCAGCTCGACATATGCGCTCATCTGGTTGCGGGCGTAACCGTAAGCCAGATCGAACATCGAGTAGTTCAGCGCGTGGAAGCCGGCCAGCGTGATGAACTGGAACTTGAACCCCATTGCCGCAAGCTCCTTTTGGAACTTCGCGATAGTGCTGTCGTCGAGGTGTTGGCGCCAGTTGAACGAAGGCGAGCAGTTGTACGCCAACATCTGGTCGGGGTGCTCGGCCTTGACCGCCTCGGAGAACCTGCGCGCCATCTCGAGGTCCGGGGTGCCGGTCTCCATCCAGATCAGGTCGGCGAACGGCGCATAGGCCTTGGCCCGCGCGATGCAGGGCTCGATGCCGTTCTTGGTGCGATAGAACCCTTCCCGGGTGCGCTCGCCGGTGATGAACGGCTGGTCGCGCTCGTCGACGTCCGACGTGATGAGCGTGGCAGCTTCGGCGTCGGTCCGGGCGATGACAACGGTCGGAACGTCGCACACGTCGGCGGCCAGCCGGGCCGAGGTCAGCGTGCGGATGTGCTGCTGAGTCGGGATCAGCACCTTGCCGCCGAGGTGACCGCATTTCTTCTCCGAGGCCAGCTGGTCCTCCCAGTGCGAACCGGCGACACCGGCGGCGATCATGGCCTTCTGCAACTCGAACACGTTCAGCGCGCCACCGAAGCCGGCTTCGCCGTCGGCGACGATCGGGGCGAGCCAGTTCTCCACGGAACGGTCGCCCTCGACCTTGGCGATCTGGTCCGCGCGCACCAGCGCGTTGTTAATCCGGCGAACGACCTGCGGCACCGAGTTGGCGGGGTACAGGCTCTGGTCGGGGTAGGTGTGGCCGGACAGGTTGGCGTCACCGGCGACCTGCCAGCCGGACAGGTAGATGGCCTTGAGGCCGGCACGCACCTGCTGGACGGCCTGGTTGCCGGTGAGAGCGCCGAGCGCGTTGATCCATTCCAGGTCGTGCAGCTGTTCCCACAGCACCTCCGCGCCGCGGCGGGCCAGGGTGTTCTCCTCCACCACGCTGCCTTGCAGGGCGGCGACGTCTCCAGCGGTGTAGGTACGGGTGACGTGCTTCCAGCGGGGATTGGTCTCCCAGTCGTGCTGGATTTGCTCGGGACTCTTTGGGGTGCCAACGACAGACATTGGGCTTCGCTCCTTAACGATCGCGATGTTGAACCTTGAAAAATCATTGAAACCGGCCACCGTCGGGCAGCGGCTACGGACTCAACTTCACTGGTGTGCTAACACGACGATGGCACAGCCCGTCGACGCTGGTCCACCCATTTCACTTGCAAATTTCGGCGACGACTTCCGAGCATTTTGCAAATATTGCGAAGTTGCTTATTTACTGAACCGTTTCAGAAGCTACTCACCAGTAACCAAATTTCGCAGGTCAACGGGTGATTTACCGGGACGCTTGTCCGGTTAGAGCGAGAAGAGCGCGGCGACGGCTTTCGTCTCATCACCAACGGCATATGTGAGCGTTGTAACAGTGCGGTCAACCAGGTCGGGACCGAATTGATCGGTCGATCCGGGCGGGTGCACGTGCGAAACGATCTCCAGCTTGTCCCCGAGCGCAACCGGCGACTCGTGTTCGATCGTCGTGCGCAGCGGCAACCGCAGCAGTTCGGGGTGCGAAGCCAGGTAGTCCTCGACGACGCTCCAATACACCGAGTTGTTCATGTGGTCGAGAAAGTCGATGTCGGTGCCCCGGACCGGGAACTCGTGGATTTCCGCCGCGTCGTCACGGCTGCCCGGCTTCAGGTACCCCTTCCACCGCAGTCGATCGACGGACGTGGTTTTTTGCAGGGCCGCCAGGAAGTCGTCAACCATGCGCGACGGCATCTGGGTCTCTCGGTTGATATTGATCCAGAACGCCTCGGATTCGAGGAGGCCGCCCTTGCGTCCATCGATGCGTACCCGCATCTCGCACCACCGGTTTGACGTGCCCGAACACCATCTCCGCATGCGCAAGATGTCCTGGAACTCGATCGGGCGGATCAGGTCGACCATGGTGCGGCGCACGATCCACAGCGGATGGGTGTCCTCGAAGCCCATCTCGCGCAGCTGGTCCTGGCCGATGTCTTGGATGTGGCGGCAACCCGCGTCCAGTCGCAGCCGGCCGGTGCGGTCGACGTCACCAACGCGCAGCGGCCACTCGCGGTCGAACACGTCGGGGTGACCGTCCGGCACCGGCATCATTGTTTTGTCCAGGCTCACGGCTTAGCTCCCCGTTGTCTCTTGTTGCCCAGCTCAGGCTAACCCCCGGGGGTTGCCTTCAAACTCCCCGTTCGATCATGCCAACGCTGGCACCCGGCCACCACCCACAACCGACCAATCGGGTGGTGCCAACTCTGCGAATCATGCCTTCGCAGCGCGACTAGGCTCGGCAAAGTGTCCAAGACTTTCGTCGGCGCACGTGTTCGCCAACTGCGTAGCGAGCGCGGCTTCAGTCAGGCTGCACTGGCGCAGATGCTGGAGATCTCGCCGAGCTACCTCAACCAGATCGAGCACGACGTTCGTCCGCTGACGGTGGCCGTGCTGCTCCGGATCACCGAGGTGTTCGGTGTGGATGCGACGTTCTTCGCGCCCCAGGATGACACCCGGCTGGTCGCCGAGCTGCGGGAGGTGACGATGGACCGCGATTTGGGCATCGACGTCGATGCTCCCGAAATCGCCGAAATGGTCAGCGCCCATCCCTCCTTGGCCCGCGCGGTGGTGAACCTGCACCGGCGCTACCGGATCACCACCGCGCAACTGGCCGCCGCCACCGAGGAACGGTTCTCCGACGGCAGTGGCACCGGCTCGATCACGATGCCCCACGAAGAGGTGCGCGACTACTTCTACCAACGCCAGAATTACCTTCATCAGCTGGACACCGCCGCCGAAGACCTCACGATCCAGATGCGGCTGCACCACGGCGACCTGGCGCGGGAGTTGACCCGCCGGCTCGCCGAGGTGCACGGAGTCCGCATCACCAGGCGGATCGATCTTGGCGACACGGTGTTGCACCGTTATGACCCCAACACCAACACGCTCGAAATCAGCAATCACCTTTCGTCGGGTCAGCAGGTATTCAAGATGGCCGCCGAGTTGGCATACCTGGAGTTCGGCGGTCTGATCGACGGCATGGTCGAAGAGGGCAAGTTCACCAGTGACGAGTCGCACACGCTGGCCCGGCTGGGGCTGGCCAATTACTTCGCCGCGGCCGCGATACTGCCTTACCGGCAGTTCCACGACGTCGCCGAGAACTTCCGCTACGACGTCGAGCGGCTGTCGGCGTTCTATTCGGTGAGCTATGAGACCATCGCGCACCGGCTGTCCACGCTGCAGCGGCCTTCGATGCGCGGGGTGCCGTTCTCGTTCATCCGGGTAGACCGGGCCGGGAACATGTCGAAACGCCAGTCGGCCACGGGTTTCCACTTCTCCTCCAGTGGCGGGACCTGCCCGTTGTGGAACGTCTACGAAACGTTCGCCAACCCGGGCAAGATCCTGGTGCAGATCGCCCAGATGCCCGACGGCCGCAACTACATGTGGGTGGCCCGCACGGTGGAGCGCCGCGCCGCCCGGTACGGTCAGCCGGGTAAGACCTTCGCGATCGGACTGGGCTGCGAACTCCGCCACGCTCACCGGCTCGTCTACTCGGAAGGACTCGATTTGTCGGGGGATCCGAATATTGTGGCCACACCCATCGGCGCGGGCTGTCGCGTCTGCGAGCGGGACAACTGTCCGCAGCGGGCGTTCCCCGCTCTGGGGCGCGCACTCGATCTCGACGAACACCGCAGCACGGTGTCCCCGTACCTGGTGAAGCAAGCGTGACCGGCGATCAGGCGGGTCAAGTCGGCCGTATCCCGCCGAGTAGTTTTCGCCAACTGGGACCGATCAACTGGGTGATCACGAAGTTAGCTGCGCGCCAAGTGCGGGCGCCGGAGATGCATCTGTTCACAACGCTCGGTAACCGTCGACTCCTATTTTGGGCGTGGGCGGTATATGGCGGGCGGCTGTTGAGTGGGCGGCTGCCGCGGGTCGACACCGAGTTGGTGATCCTGCGCGTCGCACATTTGCGCGCTTGTGAATACGAGCTGCAACACCATCGTTCAATGGCACGCCGGCACGGACTGGACGCCCGGCTGCAGGCCGCGATTTTCGCCTGGCCTGAGATACCGGAGGCCGGGGGAAAGCTCAGCGCCCGGCAGCAGACGTTGTTGCAGGCGACCGATGAGTTCATCACGGACCGCACCATCACCAGCGGCACCTGGCGGCGGCTCGAAGGTTACCTGGATCGGCGGCGGCTGATCGAATTCTGCTTGCTGGCAGGCCAATACGATGGTCTGGCCGCGACGATCAGTGCGCTGGACATCCCGCTGGACAACCCGCGGCAATCTTTAGAAGAGGATATCGGCCAGCACGGCCAGCGTCAGTAGCACCGGCAGCACCGGCAGCCCGAAAGCGAAAGACGCCCAGAGTCGCTTGCCGCGCCGGCGCAACGACCAGCCCCACACCCCCGCGCATACCGTCAGCACACCGGAGAGGATCAGCACGATCGGACTCCACTGGCCCACCGTCGTGGTGGCGTCTCCGATGGAGTAGGCCACCAGCCACAGGACATAACCGGTGGCCACGCCACCGATGGCGCCCACCACGGTTCCCTGAGTATCGGTGCTGTTCATATGCGCTCAGAAGCCACTCAGAAGTTGATCATGTGGCCGGTCAAACCGTGGAAACACTCCTGCAGCGCCTCTGACATCGTCGGATGGGTGTGCACGTTACGCGCCAACTCGGTGGCCGTCAGGTCCCATTTCTGCGCCAGCGTCAGTTCCGGCAGCAGCTCGGACACGTCGTGGCCGATTAGGTGTCCGCCCAAGAGTTCGAGGTACTTGGCGTCTGCGACCAGCTTGACGAATCCGCTGGGATCGCCGACACCATGAGCTTTGGCGTTCGCGGTGAACGGGAACTTCGCCACCACAACGTCGTATCCTTCGTCCCGGGCTTGCTGCTCGGTGAGCCCAAAGCTGGCGACCTGCGGCTGGCAGAACGTCGCGCGGGGCAGCATGCGGTAGTCGCCGAGCGCTAAAGTCTCTGCGCCGGCTATGGTTTCGGCGGCCACCACGCCTTGGGCCTCGGCGACATGCGCGAGCTGCAGCAATGCGGTGACATCGCCGATCGCGTAAATGTGCCCGACGTTGGTGCGCATGTAGTCGTCGATCGCGATGGCCTTGCGTTCGGTCAGCCGGACCCCGGCCTTTTCCAGTCCATAGCCCTCGACGTTGGGCGCAAACCCGATGGCCTGCAAGACTTTCTCGGCTTTGAGCTCCTGGGATTGACCATCCTTGCTGACGGTCACCGTGACTCCGGAGCCGTCGGAGCCACTGTCAGTTATGGACTCGACTTTGGTTCCGGTAAGGATCTTGACGCCCAGCTTCTTGAACTGCTTCTCGATCTCCTTGGACACCTCGGCGTCCTCGTTGGGCAGCGCGCGGGGCAGGAATTCGATGATGGTCACGTCGACGCCGTAGTTCTTCAGAATGTAGCCAAACTCCATCCCGATGGCACCGGCTCCGGCGATGATGATCGATTCGGGCAACTCGCGGGACAGGATCTGTTCCTCATAGGTGACCACATTGGCGGACAACGACGTGCCCGGAACCAGCCGAGTGCTGCTGCCGGTGGCAATGATGGCGTTGTCGAAGGTGAGAGTTTCCACGCCGCCGCCGTCGTTGAGTTCGACGGCCAGCGTGTTCGCGTCGGTAAATCTCCCATACCCGTGGATCTCGGTGATCTTGTTCTTTTTCATCAGGAAGTGCACGCCGGCCACGCGGCCCTCGGCGACTTTGCGGCTCCGGTCGTAGGCGATCCCGTAATCGAAGGTCGCCTCGCCGCTGATGCCGAATGTCTTGGCCTCTTTGGTGAAGATGTGCGCGAGTTCGGCATTGCGCAGCAGCGCCTTAGACGGGATACAGCCGACGTTGAGGCAGACTCCGCCCCAGTATTTCGGCTCCACGACCGCGGTATTCAGGCCTAGCTGAGCGGCACGAATGGCCGCGACATATCCGCCGGGACCGGCTCCGACGACGACGACGTCATAGTGAGTCACGGCCCCTACCCTAATCGCCGGCGGCGTCAGTACGGAATGACGCCGACCACGCAGTGGCTCGCCCGCGCGCAGTAGTAATAGCCGTAGAGCGGCGCCGCGGCAGCGGCGGAGGCAAACGGCCCCGACATCACCGCGATCGACAACGCCGAAATCAGCGGCCTGCCCTGCACCATCGCCAGCATCACGCCAGCTACGACGCACGCAACGACGTAGACCAGGACCATGAACGCCGCCGCCGTCTTGTCGGCGGTGTGAAACCACCAATAGAACAGACTCAGCCCCACCTCCGCCGCGGCGATCCACACGCCCAGGATCACCAGAGCCAACTTCCACCACTTCAGGTACTGGTATCGACCGGGAACGGTGACAGAGTGCACCGCCGCCGCGTCCGGCGAGGGCGTCTCAGGCGCCTCGGGTGACTCCTTCGCTTCGGGTTTGCCTACCAGCGGCAATAACGACGGCTGTGAGTCGGTGTCATCAAAATCCGGAACGAACGGCACCGAGTCCTCGCCGGTATCATCGAAATCCGGCACGAACGCCTCGGTTCCCGGGTTGGACGGGTGATCGCGTTCAGCCACCGGACGCCACCCGCAGAGCGACGAGCGCACCGAACCAGCCCGGCGCCAACGCGAGCAGGAATGCGCCGACCATCGTGACCCATCGACGTCCGGAAAGCAGGATCGTCAGCAGCCCGATCACGCTGGGTATACCGACCACCAATGCGACGACCAATTCCGGCCTCACCCGCGCATGGATCACCGCGGTGAATGCGACCCCAGCCAGCAGTCCGACCGCGCTGCCGATCAGCATGGCGCCTGCCAGCAGCCACGGACGCGGAAGCGGTATCAAGACATTACCGGCGTGGCCGGTTCATTAGTTGCCGCATCGGCGGCCACCACCTGGCCGCGTACCGACGGCCGTTGACCGTGCTCGTAAGCCGCGCCGGTGATCACCGGAATCGCCTGTACCAGGGCCTTTTCCGGGGCGGTGAAGACCCGGCCCCGACTGAGGAAGCGCACGCCCTCTGGGGCTTCCAGGCTGAACCCGCCGCCCCGGCCGGGCACTACGTCGATGATCAGCTGGGTGTGCTTCCACACCTCGTACTGGGGCCCGGAGATCCACACCGCAACGCCCTCGGCCCCCACATCGAGTACGCCGAGCAAGACGTCGCGGTCTCCGACGAGGAAGTCCCCGCACGGGTAGCACATCGGCGACGAGCCGTCACAGCAGCCGCCGGATTGGTGGAACATCACCGGACCGTGCCGGTCTTGCAGTCGATCCAGTAGCTCGGCGGCGGCTGGGGTGACGACGGCACCCGGAGGAGCGGCGTTCATCAGAACAATCCGACCGCCTTGTCGGAGTAGGACACCAACAGGTTCTTCGTCTGCTGGTAGTGGTCGAGCGCCATCTTGTGGGTCTCCCGGCCAAAGCCTGATTGCTTGTAACCACCGAAGGCCGCGTGGGGCGGGTAGACGTGGTAGCAGTTGACCCAGACCCGGCCGGCCTGGATGTCGCGGCCGGCCCGGTAGGCGGTGTTGCCGTCGCGGCTCCACACGCCTGCACCCAGGCCGTAGAGGGTGTCGTTGGCGATGCCCAGCGCGTCGTCGTAGTCGGTGAACGATGCCACCGTCACCACCGGCCCGAAAATCTCCTCCTGGAAGATTCGCATCTTGTTGTTCCCGCTGAAGATCGTCGGCTGCATGTAATAGCCACCGGATAGATCACCGCCCAACTCGGCGCGCTCACCGCCGGTGATGATCTTGGCGCCCTCCCCTTTGCCGATTTCGATGTAGGACAAGATCTTTTCCAGCTGGTCGTTGGAGGCCTGCGAACCCAGCATGGTTTCGGTGTCCAGCGGATCGCCTTGCCGGATCGCCTTGGTTCGGATCGCCGCCAGTTCCAGGAACTCGTCGTGGATGTCGGCCTGGATCAGGCTGCGCGACGGACACGTGCACACCTCGCCCTGGTTGAGGGCGAACATGGTGAACCCTTCCAGTGCCTTGTCCTGGAAGTTGTCGTTGGCGGCCATCACGTCGGAGAAGAAGATGTTCGGGCTCTTGCCACCCAGTTCCAGGGTGACCGGGATCAGGTTCTGCGACGCGTATTGCATGATGAGGCGCCCGGTGGTGGTTTCCCCGGTGAACGACACTTTGGCGATCCGGTTGCTGGATGCCAGGGGCTTACCGGCTTCGACGCCAAACCCGTTGACGACGTTGACGACACCGGCCGGCAACAGATCGCCGATCAGCGACATCAGGTAAAGGATTGAGGCCGGGGTCTGCTCGGCGGGCTTGAGCACCACCGTGTTGCCAGCCGCCAGCGCGGGGGCCAGTTTCCAGGCGCCCATCAGGATCGGGAAGTTCCACGGAATGATCTGCCCCACCACCCCGAGCGGCTCATGGAAGTGGTAGGCAACGGTGTCGTCGTCGATCTGCGACAACGAACCCTCCTGGGCGCGGATCGCCGCGGCGAAATACCGGAAATGATCAGCTGCCAGCGGGATGTCGGCGGCCAGCGTCTCCCGAATCGGCTTGCCGTTGTCCCAGACTTCGGCGAGCGCGAGCGAGTCTTTGTTCGCCTCGATGCGATCGGCGATCTTGTTCAGGATCGCCGCCCGCTCGGCCGGGGCGGTTTTGCCCCACCCGGGGGCGGCCGCGTGCGCGGCGTCGAGTGCCTTTTCGACGTCGGCCTGATCCGAGCGCGCTACCTCGCAGAACGTTTGGCCGGTGACCGGCGTCGGGTTCTCGAAGTACAGACCCTTGGCTGGCGCGACCCACTCGCCCCCGATGAAATTGTCGTACCGGGACTCATACGACATCAACGCCCCGGTGGAACCTGGACGTGCGAAAACAGTCATCTGCTCGGCGCTCCTCATGCAAACCTCGAACGAACCATGTAATACAACTCACACTACCGCCGAGGCCACAATGACTCCATGACATCTGACGCCGCTGCCGCCTCCGACGACAACTCCGACGCCAACCAAGACCCGTACCTCTGGCTCGAGGACGTCACGGGCGAAAAAGCGCTGGACTGGGTGCGCGCGCGCAACGAACCCGCAGCGGCTCAGTTCTGCGATGCGGAGTTCGAGCAGATGCGCACCGAGGCGCTCGAGGTGCTCGATACGGATGCCCGGATCCCCTATGTGCGCCGCCGCGGCGACTATCTCTACGACTTCTGGCGAGACGCCACCAACCCGCGCGGGCTGTGGCGGCGCACCACCCTGGACAGTTACCGCACCGACTCGCCCGAATGGGACGTGCTGATCGACATAGACGAGCTTGGGCGAGTTGACGACACGAAATGGGTGTGGTCCGGCGCCAGCGTCATCGAACCTGAATTGACCCGCGCCCTGGTCAACCTCTCTCCGGGTGGCTCCGATGCCGTTATTGTGCGTGAATTCGACATGCTGACACGCGAATTCGTCGCCGACGGCTTCGCGCTACCAGAAGCCAAATCGCAAATCGGCTGGGCGGACCAGGATACCGTCCTGGTGGGCACCGACTTCGGCCCCGACTCGCTGACCGAATCCGGCTACCCGCGAATCGTCAAGCGGTGGCGGCGCGGAACACCACTGGCGGATGCGGAAACGATCTTCGAGGGGGTGCGCACCGATGTCAGCGCCGGCGGTTCCGCGGATCGGACTCCGGGCTTCGAACGGACCTTCGTGGCACGTTCGATCGACTTTTGGAACAGCGAGAGATACGAGGTCCGGGGTTCGGAGCTGATCGCCATCGATGTGCCCACCGACGCCAGCAGTGTGTCGATTCACCGCGAGTGGCTGTTGATCGAGTTGCGCACCGATTGGTCTGTCGGTGCCAACAGCTACCGGGCGGGTTCGCTGCTGGCCTCTAACTACGACGAGTTCATGGCCGGCGCAAGGGAATTACGGACAGTATTCGAGCCCGACGAGCACACCTGCCTGCACCAGTACGCATGGACCCGAGACCGGCTGCTGGTCGTCACGCTCGCCGACGTGGCCAGCCGGGTCGAGATCGTGACACCAGGCAGCTGGCAGCGCGAACCGTTGCAGGGCATCCCCGCGGCAACCAACACCGTGATTGTCGCCGCCGACGACACCGGCGACGAATTCTTTCTCGACTCCAGTGGATTCGACAGTCCCTCCCGGTTGCTGCGCGGCACCGATGCCGGCCCGCTGGAGCAGGTCAAGTCCGCGCCGGCCTTTTTCGACGCCGAAAACCTGGATGTGCAGCAGTATTTCGTGGCCTCGGAGGATGGAACGTCGGTTCCGTACTTCGTGGTTCGGCCCGCGGAAGCCGAAGGTCCCGGCCCCACGCTGCTGAACGGCTACGGCGGTTTCGAGACCTCGCTTACGCCCGGCTACAGCGGCGTGCTGGGCCGGCTCTGGTTGGCCCGCGGCGGCACCTATGTGCTGGCCAACATCCGCGGCGGCGGGGAATACGGGCCCGGCTGGCACACGCAGGCAATGCGCGAGGGCAGGCACAAGGTGGCCGAAGACTTTGCCGCGGTCGCAACCGATTTGGTCGATCACGGCGTCACCACCGTCGGGCAGCTCGGCGCACAAGGCGGCAGCAACGGCGGCCTGTTGATGGGCATCATGCTGACCAAGTACCCGGAAAAATTCGGCGCGCTGGTCTGCGCTGTGCCCCTGCTGGACATGAAGCGTTACCACCTGTTGCTGGCTGGCGCCTCGTGGGTAGCCGAGTATGGCGACCCGGACAACCCGAAAGACTGGGAGTTCATCTCCGAATACTCTCCCTACCAAAATATTTCGGCGACCCGGAAGTATCCGCCGGTGCTGTTTACCACCTCCACCCGCGATGATCGGGTGCATCCCGGGCACGCCCGCAAAATGGTCGCGGCGCTTGAGGCCGCGGGCCATCGGATCTGGTACTACGAGAACATCGAGGGCGGGCACGCGGGCGCGGCGGACAACGAACAATTGGCCTTCAAGTCCGCGCTGAGCTACTCGTTCTTGCACCGCATGCTGGCGTCCCGGGATTGACCGCAGCCGTAAGATCGCCCGCGTGTCTGTGTTAGAGAGAATCGAACTCGGCTTGCTGGTGCTCGGACTGATCCTGATCGCGGCCGGAGCGCTGCAGGCACGCTACCGCTACGTCGGCGGTCGCAGTCGAGGCCGTCGTTTCTATTGGATGACGTCGGGTTTCGGCACATTCTTTTTTGCGGTCGGTGTCGGCAAAATCTGGCCGAACGCCATCCTGGTGACGGTGTTCTTCGGCGCTATCGTTGCCGTCTCGGCCTACCTGTCCACGCCGTATCTCAAGATCGGCGAACGCATCTACGCGCTGAGCCCGGCCGATCGGGAGCCGGATCCACCAGACGGAGGGCTGGGAAAGAAATGACGCTCTCCCGATGACTTGCGCTAATTCGAATGCTCACTTCGAGACGCTGCTGTATGGGACGGCGGGCCCGGTCGCAACGATCACGTTGAATCGGGCGGACCAGCTCAACACCATCGTCCCGCCCATGCCGGACGAGATCGAGGCCGCCATCGGCCTCGCCGAGCGGGATCAGGCCGTCAAGGTCATCGTGCTGCGCGGCGCCGGCCGCGCTTTCTCCGCCGGCTACGACTTCGGCGGGGGCTTCCAGCACTGGGGCGACGGCATGATGACCGACGGGCAGTGGGATCCGGGCAAGGATTTCGCGATGGTCACCGCGCGCGCGACGGGGCCCACCCAGAAGTTCATGGCCATCTGGCGGGCGTCCAAGCCGGTGATCGCTCAGGTGCACGGCTGGTGCGTGGGCGGGGCCAGCGACTATGCGCTGTGCGCCGACATCGTCATTGCCAGCAACGACGCCGTGATCGGCACCCCCTACAGCCGGATGTGGGGGTCCTATCTGACCGGCATGTGGCTGTACCGGCTGAGCCTGGCCAAGGTCAAATGGCACTCATTGACGGGCCGGCCGCTGACCGGCGTCCAAGCCGCCGAGGTCGAACTGATCAACGAAGCGGTTCCGTTCGAGCGCCTCGAAGCCCGCGTCGCCGAGATCGCGGCCGAGCTGGCGCAAATCCCCCTGTCGCAGTTGCGGGCGCAGAAACTGATCGTCAACCAGGCTTACGAGAATATGGGCCTGGCGTCCACACAGACGCTGGGTGGAATTCTCGACGGCCTGATGCGCAACACCCCGGACGCGCGCGACTTCATCCAGACCGCGGAAACCCAGGGTGTGCGGGCCGCCGTCGAACGCCGCGACGGCCCATTCGGCGACTACAGCCAGGCGCCGCCGGAGCTGCGGCCTGATCCCACCCACATCATCGTGCCTGATCGCGATGCATAGTGAGATGGACTACGAATATCCCCCCGACGGCACATGCGGTGCCCCGAGAGTGCTACGGTGACTAGTATGTTTCGGCCAATCTCCAGCCTGCGTGCAGGCGCCGTTTTCCTCGCTATAGGCATCGCCGCCGTGACCTTCCCGAAGGCCGCGGTAGCCGACTCCACGGACGACTTTCCGATACCCCGCAGGCAGATCGCCACGACATGCGACGCGGAACAGTATTTGGCGGCCGCCAGGGACACCAGCCCGATCTACTACCAGCGGTACATGATCGACTTCCACAACAGGCCGCTCCCCATCGAGCAGTCCGCGATCGACCGCATCCACTGGTTCTACTCTTTGGACTCCGCCGGCCGCCGCCAGTACTCCGAGGACACCGCGACAGACATCTATTACGAGCAGGTGGCGACGCACTGGAGTAACTGGGCGAAGATCTTCTTCAACAACAAGGGCGTCGTCGCCAAGGCCACTGACGTCTGCGACGGCTATCCAAAGGGCGACATGTCGGTTTGGGACTGGACGGCTTAGGCCGCTCTCTTAGTTACCGAAGACGGTCGTCCAACAATTGCGGATGCTGACGACGGTCCAGCCGTTCGCGTTCGCTTCATCGAGTGACTTTTCCGCGCCCGCGACGTAGTCGAATTCGCGGCCGGCGTCGTCGTGCAGCAGCAGCAGGCACAGCGATGGGCTGACGGACTGGGTGTACTGAAGCATTTGGATATCGCCGTTCGAGTTGCCCGCCGCCAGGATCGGCCGCCGCCCGGTGCGTCCCCAGATCCGCACCGGCTTGATCGGTCCGTCGTCCAGGAACTCGGGACGCGAGGTGGTCAGCAAGTGACCGTCCTTGAAGTCCAGGCCCACCGAACTACCGATTACCCGCTCGGGCGGTAGGCCGTACATCTGGGTGGTGATGGGTCGCATGAAGTCGCGGCCGCCCCCTGAGGCGATGTAGTTGGTGAACCCGTTGGCCTCCAGGTAACGCAGCAACTCGACCATCGGCAGGTATCCGCAGGCCGTGTACGGGCGGTTCAAGGTCGGGTGTGTGGCCTCGGCGAAAAACTCCTTCACCCGCTCGGCGTGTTGTTCGACCGTAAGTCCCTGATAGGCCGAAAGAATTCCCCCGGCAAGAACTTTGATTGCGGAGTCATCGCCGTTGTAGTGCTTGGTGACGGCGTCACCGAACCAGGACAGGTCCCCCGACGCTGCGGCTTGGTATGGCTGCTTGTCCTTCAGCGAGACGTCCGCCGCGGCTTGCTCAGCCAGGCGGCGCACCAGGAAATCCAGCTGAATGTAGGCCGGCTTCTCACACCAGAGCGTGCCGTCGTTGTCGAACACGGCAACCCGCGCCTCGGGCGCCACGAAATCCGGGCCGCCCTCACCGGTAACCCGCCCGACGAAGTCGACGATGGCCGACCTCGTGGGGCCGT
>Ga0302319_10009581_pt1 | contig 18591 bp, 24 predicted proteins | sample Bog_T0_2_FD_203319 | JGI IMG/M metagenome (GOLD analysis project Ga0302319, IMG submission 203319) | Peat permafrost microbial communities from Stordalen Mire near Abisko, Sweden - Bog_T0_2 | ecosystem: Environmental > Terrestrial > Soil > Wetlands > Peat | place: Sweden: Abisko, Stordalen Mire...
GCCGGTAAAGTCTGGGCGGCGAGCCCCGCCACGCAAAGGAGCGAAAGTACACTGAGGCGCATAAGTCATTCTATGGCGCTTCTCGCTGGCCGGATGTAACATGCCGGAGGCTGGGCCCGAGAAACCTGGTGGTCGGGTTTACTCGGGTTGTTTGGGTTCGAAGGGTCGATTTTGGGGGCACTGAACCTGAGAAAAGGGCCACCAAACCTGAGAATTGACCCTATCGAACCTGAGCTTTTGGAGGTTTTTGGAGAGGCGTTTACTGATTCTATGGGGGTTAGCTGGAAGGGTGAGGCGATTCCTTGGGTTTGGTAACGAAAATTTTTGTTTTGGAGGCTGGAAATTGGCTTTGCTTTGTAATGGACGGGTGATTTTTGGGGCCGGCGATGGCGCGGTGGGCGGTTTTGACGAGTTGGGTGGCGCGGCGATAGGCCGCGGCGAGCTGGGGATGGGTATGCATGTTCGTTTCCTGGCGTTAGTTTCCCATGGCAGGGCGCGAAATCGGGGTTGAGGCGGGTGGGTGTTTGGTTTGAAAGGGATTAGTTTCAGTGGTTTAGGAATATTTTACGGGGGTGTGAATCGGGTTCGCGGGCCTTTGCTTTCCCAGATTTCGTGGCGGACGGGGAGTTGGTTGAGTTGGTCGCGGCGGTGGCGCCAGTCGGGGAGGAGTTGGTCCATTAGAGAGATGAAGCGGGTGTTGTGGGTGGGTTCGCGGAGGTGGGCCAGTTCGTGGACCACTATGTATTCGAGGCATTCTTTGGGTTTGCGGGCGAGGTCGGTGTTTAGGCGGATGGCGGATACCTGTTCAGGTACTGCTCGGCAAGCGTCGTACGGGGAAGTCGGCGGAGGAGATCGCGCGGCTGTATCGGATCGGCGTCGATTCTGTCCAGAAAGCTTTGCAGCATATTGACAGACCCGTACACAAAAAAGCGGCGTGAGAAGTGCGTACTGTTTCTGGACGACTGCTTCGATTCAGTCGATTCGCCGGCAAGACTTCTGGCTGCCGGATTTTGTGGGGTCGAGAGCTTCGTTACGCACTTTCCGGACAGGCTTGAGGCGGGTAAAGAGCAGGGCGTAAAGGACCCTCGAATTATAAGGCTCTGCAATCGGAGGAAGTGGCTTTTGGTCACGACCGACAGCGACATTCGAAATACCCACGTCGAAGAGATTAAACGGTGTCCGGACCTGGCGATACTCGCTACCGCTCACAATACCGTTGAGGACATTGATGGGTGGGTCGAAGCGTTGATCCTGGCTCTAAAGCGCGGATCGAGCGCGAGTACAAGAAGCGGGCTCGGCCATGGTATGCGCATTTCAACCGTTCCGGGCAAATTATCACGATATATACCGTGACGGAGCAGCATGGGTCGCGGCGAAATCGCGAACGGGAGAAGGGGGCAGACAAGTGATGGATAGTTTGGAGAAGAAGGCTTTATTGCTTCCACGTGCCTCAGTGAGAGCCACCGCCTTAAAGCCGGTGGCTCTCGGGTTCTATGCGCTGTTCCGGCCAAATGCCGGCAAAAATGAGCCCCGCAGGATGACGCCTTGCCGACCGTGATCGATGCCCTGATGACACTGCAAAGCGGGGATCGCCTGATTGGCGTCATCTCCCACATGGAAAATCTGGCCGAACGACTGCCGGCTCGGATTGAGGTTGTGAAGAGTAAGGGAGGAAGCATTATTCGCATGTCCGGAGCGGTAATGGCCAGTGCCGGCTGACCGTTCAGCTTCGCAGGGCTTCAACTACCGCCTGGGGATTCCGGTCGATCACGGTCAGGTAGGCTCGGACAGCGTTATCGGGCGATGTCTTGCCCTGTTCCCATTCCTGAAGAGTTCGCCGGTTGAGCGCGAAGGCAGTCGCGAATTCGGATTGCGACATGCCGACTTTTTTGCGGATCGCTTTGATGTCGATGGGGCCTGGCAGGGTGTAGCTTTTCAGTTGGATCTCACCTCGGACGTGGGCGAGGATCTGAGTCATTCCTTCTATCAGTGTCGAACCCAACGGCGTGCTCTTTGCCGCGGGCGCTTTGGGCGAGAGATTACCGGCCAGCGTCTTCGATAGCTTTGGCGAGCTTTTTGAGGGCATTCTTTTCGGCATTTGTAGATTCTCCTTTCGGTTCTTTGCGTAGGCGTCGATCAAATAAACAGTCTCTCCGCGGATGTAGTAGTAGAAAACGGCCCTAATGCCACCGCTTTTCCCATGAGTCCCACGACCCCACCTCGCTTTGCGGCAGCCTCCGGTTTGCGGTATCACTGGGTAGCTTAGCGGCTGCGCAGCTATGCTCAGTTCCATCGCGAGGCGTTCGCCAGACGGCAGCAGCTTTCGCATACTCTTCTCGTAGGCCGGAAGAGGTACTATTCTCACATCCTCAGTATACGTTAAGCACGTACACTGAAAGAAATGCGGAGTTACGCAGAAATAGATTAGTGCGGACGTTGGGGCAGGCGCCCCAGTAGCGCTGGAGAGCGTCGATGTCGGCGACGCGCGGGTGATTGAGGTTGAAATCGTTCTTTTCGATCTCCTCGAAGCCGACCGTGCGGGAGTATTTGGGGGCTTCGAGGCGTTTGTTGAAGACGTCGACGATTTTGTGGATGTCCATGGCGCGGAGGCGGTTTTTGTTGCCGTCCTTGAGGTAGCCGGCGCTGGCGTCGATCATGAAGATGCCTTTGCGGGCGTGGGCGTCTTCCTTGTCGATGACGACGATGCAGGCGGGGATGCCGGTGCCGTAGAAGAGGTTGGCGGGTAGGCCGACGATTCCTTTTATATAGCCCTTGCGGATGAGATTGCGCGGATTTCGGCTTCGGCGTTGCCTCGGAAGAGGACGCCGTGGGGGAGGATGCAGGCTCCTTTGCCGCTGCTGTTGAGCGAGCGGACGATGTGGAGGAGATAGGCGTAATCGCCCTGTTTGGCGGGCGGGGCGCCGAAGTGTTTGAAGCGGTCGAAGGGGTCGTTGTGGGGGTCGACGCCGTTGCTCCTAAACTACGTAACTGCCAGAGGCGCTTGTCGCTGAAGGGGGGATTGGCGACGACGAAGTGGAAGGTTTTGAGGGTTTCGCCGTCCTTGAATTTGGGGTCGGCGAGGGTGTTGCCCTGGACGATTTGGGCGACCGGGTTGTTGTGCAGGATCATGTTCATGCGGGCGAGGCCGGCGGTGGCGGCGTCCTTTTCCTGACCGTAGAGGGTGATGGAGGGAAGGGCTTCGTCAGCGACTTTGAGGAGGAGGGAGCCGGAGCCGCAGGTGGGGTCGTAGACGGTGGTGGAGGGGGTTGAGGCGACGTGGTGGATGCCGATGATTTTGGCGATGACGCGGGAGACTTCGGCGGGGGTGTAGAACTGGCCTTTGCTTTTGCCGCTTTCGGTGGCGAAGTGGCGCATGAGGTATTCACAGGCGTCGCGTCACCGTCGGCGCGGTTGCGGGAGAAGTCGAGGGATTTGTTTTCGAAGATGGCGATGAGGTTGGTGAGGCGGTCGACCATTTCTTTGCCGGTGCCGAGCTTGTTGGCGTCGTCGAAGTCGGGGATTTCGGAGAGATGGGCCGCTGTGGCGATGGGGCCGACGATTTTCCTGTTGATCTGGTCGCCGATGTCGGGCTTGCCTTTGAGGGCGACCATGTCTTTGAAGGAGGCACCGGGCGGGATGGCGATGGGGGCGTAGGGTTGGTTCGCGTATTTGTCGCTGACGTATTTGATGAAGAGGAGGACGAGGACGTAGTCTTTGTATTGGGAGGCGTCCATGCCGCCGCGGAACTCTTAGAGAATCGTTATTTTCTCATTTTTGGGCGGTGTTTGAGGTGACGGTTCACAGAGAACGCCCGCAGGGTTCCTGGACGCGGGACAAGGCATTGCAGATTGGCGGACTCAGGGAAGCCAGCGGGACTGGTTTTGCATTTCTTCGGCGGACCAGTTCAGCCAAACTGTCAGGAACGCATCAATCAAGTAGCCGATGGACCGGTTCGATGGGATCAGAATCAATCCAGGCGAAATATTCCCCGACTGGACAAACCGCACAAAGTGACCTGGCATGGAGTTGACGTCGCGGGAAACCAGGATTCTTCCGGAGAGAGCCGCCAGGGCCAACACGCCTGGATCGAGAGTTCCATCGGGTATTACTCCCTGTGCCAGGCGGTAGTCCACCGAGGGTTCCCGGCGGCGCAAACCGCGACCGATCTCGGGATCGAGATCGGCGTCCGCCAGAAACCGGATTGTCAGGCGTTGTCCGCCAGAACTTCACGCTGCCCGCGCTCAAAGCGCTCGATCATGTCGTGCGGGAGGGGATTAGCCTGGCGGAACTCTTCGTACTTCCTATCCTGTTCGCGGAGGTAGGTTTCGATCTCTCGCGGACGTTCGAGGATAAACGCGATGGCTCCGTAGATTTTTGCCAGAGGACGTATGGAAGGATAAGCGTCCTGGATGGCTTCGGCTGTGCGGCCGTTGCGGAAATCGTGGATGACGACGTCCAGGCCGATACGCGTTCCGTCAACGTAGTAACCGCCGTCGCGTAGCTCCACATAATCAGAGTTGGCCATACGTCTCCGATCTCCATTTTACTCATTGTGCCCTGTGCCACGGAGTTCCTGGGATTCGAGCGTCTTCCTTGTCGACCATTTGTTTGCCGGTGCCGAGCCGGCGAGATCCTCGAAGGTCTGCTCGGCGCTGGCCAGAAATCGGTCGTCGGTCTCGATACCGGCTTCCTCGGCGAGCCGGACGAAGTGCTGAACCAGATCGCGACGAACCGACTCCCGTTTATAAACGGAGGGCATTCAGCGGACGCTCTTGATCCGGTCCCTCAGAAGTGACAGAGGCTCGGTGCGTATATCGTTCCAGTCCTGCCGAGTCATTTCAGTGGATTCCCCGGCGAGCCCTTCGAGGAGCATCTGCTCCAGGCGTTCCTGGGACTTGCGCTTTTCATCGTCCCGAATCAGTTCCCGGATGTATTCGCTTACGCTGCTATAGCGGCCGCCGGCGATCTGATGCTCAACGAATCCTTTGAGGGGATCGGGCAGCGAGATGTTCATTGTCTGCATGGCTGGGAACTGCCGGCTTTCAGGCTAGCGGCGTATGACAAGATTTGTCAATTAATGTTAACGGCGACGGGATCCAGCCAACCCTCCTATCCGCTTTTTATAAAAGCGGCTTTTCAGCCGATATCGGTGCTGGTCGGGCCACCGCTATAGAGTGTACCTGGGGAGACCGGGGGCGGGGGCTGGGGCGCCACGGGAGAAACTCCGCCAGCCGCTGCTTCCAGTTCTTCTATTGGCAGTTCGTTTTCCCGTTCGATCTTCTCTTCACTCATACTAACTCCTTTTGTGGGGTGTCCACTCTCTTTGCAGGATACCTTGCTTTCAGACCGGTCGGCTGCGGCACCCAGCATATTGTGGCACCGGTCGTTGAAAAGTTTCATCGCCGATGTCAGGGCGCAGGCGTCGCCGAGAATGTCCGTCTCAGTCGGCGCGGTTGCGGGAGAAGTCGAGGGATTTGTTTTCGGAGACGGCGATGAGGTTGGTGAGTCGGTCAACCATTCAGTCCTGAATCAAGCGCGAGCTAACTGGTCGCTTTGCCGGTGGATGGCGATGGGGGCGCAGGGCGGGAGGCTATATGTCGCTGACGTATTTGATGAAGAGGAGGACGAGGACGTAGTCTTTGTACCGGGAGGCGTCCATGCCGCTGGGGACTTTGTGGCAGGAGGGTTTGGGATCAGGCGTTTGGGGTAGGGTCGGGGCTCCGAGGAACGCGGGCTGGTGGGCGTATCAAAAGTTCAGCGAGGCAACTTTTCGTTTTCGGCGACGAGCGCTTCGTGGAGCAGGGATTTGATGTAGGTCTGGTAGGGGAGTCCCTTCCTCGCGGCGAGGCGATTGGCGAGCAGCAAGTCAGCGGCACTCAGCCGGATGCCGATATGGCGCGTTTCGGGCCGTGTGAACAGCCCACGCACCGCTCCGGTCCAATCGGTTGTTTCCGGGATGCAGGTGATATCGATTCGAATCGTCGGGCACGAGCGCGATGGTGTCAGAGATCGCCTTCTTCATAAGCTTTCCTTTCCGATGAAGTAGCGTAGCGAGCGGAGACGATGCGGACGAGTTCGTCTTCTTCCGAAATCTCGATCAGGGTGTGCACCACCAGCAGTACTCCATTCAGAGCCGCGCCGAGGGCTCGAAAGCGGCTCTCGCCGTCGACGACCCGATCCAGAATGGTCAGCGCCATGATAGCAGCGCTTGTCATGGGCAAGCCGCCGCGCGCAACTGAGCGAAACTACACTCGATGTATAACGCAACTCGACAGTCCGATATGTAACAGCCATGCATTCCTCCGACAAATCCATCGAACCCGCCTGGCCCGAAGCCTCTCCCCGCAACGCCCCCTGTTTCCTCACCATTGGAATGGCCACCTGCGATGACTACGATGGCTGCTACTTCACCATCCAGGCCATCCGCCTTTATCATCCCGAAATCCTCGACGATGTCGAACTCCTGATCGTCGATAACAACTCCTCGCTGCCCTGCGCGGAAGCCCTGAAGGATCTGGAAAACTCCGTTCCCAACTTCCGCTATATCCCCCATCGCTCGCGCCAGGGCACCGCAGTGCGCGATCTCGTCTTCCGCCACGCCGCGGGCGAATGGGTTCTCTGCGTCGATAGCCATGTCTACTTTGCCTCGGGCGCACTCGCAAGGCTGGTCGATTACTGCCGCGGACGCCCCGACAGCATCGACCTCCTTCAGGGCCCGCTCCTCGGTGACGACCTAAGGCCCATGGCAACGCATTTCGAGCCTTTGTGGTCGCACGCCATGTACGGCATCTGGGCTTTGGACGACCGCGGCGAAGATGCGGCCTCGGCGCCGTTCGAAATCCCCATGCAGGGCCTGGGCGCCTTTGCCTGCCGGCGCGCCGCCTGGCCGGGCTTCAATCCGCGGCTCGCCGGCTTCGGCGGAGAAGAAGGCTATATCCACGAAAAGATTCGCCGCGCCGGAGGCCGAAATATGTGCCTGCCATTCCTCCGCTGGATGCATCGTTTTGAACGCCCGCGCGGTGTGAGCTACCCTGCCACATACGATGACCGGATCCGCAATTATTTGCTCATCTATGACGAACTCGGCCTCGACCCCCAGCCCGTTATCGACCACTTCACCGAGTTCATCGGCGAGGCGGAAACCCAGCGTCTGGTGGCCGCTGCACGACGGCCGTCCGTAACTTAGATATCGGTCCTGAGTGAGAAGATGTCCAACCCCTTCCTCACCATCGGCATGTCCGTCTATGACGATTACGACGGCTTCTACTTCACTGTCCAGGCGATCCGGCTCTACCATCCCGAGATCGCCGACGAAGTTGAATTCCTCGCCATCGACAACAACCCCGGAGGTCCCTGTGGCAGAGCCATGAAGAACCTGGAACACTGGGCGCCGAACTTTCGCTGCATCGAATACGGTGAGCGTCGCGGCACCGCAGTCCGCGACATCCTGTTCCGCGAAGGCTCAGGAGAATTCGTCCTTTGCGTCGACTGCCACGTGCTGTTTCCGCCGGGCGCGCTTGGCCGCCTGATCGCCTGGTGCCGCGCTAATCCACAAACTCGCGATCTGCTCCAGGGTCCCCTCCTGCACGATGACCTCAACCTCTCTACGCACCTCGAACCGAGGTGGTGGCCCGGCCATTTGTTCTTCGGCGAGTGGGCGACTGACAACCGCGGATTAGACCTCGACGCCCCACCGTTTGAGGTCCCCATGCAGGGACTCGGAGCGTTCGCATGCCGCCGCGCCGCATGGCCAGGCTTCAATCCGGGCTTCTCGGGCTTCGGAGGTGAAGAAGGCTATATTCACGAGAAAATCCGCCGCGCCGGAGGCCGAGTCCTGTGCCTCCCGTTCCTTCGCTGGATGCACCGCTTCGCCCGCCCTGACGGAATCCCGTTCGCCCCCACGTGGCAGGACCGGCTTCGTAATTACTTAATCGGACACCACGAGCTTGGTCTCGACCCCGCGCCAGTCATTGCGCACCTGGAAGAATGTATCGGTAAAGAGCAAGCGCGGATCTTACTCAATGCGGTCAGAAGTGGTGCGTAAAAAGCGCCACCAGCAGGATCAAAGGAATGGGTACCCCAAGGAAATACAGTAAAACAGAGCGCATATTAATCTCCTGATATTCGATTTCTGTAACTGCCTAATGCTGGCTTGCATGAAGGACATCATCGCGCTGCCGGCCCCCGATAGTCGCCGCATAACTCGCGCTGAACGCTCCCATCATGAGTGCTACGAACGACCACAACAGAAATCGCGCTGTCTCCTTACGAGCGTTATCCGCTGCCACCTGAGCCTGCACGGTGGCATCGTCGACGCGCTTTTCCGCTTCCTGCCGGCTGACTCCGGTCTTCTCTGCTATCAGATTCGTCAGGTAGCCGCGGTCCTCGGCCGGCAAACTACCCCGCCTTAGAGCGTTGGCAAAAATGCGGTTTGCCGACCCTGAAACCGTCGCAGCCGGTTCCCCCTGAGTCGAACGGAACATTTTGTCGAAGTAATATCCGGTCGGATCGCCGGAATTACCCACCACTCCGGCGTCAGTGGCGCGACCCAGCATAGAAGCAGCGGCGGATGTCAGCATCGTAACGCTGATCACCAGTGCAACTGCCCATGAGAGAAATCCATTGGCGGTATCGCGGAAGTAAACCTCGTCATTGTGAATGACAGCCCATTTGGTGCGAAGCCTCCCGGTGATGTATCCGCCGAGCGCCGAGGCCACCACATTAGTAAAGAGCAGCCAAACAATGGCAGACCAGGCTATTGCCGAAGCGCCCCGGCTCGCCCACGGCGAGAGCGCAGATAAACCCAGGCCGGTGCCCAGTGCCAGCATGATGAGATAAAAGGCAGCAGCCACAAAGGCACCGCCGATCACCGCTCCCCAGGCTACTCCCGACGATCGGGCTTCGCCGCCCGGATCGACCCGGTCCTGATCCTTGTTGAGATATCCCGCACTCAGAGTCGCCATATAGTGAGCCCTCGATTGTCGGGCGAAGCAATCGAGTGGCCACTACATAACTTCCCGGCTCCTTGCTAACTTTTCTTCGGCGGCTGAACCACCTGAATATGGAGTTCCTTCAATTGCTGCGGCCGTACCGTATTCGGAGCATTCATCATCAGATCTTCGGCGTTCTGGTTCATCGGGAACATGATCACTTCCCGAATATTCGGCTCATCCGCCAGCAGCATCACGATGCGATCGATCCCCGGCGCTATCCCGCCGTGCGGCGGCGCGCCGTATTTCAAGGCATTAATTAAAGCCTGGAAGCGCGAATTTACCTCGTCGCGACCGTACCCGGCAATCTCAAACGCCCGATACATAATCTCCGGCTGATGATTTCGGATCGCACCTGACGACAGCTCATAGCCATTGCAGACAATGTCGTACTGAAACGCCTTGATCGTGAGCGGATCCTGCGAATTCAATGCTTCGAGACCGCCCTGCGGCATCGAGAACGGGTTATGGCTGAACTCCACCTTGCCCGTCTCCTCATTCGCCTCGTACATCGGGAAATCCACAATCCAGCAGAACTTGTAGACGCCCTCTTCGATCAGCTCTAACTGCCGACCCAGGGAATCCCGCAGGGTACCGAGGATTTTGCAGACCCTGGCCACGTCAGTGTCGGCAATGATGATAATCACGTCCGAAACCTCCGAGCCCGTGGCTGAAATCAGCTGAGCGGTGCTCTCGGGCGTCAGGAACTTAGCGACAGGGCCTTTCAGAGTGCCGCCTTCTTCCACGATGAGCCATGCGAGACCAGCCGCGCCCAGACCCTTCGCCTGCTCTTCCAGCTTGTCCCAGAATGTGCGCGATTTGTCCGAAGTCTTCGGCAGCCGCATCGCCCGCACGGTCTTCCCCGCAAACGCTCGGAACGATGAACCGGCGAACAACTCGCTGATCTCAGTAATCGTCAGCGGATTGCGCAGGTCCGGCTTGTCAGACCCGTACTTCAGCATCGCCTCGGAATACGGCAGCCGGGGAAAAGGGGCGGGCGTGGTTACGCGCTGCGGAGCGAACTCCGCAAACAGGCCCGTAAACAATGCCTCCATCGCCGCAAAAACGTCGTCCTGCGTGACGAAGCTCATCTCCAGATCGAGCTGATAGAACTCGCCCGGCGACCGGTCGGCGCGGGCATCCTCGTCGCGATAGCACGGCGCGATCTGAAAGTACCGGTCGAAGCCCGACACCATGATGATCTGCTTGAACATCTGGGGAGCCTGCGGCAGCGCATAAAACTTACCCGGATGGCGCCGCGCGGGAACCAGAAAATCGCGCGCGCCTTCCGGACTCGAAGCCGTCAAAGTCGGTGTCTGATATTCAACAAAACCGAGGTCCACCATGCGCCGCCGGATGGCCGAAATGATCTTCGACCGCAGCAGGATGTTGGCGTGCATCTTCGACTTCCGCAGATCCAGAAACCGGAAAGTCAGCCGCAGTTCCTCCGGCACCTGGAGCTCCGGGAATATGCTGAACGGCACCGGCTCGGTCGAGCCCAGCACTTCCGCTTCGGCGATCCGCACCTCGACCTCGCCCGTCACCATGTTGGGATTGACGGCCGCCTCATCGCGCGCTACAACCTTGCCATCCACGCGAATCACGGTCTCTTTCGGAAGCACGGAAATCAGGTCATAGACCGGCGACCCCGGCTCAACTACCAACTGAGTAATGCCGTAATGATCCGCCAGATCGATGAAATAAACTCCACCATGGTCTCTTCGATTTCGCAGCCACCCCGAGAGCCTGACCTGGGTTCCCGTGTGCGTGCTTCTCAGCTCGCCGCATGTGTGAGTCCTGTACCTGTGCAACCTTCGCCTCGCTTGTGATTTGGAAACTCTATTGTATTAGTGACACGCTTCGGACCAGATCCTCACGGCGGACGTGCCGCTGCTCGCCTGAAGCCATGTCTTTCAGTGAATACTCGCCGGCCGCGATCTCGTCATCCCCCACGATCAACGCAAAACGCGCGCCCAGCTTGTTGGCCAGTTCCATGGCTCGTTTGAGCTTGCCCCCGGCCATCACGTCGACCGAAACCCCGTTTCTTCGCAGCTCCCGAGCCAGTTCGCCGGCATGCCGCAAGGCAGCCTCGCCCAAAGGAGCCACGTAAACGTCGAGGGCCGCATCGCCCGCGGGGTCCACCGTCATCACCAGCCGGTCTTCCCCGATCGAAAAGCCAATCCCCGGCGCAGGCACGCTCGACCCCAGCGACTCCGCCAGCCCGTCATAGCGCCCCCCGCCGAGGACCGAATTCTGAGCCCCCAGATTCCCGTGGCTCACCTCAAACGTGGTCCGCATGTAGTAATCGAGACCGCGAACCAGGCGGGGCTTTACCTCGAATTCAATGCCCCGGTCCAGCAGATAGGTTTTCACGGACTCGAAATGAGGCGCGCAAATCCCGCAGAGGTGATCGAGAATCGAAGGCAGGCGGTCGATGATTGCCTGATCTTCCGGAACCTTGCAGTCGAGCACGCGCAAAGGGTTGGTGACGGCCCTGCGCTGGCAATCTTCGCACAGGGAACGGGCCACCGGCTTAAGAGCCTCTCGCAGGCGCTCCACAAAGGCGGGGCGGCAATTCGCGTCTCCTACTGAGTTGATCAGAAGACGAAACCCGGTCAACCCTGCGCGGGAAAGCATCTCGACCACCATCTCGATCGATTCCGCGTCGACAAACGGAGATTCCGAGCCGATTGCTTCCGCCCCAATCTGAAAGAACTGCCGGTAGCGCCCCTTCTGCGGGCGTTCGCGCCGGAACATTGGCCCGATGTAATAGAGCTTTTGTACGCCTGGACGCTGATCGAGCCGGTGTTCGATATAAGCCCTGATCACGGAAGCCGTATTCTCCGGCCGCAAGGTTAGCGAGGATCCATCGCGATCCTCGAAGGTATACATCTCCTTCGAGACGATATCGGTTTCCGCTCCCACGCCGCGGGCGAACAGTTGAGTCTCCTCCAGAATCGGCGTCCGGATCTCCTGATAGTTGTAGGCGCGAAAAACCTCGCGAGCGATTCGCTCGACGCGGTTCCACACGGCGGTGTCGGGAGGCAAAAGGTCCCGTGTCCCTTTAACGGCACGAATCATGAGGGGGAACCTTAATGGTACTGCAACCCCGGCCGGCGTCGCCTGGCCCTTCGCTACTAAGGCAGCACGTAAGTGAGCCCGGTGGTAAACTGCGTCGAATTCCGCTTAAACCCTGACGGCGGATTGTCCAGATAGTTATCGCTCGCCCCCACCGTCAGCGAGAACTTCTTAATTACCGGTACGGAGAGAGCCCGGCGGAAGCTATTCCCCGAAAGGGCCTTGCTGTTCGTCCAGGATGGATTAATCGCCAGCTCCTGGGTAAACAACGCCTTCCTGAAATGCCGAACATACTTCTCGTCGAAGGCCGAACCCTCCAGGCTGGTCGACTTCAACCCGGAAAGCTGCTGATTGATGTAGCTCACGCCGGCCTTCAGATCGAGGCTGTGCTTCGCGTTTCCAAACACCCTCCAGCCAATACCGCCGACATAAGTTTGCTGCAGATTGATGCCCTGGGAAAAGCTGTGGTCGAACAGCGCCTGCCCGAAGCCGAAAATCCGCGCTGGTGCGGTTCCGCCGGGCCAGCCAGTCTTCGCCCGGTTCCGTTCGCACCACCGCGATCGCCCTCCTTAAACGTCCGGCGGTTCTGGGTTGCTGCCACGAAGGCGGCGCCCGCCGTCACCGTCCCGCGCCAGTCGTGGAAGAAGCCATCGCTGCCCTTTAGTGCTTTATCGAAAGCTGGCTTATCGATCACCATCGCGGTATCGGCCACGGCCACGGATTTCGTGCCGCCCGCATCCGCCACCGCAATCTTCTGGTCCGCTTCGGAAACCGTACCCTCGGGCACCGTCACGGGAGCTTTCGGCTTCAGAGTTACGTTCTTCGGAATCACGGCGTACTGCCCACCCGCGTGAAGCTCCTGAATCTTGCTCCAGTCAACTTTTTCAGCCCAGCCTTACCGTGATTAAAGGTACACTTAAGACATCGCAACATTCTCAAAACAGGCTGCCGCCGCGCCGAAAGACTACCTGCCGGCGCTCACCGGCCTCCGCTTCGTCCTGGCCCTATGGGTGATTCTCCATCACCTTTCGGGCAAGGGCATGATGCTCGAAAACTGGACAAACTCGCTGCCGTCAGCGGCTCAGTCCCTCGTGCATGGCGGTTATCTCGCCGTTCAGACTTTCTTCCTGCTTTCCGGGTTCGTTCTGGCCCGGAATTACTCCAAAGCTACGTGGACCCAAACCGACCTCGTCCGCTACGCAGCAGCTCGCTTCGCCCGAGTCTATCCCGTTTACCTGCTCAGCCTTATCGTCGTGGCGCCATTCATCCACGAAACCATGACGAACGCCGCCGTCCAACCGGGCCGCAAAGCCGCGCTCCTCACCGACTACGTTTTCGTGCTCCAGGGCTGGAACGAAAGCCTCGGCGTGGGCTGGAACACGCCCGCCTGGTCCCTGTCCTGCGAGTTCTTCTTCTACCTGCTCTTCCCGCTGGTTTTTCCGCTGTTACGCAACGCGGGCCGGCGCACGGTCACCCTGGTGCTGGCGGCCTCAATTGTGACTCCCATCCTGCTGGCCCACGCCGATGTGCCCTGGAGCTGGAAACCGATCTACAGCTTCTCGGATTTTACGGCCGGCATCGCCGCCGCGCGCTTCTACGAATTTCTCTCCCCGAATATGCGACGGCGTGGATATTGGCTCTACCTGCCGGCAATCGTTGGCGGCATGCTGCTGATCCTCCATCCGCAAATCATGGACGGCACCTATGGCGACCTCCACACCGGCCTGCGGCCGCTTAACGTCATGGCGCTGGTCGGCTTAGCTCTGGGGGGCGGTCTCGTGGCGCGTATTCTCTCCTCCTCCGCCGCGGACTACCTGGGGAAAATCAGCTATTCGATGTACATCCTTCACATTCCCGTGCTGTGGTGGTACGGTCGCTGGGCGCTGCACGGGTCCGTTTTCGGAATGCTGCACATCTCCCGCGGCACAGCTGCGGTGTTTTATCTGGTACTGGTACTGGCTGCCGCCGCGCTCTCGTTTCAATGGGCCGAAATCCCCGCAAATCGCTGGATACGCAGGTACGTTGCATCGCGTTTGGCGTTTCGCCCCTCGCTCGCCGCCGAGCCCGTCGCCGCCTGAAAACCCCGAATCCGGGCCGAAAGAGTCGTACAATACAGTTTTGAGGGGTGAAACGGGAAGCCTGTCCCGTTCAACCATAAGGCACAGTTCAAATGGCCTGCTCGAAGATTCGCCTTTCCCTCCTGAGCGCGGCCGCAATCCTGGCGGGTTCCGCCCTGGCGCCTTGCCATGCACGTGCAGATTCCGGCGCCATCGTTCCGGTAAACCTCAGCAACAGCCTGGGGCCGAACGATGACGATTCGGCAGGCCCCATCGCGCTGGGAATTGGCGGTGAGAACGGCATCAGTTTCTTTGGCCAGAGCTTTACCCAGATCCACATCAACAACAATGGGAATCTGACCTTTGGCGGCTCCCTGCGCGCCTATACCCCCAACGGCCTGGCAACCGGTGTGGGCAGGCCCATCATCGCGCCGTTCTTTGCGGACGTTGACACCACCGGCGAGGGGAGCGGCGTGGTTACGTACGGCAACGCTATCGTCAACGGCTACAACGCGTTTGTAGCCAATTACATCAATGTCGGCTACTTCGAGGCTCACACCAATAAGCTCAACAGTTTTCAGGTGATCCTGCTCGACCGAAGCGATACCGGACCGGGTAATTTCGACATCGAATTTAACTACAACCAAATTCAATGGGAGACGGGCGATGCCAGTGGCGGCACGAACGGACTCGGCGGCATTTCGGCTGTGGTCGGCTATGCCAACGGCCTGGGCGGCAACGCCGATGTCAATTCCCAACTGCCCGGCTCGCTGGTCAACGGCGCGCTAATCGACGGCGGGCCCGATGCGCTGATCGGTCACAGCCTCGGTTCGAGCGTCCCCGGCCGCTATATCTTTCAGGTGCGCAGCGGCATCATCGTGGTGGGGCCCTCGGGTGGCCCGTTGACCGTTACCGGCATCAACCTCGGCACCATTCCGCTGGGGAGCGCCATTTCCGGCGGCGTCCAGCTCTCGGGCGGCACACCCCCGTATAGCATTGCCGCAGCGGGAGCGCTTCCGCCCGGTGTTTTCGTCAGCCCCACCGGCATCGCAGGCACACCCACAAAACCCGGGCCTTACAGCGTCGGCGTGATCGTGACGGACAGCGCCGGCGCCATCCAAAGCACCTCGTTCACTTTCTCCGTCTTCGGCTTCACAGGCAGTTCCCTGCCGGCGGGAATTACGGGCGCGCCTTACCTGGCCAGCGTCGGCGCGGCAGGCGGGACGCAGCCGTATAAGTTCGTCATCACCGGCCTGCCGCCGGGATTTTCGGCTTCGTCCGCCGGCTTCGTCAGCGGGATTTCAAATGCCCCGGTGAATATACCCGTCAGCGTCACCGCAACAGAGAACAACGGCGCGGGAGTATCCGTGAGCGGCACTCAAACCCTGGTCATCGGGGTGCCCCCGGCTCTACAGGTACCCGCCGCGACTCTCCCGGCGGGCCTGATCTCCTCTGCCTATTCCTCCGGCCTGACCGCCACCGGAGGCGCTCCGCCGTACACGTGGACCCTGTCGTCGGGCACGCTTCCGGCCGGACTCGCGCTGCGCTCTGCCGGTACTGTTACGGGCCTTCCGTTGCAATCCGGCGCCTTCACCTTCGGAGTCCGCGCCACCGATTTCACCGGCGCTTCCGCTGTCGGCGCGGTTTCTCTCACCATCGCCCCGCCAGCCCTGGCTCTGACGCCCGCATCCGGCGCCCTGGCGACCGGCATGGCGACCGTCGATTACCCGGCCCAGTCGATCACCGTTTCGGGCGGAACGCCGCCTTATAAATTCGCGATTGCGGGTTCTCTGCCCGCGGGGCTGAGCCTCTCTTATCCCGGCACAGGCAGCACTGCTACGATCGCGGGCACTCCCGCCGCCGCTGCTGTGGGATCTTCGTCATTCACCGTAACCGTTACCGACAGCACGGGCGCATCGGCCTCGGCGCTGCTTTCGATCGCCATTCGCCCTTATAACACCGATCTTCTGGTCTCCACCAGCGCCCTCACGTTCAACCTGGTCGCGGGCTCCGCAGTGCTGCCGCCCGCCCAGCAGGTGGCCGTGCAGTCGACGGTTCCCATGAACCCGAACATCAGTTACACCGACGCCGGGTCGCCCTCCACCCCCGCATGGCTGACTATCACGCCCGGCTCCGGGACCACGCCTTCCACCTTCACCGTTTCGCTGACCAGCCAAGCCGCTCTGCTGCCTGTTTCCGGCACGCCTTATGCGGCTTCGATCAACATCCAGTGCCAGTCACCCGCTCCGTGCGGCTTCTATCCCCCGCAAACCGTGTCGATAACTCTGAACCTTGACAGCCCGCCGCCGGCGCTCGCGATCGGCAGCAATCTTGTTTCGTTCACGACTCCGTCCGGCGCGCCCCAGGCCATGTCTCAAAGCGTGACGATTCAGAATACCGGCGGCGGTTCAGTGGGTCTCGCTTCCGCTGCATGCGCGGCGAGTTGGTGTTCCGTCACGGGGCTGCCGGGTTCCCTCTCGGCAGGAGCTTCGGCGGCACTGAGCGTCTCGGTAAATCCCGCCGGGCTCGGCGCCGGCTATTACCGGACAAACCTGACCATCGCATCGTCCGTTGGAACCTACATCGTTCCTGTCACTCTGTTTATAGCGGCGGCATCCAGCATGGCGCTGGCGCCTGCAGGCGCCCAGTTCGAGGTAGTTTCTCCCGGCGGCGTGCCCGGAGGCCCCGTCACCAGTTTCCTGGTCGACTACTCCGGCAGCGCGACTGCCTTCAGCGCCTCCACGAACACCAACTGGATCACTCTCAACACTACGGGCGGTACCGTGAGTTCTTCCGTGCCCGCAACCGTCAACTACGGCTTCAACACCGCCGCGATCGCGGGTATGGGGCCTGGTGTCTATTACGGGACCATCACGGTTGCCATTACCGGCGCTTCGGCTGTGAATTCACCGCAGTCGTTCGAGGTGGTTCTGAACGTTCTGCCGTCCGCAACGCAGCAAAGGCCCCAGCCCACGCCGGCCGGTTTGCTTTTCATCACGTCTTCGGCTGCGGCGCCGCCTGCGCAAAACATCGCGGTGGCGGCTTCCTCAACGTCGCCTGCGGCGTTCCAGGCTTCCGCGTCCACGGTCACCGGGGGGAACTGGCTACAGGTCTCTCCCGCGGAGGGAACCGCGACGCCCGGATCTCCGGCATCGGTCCAGGTTTCGGTGAACCCCACCATGCTTCAGCCTGGCATTTATTCCGGCTTCGCCAGTATCGCTTATTCGGCGGCGGCGGTCCGATCCGTCAACGTTACGCTGGTGGTGACTCCGGCTTCCGTTACCGCGCACGATGCCAAGGCGGCAACACCGTCATGCACGCCTACCCTGATGGCGCCCGCGCCGGTGGGAATTCCGGGCAACTTTTCGGCGCCCGTTGCCTGGCCCATTCCGCTCACCCTGCAGCTCGTGGATAACTGCGGAAACTTCGTCACGAACGGCTCGGTCTCCGCCGTCTTTTCGAATAACGATCCGCCGCTTCTCCTCAGCCTCGCCGACCCGCGCAACGGATACTACGCCGCCACCTGGACCCCGCGCAATTCCCTGTCTCAGGTGAGCATCACCGCGACTGCCAGCGCACCCGGCCTGCCGACCGCACGCGCGATCATTGCCGGATCGGTGACACCGAACGGCGCGCCGGTGCTCTTGACCAACTACCCGCTGCATATTTTCAATCCGCTGGTGGGCGCGGCGCTGGCGCCGGGAACCCTGGTGCAGATTTCAGGAACCGGGCTCGCGGTGACCTCATCTACACTGCCCTTCGGCGCACCGCTGCCGACAACGCTGAATGGCACGACCGCGATCGTCGGAGGCGCGGCCATGCCCCTCCAGTCGGTAACGCCGACCTCGATCACTGCCCAGTTGCCGTTTGAACTCATGCCCGGAGCCCAGTATCAGGTGCTGGTAAGCGCCAATGGCGCTCTCACTACGCCCGATACGCTTCAGATTGCCGGCACATCGCCCGGCGTCTGGACCTCGGCCTGGGGACTTGTCAATGCTTTCCATCTCTCCGGCGCCGCGGTCACGGAAGCAGCCCCCGCAGCGCCCGGGGAGCAGATCTATCTCATCAGCGCGGGTCTGGGCGCGACAGATACGCCGGTCGCGGACGGAGCCGTCACTCCCGCCGCAATGCCGATCAACGCACTCGACCAGCCGACCATGACGATAAACAACGAGCCCGCGACGATCTCGTTTGCAGGCCTCCAACCCGGAGCCGTTGGTGTGTATCAGGTCACGTTCACAGTTCCCGCCGACGCGCCCAACGGAGATTTGAACCTGATCCTGTCGCAGGACGGCAATCCGGCCAACACGGGCGTTCTGCCGGTGCATAAGTAAACCCTTTGGGCGCTAAGACTCACTCAGATTCACTCAGATGAATTCAAACACACTGACCAGTGGCGCTGCTCTGCGGTTGAGCCTCGTGGCGATACGGTCTAGCTGGCCTAGGAGCCTGTCGGAAATAGATTT
>Ga0302319_10009582_pt1 | contig 18591 bp, 15 predicted proteins | sample Bog_T0_2_FD_203319 | JGI IMG/M metagenome (GOLD analysis project Ga0302319, IMG submission 203319) | Peat permafrost microbial communities from Stordalen Mire near Abisko, Sweden - Bog_T0_2 | ecosystem: Environmental > Terrestrial > Soil > Wetlands > Peat | place: Sweden: Abisko, Stordalen Mire...
GGTTCATTACGCCATCCGACCTTGCGGGATAAAACCGCATCGTCTTCCAACCGCCGGATGCGGAAAACCGCACGTCCGGTGGTGTGGGAGCCCTGACGGGTGTAATCCTGTCAGGGCGACCCGATCCCGGAAGGTTGCTGCGACGACCCGGTTACGGGGTGAGAGAACGGCGGCTTGTTCAGATGGAGCCGGTGATCCGCTTTATCTGTTCCTGCCGCGTTTCCATGAGATGCCGGGATGCGGCGCGCGCCTTGAACAGGACGGAGTGAGGCGCGCGCTCCGGCGTGCCGCTATCGAATGGGGGCTCGGGCTGGTATTCGATCGCGAGCTGGATTTGCTGGGCGGCCTCCTCGCCGCGCAGGAGGGCGACGAGGCGCAACGCGCCATCCAATCCCGCAGTGACGCCCGCGGCGCTGATGAATTTTCCATCGACCACGACACGCTCATCGATGGGGATGGCACCGAATTCCTTCAAGAGATGATGGGAGGCCCAGTGCGTGGTCCATACGCGGCCTTTCAATAAACCCGCCGCGCCGCAAAGCAACGCGCCGGTGCAAACGGAGAAAACGTATTTTGCCCCGGCGGCGCAATCGCGGATAAAAGAAATCGTGTCATCATCCTCCATCACGCCGATCTGGCCGGGGCCGCCGGGCACGATGAGTACATCGAGCGGGGGCGCCTCGCGGAACGTGATCTCCGGAGTGAACAGCAAACCGTGCTCGTCGCTGACGGGGTTCAGATCGCGGGCGATGATGTGGAAGGTGGAGTTTGGCACGCGGCAAAGAACCTCGAAGGGGCCGGTGAAATCGATCTGGTCCATGGCCGGAAAAATGATCGCGCCGATGTGAAGATGGTGATCGTATGGAATGCTGACGGGGAGGGCGCGCGCGGGCATGGTGTGAATGTAGTCCATGCGCAGGGGATATTCAAAGGCGCTTGCGGCGGCGTGAAAGGCCGGGAGAAAACAGATGCCTCCAGAGCACGCTTTTTGGGAGGGCGAGAATTCACACAATCGTAACGTTCCAAGCCCGGCTCTGGCAGGGAACACGCTATATAATCGGGCGTGCATCCCGCAATTACACAGAAATTATCCCCGGCGAATCCCGAAATAGACCTCCTCACGCTGGTCGAGCATCGCGAATCGGTGAATGCCTCGGACAGGATGGAGGATGTTTACCGTTACTTTGAACAGCACGGCAATAAATTCGTGGGGGTGATTTCCGGTGAAAAGCTGATCGGGCTGGCATCGGGTGCGAAGGTCGGTTTCCTGCTTGGTTCGCGCTACGGTTTTTCAGTGTATGGGCGGAAACCGATGCGGTCGCACATGCTGGAGCGCTACGTATGCGTCCGGCTTCACACACCGCTGCTCGAGGTGCTGGAAGCTGCATTATCCCGCGAAGGGGATGAATTTCACGACGATGTGGCGCTTGTCGATAATGACGGGCGTTACCTTGGAATCATCCCCATGCAACGCCTCGTGCGGCTGCAATCGCAACTTTTCACTGAAAAAACACGCCTCGCCGAGGTACAGCAACAAGTGCTCGAAGGAAAGAACCAGGAGCTTTTTTCGAGCCTGAACCAGCTCCGGCAGTCGAAGGGACGCTACGATATTCTCTTTGAAAACAGTGCCCTGGGGGTTGCGCTGGTGAACCCCTCCGGAGAGATCGAGGCATGCAACCGCCATGCCGAGTCACTGCTGGGGATAGCAAATGCAAGCGGTGATGTCCCGCTGCTGGAGTTGATGGACACGGCGAGCCGCGAAGAATTCCTTGCGCTGCTGCTGCGCCATGAAAAACAAAATGAGAGGGGGTCGAGCAGCCAGAGCGAATTCAAGCTCCACCTGACGGGACGTGGACGGCGGCTCTTCCGGTTTTTCAGCAGTTGGATCAAGGAAACGGGGCAAGTCTGCGTGATGCTGGACGACATCACCGAGCAGCGGCATCTTGAGCTGAAGGTCGCGCAGGAGGAGCGTTCCGCCACGCTGGACACGCTGGCGGGGGGCGTGGCCCACGAAATCAACAACAAGCTGGCCCCGATCGTCGGCTTCTCGGAATTACTGCTCGCGGATGCGACACGCTGTGGAAAATCCCCCGAAACCGTGCAGTATTGCAACATCATCCGCGATTGCGCGATTGATTCCTCCAAAATCATCAGCCAGCTTTTGCAGCTTTCGCGCCCGGCATCCGCTGAAAAGCAGTGTTGCGACCTGCGGGAAATGGTGGAGCAGGTGGCGGCGATTCTTCGCTTCCAGATCCGGCAGAGCGACGCGGAGCTGATTTTCAATTTTTCGACGCAAAAAACATGGGTACTTGCCGATCCCGGCCCGATCAAGCAGGTCATCGTGAATCTCATCATCAACAGTCTCCAGGCGGTCGAGAAAAGCGGCCAGCGCAGGGTGCTGGCATCGGTGACCGGCAATGAGGAAACCGTGACGTTGAAAATCGAGGACACCGGGCATGGCATCAAACCGGAACATCTCAAGCGCGTATTTGATCCGTTCTTCACCACCAAGACCTTCAACCGCGGCACCGGCCTCGGGCTGAGCATCTGCGCAAGCATCGTGAGACAGCACGGGGGGAACATTGAGATCGAAAGCACACCTGGGCTGGGCACCATGGTGAAAGTGGAACTTCCGGCTGCAGTCGCCTCCCCCGCGATTGCAAGCGAAGAGCGGGACGTTCCGCCGGCGCAGGATGATTCCGCCGATGCACCCCGCGTGCTTATTGTGGATGACGAGGAATATGTCGCCTGCTCCGTGCAGGAGTCGTTGCGTTCCGGGATGAATTGCCGCACTGAGCGTGTCTGCAACGGCTTGCAAGCGATCGAAAGACTGCAGCGCAACGAATTTCACCTGATTATTTCCGATGTGCGGATGTCCGGGATGGATGGATTTGACCTGCTGAGCTGGGTTGAAAAAAATTGCCCCGACATGGCAAGGCATTTTCTTTTCATCACGGGTGACGCGGGAAGCGCCGAACTTCACGAAAAACTCAACAGGCAAGGCGTGCCTGTATTGCGCAAGCCGTTCACGGCAAGGGCATTGATCGCGGAAAGCCAGAAGCTGGTGAAGGCGCAGAACCATCTTTCGATGATGGTGGCGTAGAAAACCGCGCCGGGCAGTGGGTGCGTGCAACAGTCCCGTGACTTTTACGCATTCTTTACAAATAAGCGTTCGGGCACACACACGAACTTTACACGGGGTATGTCTACTTCATTCAAAAGAAGGAACCATATCCCATGAAGAATCAATGCTTGATAGTTGACGATAACGCGATGGTGCGCGAGACCACGGCAATGCTGATCAAACACATAGCCGGATGCCCGGTGCGGTGCTGCGCCGGCGCGGAGGAAGCGCTGCTGGCGTTCAAACAAGAGCCCGACGCCTACGGATGCGTGATCACGGATTTCAACATGCCCGGCATGAACGGCCTGGAACTCGGCGGGCTGCTGCGGGCAATCGCGCCGGAAGTGAAGATGCTGCTCGTGACCGGCAACCCCGGCGCGGTGGACGACGGCGAACTGAACGAAAACGGGTTTCATGCGTTGCTGCCGAAGCCCTTCAACATGTCGCTGCTGCGCGATGCGATACGGTCTTTTTTCCAGCCAGCCGGGAATGATGTTCCCTCCACTGTTTTACGCAGCCCTTTTGAGGGGAGCTTTTCTTTTCATGAAAAGTCCAACGTGCTCGCCTTTGCGGCTGCTTGAAAACCGGGGGCGGTTATTGCGGGGCCGGCGGATTGATCGTCACGGGGGCGGTGGTCGCCTGGGCCCGGGAGCGGTCGGAGGTGCCGTAGCGTTGCTCGTAAATGGCGTCGGCGATCCTGTTCGCGAGATTCTCCCTGTATCCTGAGGTGGCGGCGAGCACGGCTTCACTTTTGTTGCTGAGGAACCCGCACTCGATCAGCACCGCGGGGTATTGGTTCAACCGCAGCACGCGGAAGTTTGCATACTTCACGCCGCGATCTTCTCCCCTCGATACCGTGTCGAGATGGTTTTCGATCTTTTCCGCAAGGCCGACGGAGGTATTCGAATTGTAGTAGGTCTCGATGCCGTGGATTTTCCGCCTGGGCGAATCGTTGAAATGGATGCTCACATAAATCGCGTTTTCCTGGCGGTTCGAAATGCGGGCGCGGTCGTCGAGCGGGATGAAGACATCCGTGCGGCGGGTCATCACGGTGTGGAAACCGGCGGCGCGGAGTTTCCCGTCGAGGCGCAGGCCGACATCGAGCGCGGCGACTTTTTCAAGGACCATGGGACCGCGGCGGCCCCTGGAAAAAGTGCCGCTGTCCTTGCCGCCATGCCCGGGGTCGATGACCACGGTGGTGAATGTGTGGCTGGTATCCTTCACGGGGACATGCGGATGCATGGCGCACCCGGTGACGAAAAGAACTGCGAGGCAGGTGACTAAAATGCCGGGCGACTTCCGCTTGCCATTGCGACGGCGAACGCCGATTATAGGAGAATCAGGCCCTGTGATGAAGTCTGCTGCTGTTTTCACTGCGATGTTAATCATGGTGTCACCCGCCCTTTGTCAAGATAACGAGGCAATCCGTTCAAAAAAAGTGAATCAAACCCCGTCTCCAGAAACTACAAACAGGCTCCCGAAGGAAAAATCGCCGTATCTGCTCCAGCACGCGCACAACCCCGTGGACTGGTATCCGTGGGGCGAAGAGGCATTTGCAAAAGCGCGCGCGGAGAACAAGCCGGTCTTCCTCTCGATCGGCTACTCGACCTGCCACTGGTGCCATGTGATGGCGCATGAGTCCTTTGAAAACCCGGCGACGGCGAAGATCATGAACGACAACTACGTCTGCATAAAAGTGGACCGCGAGGAGCGGCCCGATGTGGACAAGGTTTACATGACATTTGTGCAGGCGACTACAGGCGGGGGCGGCTGGCCGATGAGCGTGTGGCTCACGCCCGACCTGAAGCCGTTTCTCGGGGGGACGTATTTCCCGCCTACGGACCGCTACGGGAGGCCGGGGTTTCCCACAGTGCTCGAGCGGATTGCAGAGGCGTGGAAAAATGACAGGGAGAAAGTGATCGCGCAGGGGAACGAGATGGTGGCGGCGTTGCGGGAATATACGAAGGCGTCGCCGGCGGATGGGGCGACCGTGCTTGATCGCAAAACCCTGCGCGCGGGATATGACCAGATCGCGCGCGGGTACGACGGGGAACTTGGCGGCTTCGGCGGCGCGCCGAAATTCCCGAGGCCCGTTACGGTGAATTTTTTGATGCGGCTTTATGCGATGGGGGGGGAGCAACATGCGCTCGACATGAGCCTCCTTACGCTTCGCAAAATGGCGGAGGGAGGGATGCACGATCACCTCGGGGGAGGTTTCCACCGTTACTCGGTGGATAAGTTCTGGCACATCCCGCATTTCGAGAAAATGCTCTACGACCAGGCGCAGCTTGCGTCTGCTTATCTCGATGCGTTTCAGATCACGCGTGATCCGCTTTATGAAGGCGTGGCGAGGGACATCCTCGACTACGTGCGACGCGATATGACGGATGCGCAGGGGGGCTTTTATTCCGCGGAAGATGCGGACAGCTTGTTTGAGCACGGGAAACCGGAGCATGGCGAAGGGGCGTTCTATGTCTGGCCGAAGGCGGAGATCGACGCGGCGCTGGGAGCAGGCGATGCGGAAATATTCGATCGCTTCTACGGAGTCGAGGCGGAAGGTAATGCGCCGGAGGGAAGCGATCCGCAGAATGAATTCACCGGGAAAAACACGCTGATCCAGCGCGTGTCGCTTGCGGAGGCGGCGAAGTTTTTCAAGAAAAGCGAGGTGGATATCGCGGCGTCGCTCGAGGGATCAAGGAAGATGCTTTTTGAGATCAGGAACAAACGCCCGCGTCCGCATCTCGACGACAAGATCATCACGGCATGGAACGGGTTGATGATCTCGGCCTTTGCCCGCGCTGCACAGGTGCTCGGTGATCCCGCCTATCTTGACGCGGCGGAGCGGGCGGCCGCGTTTGTGCAAGCGCATCTCGTGAAGGAGGGCGCGTTGATCCGCAGCTACCGGCAGGGAGCGGGCGATGTCGCGGGGTTCGCGGATGATTACGCGTTTTTGATCCAGGGGTTGCTCGACCTTTACGAGGCCTCCGCGCAGCACGCGTGGCTAGCGTGGGCGATTGATCTCCAGCAGAGGCAGGATGCGCTTTTCGCCGACAAGGAGCACGGCGGATATTTCAGCACTACGGACAACGATCCGCACATCCTCATCCGCATGAAGGAGGACTACGACGGGGCCGAGCCTTCGCCGAATTCCGTTTCCGCCCTGAATCTGCTGCGTCTCTCGGAAATGACCGGCGATGCCGCGATGCACGAGCACGCGCAAAAGGTCATCGGCGCGTTTTCCAATCAATTGCAAAGGATGCCCATTGCCATGCCGCAAATGCTCGTCGCCCTCATCTTTGACCTTGCGCGGCCAAAGCAGATCGTGATCGCGGGCAAGCCCGATGCCTCGGATACACGCGCGCTGCTGGGCGAACTCCACGCACATTTCGTCCCGGGGAAAATTCTTCTGTTTGCCGACGGAGGCGAAGGGCAGAAATTTCTTGCGACGAAAAATGAGTTCCTTGAAACCGTGGCGCCTGTGGATGGCAAGGCCGCGGCTTATGTTTGCGAGAATTTTACGTGCAAGCTGCCCGTCACGGATGTTGCGGCGTTGCGGAAGCTTCTGACGGACAAATGAATCACGCGATCTTTTTGGAAACATCGAGCACTTTCAGGGCATAACGCTGATTGCTCACGCTCAACCGCATCCGCGCGCCGAAGGCTTTGCCGAGCCGTTGCGAGGAGAGGACTTCTTTTTTCAAACCGTTCGCCAGCACGCGGCCGCTCTTTAAAATCAACACATGCGTAAACACAGGCATGATCTCCTCGACATGATGCGTGACCAGCACGAGCGCGGGCGCGTTTTTCTGCTGCCCGAGGTGCTGGATGAACTCCAAAAAATGCTCCCGAGCCACGGGGTCGAGCCCTGCGCACGGCTCGTCCAGGATGAGCAGGCGTGGTTTCGCCATCAATGCACGCCCGATCAATATGCGTTGGCGTTCGCCCTGCGACAGCACGCCCCACGGGCGCTCAGCGAGATGCATGCACTCGATTTGTTTCAGGATTCGCGTTGCGGCGCTGCGGTCGCCCGGCGTCACGCGGCCCCAGAAATCGATCATTGCATATTTGCCGCTCACCACGGTTTCGAGCGCGGCTTCATCGTCGGCCATCCTCTGCCGGACCGAGGAACTCACCAGGCCTATGCTTTTCCTCAACTCGCGCCAGTCGCTTTCGCCGAAGCGTTCCCCCAGCACGTCCACAGTCCCGTCACTGGGCGTGAGATAAGCCGTGAGCGCGCTGAGGAGCGAGGTCTTGCCGGAGCCATTCGAGCCAAGGATGACCCAATGCTCGCCCCGTTTCACCTCCCACGAGAGATCGTCGAGTATGGTTGTGTCGCCGCGTTGAATGCGGAGGCCGGAGATGCTGAGAATGGTTTTCATGCGATGAAATAAAATGACATAAAGACATGGCACTTGCGTATTTTAATTTTGGCTGATTTCCAGGTTTCGCGCTTGCAACATCACTCTTGTTTCGTCATTCGTCACTTACGCCAATGCACGATCACGCCCACAAGGAGGAACATTTCAGCGGCACCGAGGTTGTCAAAGACATCGTCATAGGGATGTCCGACGGGCTCACGGTGCCATTTGCGCTTGCCGCAGGTATTTCAGGCGCAGTCGCGGCGACGCATATTGTGATCACGGCCGGGCTGGCAGAGATCGCCGCCGGCTCCATTGCCATGGGCCTGGGTGGATACCTCGCGGCGAAAAGCCAGTCGGAGCATTACTACAGCGAGCGGCGTCGCGAGGAACAGGAGATCGTCGAGAAGGCGGATATCGAGGCGGAGGAAGTGCGCGAAGTTTTCACGGAATACGGCCTCACGCTCGAGGAGAGCGAGCCGATCGTGGCCTCGTTGCGCCAGCGCCCGGATGACTGGCGCGATTTCATGATGCGCTTTGAGCTGGGGCTCGAGGAGCCGGATCCGAGGCGCGCGCTGCAGAGCGCTGTTACCATCGCGCTTTCCTACATCGTCGGAGGGTTCATCCCGCTCGCGCCTTACATGCTGCTGCATGACGTGCGTCAGGGTCTTTGTTATTCCGTGGTCTTTACGCTCATTGCGTTGCTGGTTTTCGGGTTCATCAAGGGACATTTTACCGGGGTCTCGAAAATCAAGAGTGGGTTGCAAACCATGCTGATCGGCGGCCTGGCGGCGACTGTCGCGTTTTATATCGCAAAGCTTGTTTCCTAAGCCGTATCCATGCGGTTGAAATAAAAAAATGAAGAGTTTTTAGACAGGATTAACAGGATTTTCCGAAGCGGCGAATTGCTGACTCACTAATCAGTAAGCCAAATGAAACCAGCCTAATCCCTCTTTATCCTGTACATCCTGTTAATCCTGTCTGAAAAAATTCCCCTGCTGCATCCCCCTTCGCGCTCTTTGCGACCTTCGCGTTAAATAAATCTCGTTCCACTCCTCGTGACGAAGTTGCAAAGGAATTCAGGCGTTCCCGCTTTTGCGTTTGCGGGCTTCTTCCATTGCGCGCTCCACCAGGAGTGCGGCAAGGTGCTGGGTGCCTTCATCGAGTGCGGCATTGGCCCGCTTCAGGCGTTGCGCTTCGCCGGATTCCATGGCGACCTCTACCTCGGTGACGAGAAGTGCGATCGCGCTTCTATCTTCATCGCCAAGCTTGTCGCTGGCTAGGCCGAGCGCTTTGCGCACAGCAGGAAGCATTTCGGTCGCCTTCAACTTTGCCTCGGTGAACATACGTTCGCTCACATCATCGAATGCGTGTTCGATGGATTCGGAAATCATCATTTCCACTGCTTCGTCGGAGACATCCACGGCACTTTCGATTTCCACTTTTTTTTCAATGCCTGTCTTGGTGTCGCGGGCAAGGACGTGGAGGATGCCGTTTGCATCAATCTCGAATTGCACGCCGACGCGTGCGTGTCCTTTTGGTGCAGGCTCGAAGTCGAGTTCGAACCGGCCAAGCGCCCAATTGTCGCGAGCCATTTCCCGTTCGCCTTGAAGCACGTGGATCAGCATCGCGCGCTGGCCGGGCATCGCATTCGTGAACATCTCGCCGGCCTTGATCGGGATGGTCGAGTTGCGCGGAATGATCACGTTCATCAACCCGCCAAATGTCTCGATGCCGAGCGATAGCGGCGTCACATCCAGCAGCACCATGTTTTGTACGGTGCCGCCGAGGATGCCCGCCTGGATGGTCGCTCCGAGCGCAACCGCCTCGTCGGGATTTTGTGAAATATTCGGCTCGCGCCGAAAAATCGTGCGCACAAATTCCTGCACCAGCGGCATCCGTGTCTGGCCACCGACGAGGATCACCTGGTTAAGATCGGCCGGCGAGAGTTTCGCATCGGCGAGCGAGCGAAGGCAATGGGCCCGTGTCCGCTCGATGATCGGGCGCGCGATGCGTTCCAGGTCTGCGCGCGTGAGATTGAATGAAAGGCTCTTTTCGCCATCGAAAAATGGAAGGTTGATCACCGTTTCCGATTGGGAGGAAAGCCGGTGTTTCGCATCGATGGCAGCTTCCCGAAGGCGTGCGAGCGCGGCGGCTTTCTGCGAATCATCCAGCGGGCCGGCCAGGGAAATCATGTGTGCGATCAGTGCATTGTCGATGTCGTCGCCGCCGAGCCGGGTGTTTCCGTTCGTCGAGATTACATGGAAGACTCCCGTGTTGAGTTCAAGAATGGAAATGTCGAATGTGCCGCCGCCGAAATCGTACACGGCGATCTTTGATTTTTCCCCCAGCTTGTCGAGGCCGTAGGCAAGCGCCGCGGCAGTGGGTTCATTCACTATGCGTTCCACGGCGAAGCCGGCGAGCTCCCCTGCGAGCTTTGTTGCATTGCGCTGCGCATCGTTGAAATACGCGGGTACGGTGATAACCGCGCGGGAAATGCTGCGTTCCAGCATGCGCTCTGCATCAGCCTTCAATTTTTTTAAGATAAGCGCGGAGATCTGCTCCGGGGAATACTCTTCCCTGCGGACTAGAACCCGTGCGGGCGTGCCCTTGCTGCCCGCGAGTTGATAACCCGCGTCATCCGATTCCTCGCCGATCCGCCTGCCCATGAAACGCTTGATGGAATAAACCGTATTCGCAGGATCCACCGCGCGCATCCGGTTTGCGGCGTTTCCCACGAGAGGCTCGGAGGCAGCGGGAAAATGCACGACCGACGGCGTGAGGCGCGCGCCATCCGCATCCGCGATCAGGATCGGGAAGCCCGCATCCATGATACCGATGAGGGAGTTCGTCGTGCCGAGGTCAATTCCAACTATGTCTGACATGGCGCAAATAAACAGCAGAGTGGCGGGGAGGCGGAGAAAAAAATCTTCTAATTACAAAACGTTCTTAGTTTTCCCCGAGCCTCACGAGATCGCCGCGGACCTGGTCCATCCACTTCCCGACGTAGGAAATGCACTGGTAAACATCCAGCAGCGCATCTTGAGAACCAGCCTTGTCCTCTTCCCACACGGCGTCCATGAACTTGATCTGCGTCAGGATCGCCTCGTGTTTCTGGTCGAGTAACGCCAGCAACTTTTCCAGCACCGTGTGAAGTTCGATTTTTTCCGAGGCCATCAGCGCGACCTCCAGCGGTGTTTTTCGTTCAGCCTGTTTTTCCAGGAAAACGCCCACGCTGTGCCGCTCCCTTGCCATGGTTTCAAAGAGTCTGCTGATATCCGCCGGGATTTGCAGATTACTGGTGAGCGTGCCTGGAAATTCGAGTTCGAGCAGATGCCGGAGCCGCGTCTTGGGATCGTGAAGCATGCGATAGGCGGCATTCAACTCGGTGAAATCGACGCTGCGGTCTTTCGCAACGTCGGGATGATGCTCCGCGCTTAATTTGTGGAGCTTGTCTTTGAGTGTTTCGGCGTCAAGCCACGGGCGGCGGGTTTCATGGAACAAGGCAAAGTAATCGGTCATGCCGAAAAACTCTCTCCGCAGGAGCAATGCGCCACTGCATTCGGATTGGTGACCTTGAAGCCTCCTTTTTGGAGATCGTCGCTGTAATCCAGCAGGGAACCGCTTACGAAGAGCGCGCTTTTCGGATCCACCACCACACGCACGCTTTGCGATTCCACCATGATATCGCGATTCGCAGGGCCATCGACGAGGTCCATCTTGTATTGCAAGCCGGAGCAACCTCCGCCAATCACAGCCACACGCAGCGCGCCTTGGGGACGGCCCTGCCTGGTCAATAGAGAGGTGAGTTTCTTCGAGGCATTCTCCGTCACTTTGACAAGCTTCTCGTTGCCGATCTTGTATTTGATCTCGGTGGTGGGTGGAGTTGTCATTTTAGGGAATGATATTGATTCCTGCCGCGCAATCAAGCGACGAGAAGATCCGGTGAAGTCCCGGCTGCAATGGAGTGCTCTGCAATCGCATCCAGTTCGCCCAGCGTGGAAACGTGCTGGAAGGAATTGCGCAGGGCCTTTGCCTCCGGCATCCCGCGCGAGTAAGCCATCAGGCGCGCACGCATGGAGGCCATCGTGGTCATTTCATCACCGCGGGCGGCGCGCTCCACTGCAAGGCGGCAATGGCGCCGGATGAAATCCCACTGCGCTTCAAGCGGTGGCGTGGGCAGGAGTTCACCCGTGGCAAGGTAATGTTTGATCTCGCGGAAAATCCACGGGGAGGACATTGCGCCGCGTCCGATCATGATTCCGGAGACGCGTGTCGTCTCGCGGCGGCACTTCGCATCCAGCGCGCTGGTGATGTCGCCGTTGCCGATCACGGGAATCGACACGGCCTCCGCGACCCGGCCGATCACTTCCCAATCGGCTTCGCCGCTATAGCCCTGCTCTTTCGTGCGGCCGTGCACCGCCACGGCGCGGATGCCGGCTCCTTCCAGGATACGGGCTGTCGCGACTGCATTGATAGTGCTGGCATCCCAGCCGATGCGGATTTTTGCAGTGACGGGAAAAGGAGCCACTGCGTCGACCACGCCGCGCGCAACGCGTTCGAGCAACGGGCAGTCACGCAGCAGGGAGGAGCCCCCATTCTTTGTAACCACCTTGTTTACCGGGCAACCGAAATTCAAGTCGATGAAATCGGGCTGCACCCAATCGATGACCATGCGGGCTGCCTCGCCCATGTGGGCGGGTTCCGAGCCGAAAAGTTGCACGCCGAGAGGACGCTCCATTGGTTCGAAATCGAGATAATTCATCGTCCGCTCGTTGCGGCGGAAAATTCCCTCGGCACTGACAAATTCCGTCACGACCACGTCCGCCCCCTGCTCCTTGCAGAGCCGGCGGAATACCTTGTCCGTAACCCCCGCCATCGGGGCGAGGTAGAGCGGAAAGCTGTTATGAAACCATGGAAGCATCGGCAGGGAATCTACCACGGAAGCCCCCGGTAGCACGGGATTTTTTAATCAGTGCAGCCGGGTGCCAACCAGTTATTTCAAAAGACCGGCTACTTCGTTTTGCACTGCTGCAAGCTGGTCGAGCTTCAATTGCAGGTCGGGAATTACAAAAACCTCGCCCGTTTTCACATGTTCGTAGATAAGGATGCGTCCGTCACCGTCCTCCTTGGCTTCGATCTGTTTGAGGATGCGTTTGCGCTCCAGCATGAGGCTGAGGATGTAGCGCGCATTTGCGTGTTGGGCGTTTTCATCCAGCATGTAGCGGCGCAGTAAATCCTCGGCGGTTTCTTTTTCCAGCGCTTCCGGCGCCGCTGGAGGCGGCGGTTCAAATTTGGAACGCCAGAATGAAAAGGGCTGCATGTTGTCATTGCGCTGCTGCCAGGCTTCTTCGCTCAGGTCCATGCGGCGGAAGCCCTCTTTGTCATGGAAAAGAAGCGTGTAGAAATATTCTCCATCCTGGAACAGGTGTTCCGTCACAGCGCACTTTTCGGCGCGGCCTTTGATTTCCCATTCATTTGCCATACGTCATGCTGGTTTAAAGATTCGCAGGAGATTTTTCACGTTCCATTTAAATAAATCGCGGTTCGTGGAGCGCATGTACAGCAAAAACAGGCCGACACAGGCAAAAATCACATTGGTGCCCCAAGCGGCTGCGAACGCCGGGATGCTCCCGTGTTTGCCGAATGCGAGGAAGAGCTTGTCGAGAAACATCATACCAAAAAATATGAAAATGGAACTGGCGACGCCCGCAAGCACCCCCCGCCGGGAAAAGACGATGCCGAGTGGCGCTGCAATCAGGATGACCACGATGCATCCCGCCGGATAAGCCAGGCGATAGTGATAATAAGTGCGGTAGGGAGCAAGCTGGACATCGGGGAAATCGGAGTTGATCCGCATATAATCCGCAAGTTCCGGCTCGGACAGATTTTGCGCGTCAAGATTGGAACTGAGAATGCGCCACGGTGTTTCCGACCAGTTCTTTATCTTGAGTTCCGGCCAGTTTTGTTCGCTGCTTACATTGCCATCCGCATCGAAATCCACGGTCTTTCCGTCATCGAAAGTCCAGGTCTTGCTGTGCGGATCAAATGAGGCCTTATGCGCGTAATAATTGCGCTGGATGTTGCCTTTGCCATCCTGCTGGGTGATCTCCACGGCTTGAAACTCGATTAAATCGAGCTGTCCCGACTGCATATGCTGGGGCAATGAATCGACAAGTATCTGCACAAACCACGTGCGGTTGTCAGCCCGGTTGCGAAAAAGCTGGCAGGTCAGGACGGAAACCTTTTCTTTCCCGTTTGAAATTTTTTCCAGGATGGCTTTCTTCGTCGAATCGGCATGGGCTGCGAGGGAGTAATTCATCACCAGGCTGACCGCCGCCGCCGCCAGACCAACAAATAAAAGGGGCACGACCAGCCGGGTAAGGCTCTGGCCTGCGGTGAGCATGGAGATGATTTCATTCGACCGGGACATCCTGCTGAGTGAGTAGAGCAACGCCAGCAGGAGCGCCACCGGCATCACCAGCACGACGATCTGGGGGATCTGGGTCGCATAAAAATAGGCGACATATCGCATGGACGATTTACTGTCCATGAACTCGCCCATGTTGCTGGTGAAATCAATCAGAAGCCAGATTGCAATGAATCCCAAAAAGCAATAAAGGAACGGAAGCAGGAAATTTTTAAGGATGTAGCGATCCAGAATACGCATTACGCAAACTATTTAAGTTCAAAGTGCAAAGTTCAAGGTTCAAAGTTAAGTGGTCGAACCCCGGGCTTTGTGCCATGTCATCCCATACATTGAAACAAAAACAAAAATCATGATCGCATTGCGCGAAAACATCGGCAGCGATTTCGTGGCCAGGGTGGAGCATATTTTTTCCCCGGAAGGCCTGCTCGCCAAGGCAAAGAATTTCGAGTATCGCGCCGAGCAGCAGCAGATGGCCGTGGCAGTGGCCCGCGCCCTGGAGGAGGAGCGCCATCTCGTGGTGGAGGCGGGGACAGGGGTGGGAAAATCGCTAGCGTATCTCGTGCCTGCGATTCTGTTTGCCGTCGAGAGAAAGAAGAAGGCGGTTATTTCCACCTATACGATCAACCTCCAGGAGCAGCTCGTTTACAAGGACATCCCGATTTTGCAAAAAGTCCTGCCGGTCGGGTTTGAAGCCGTTTTATGGAAGGGCCGCCAGAATTACCTGTGTCCGAAGCGTCTGGAACGCGCCATGAACAATGCCACGGAGCTTTTCACCGGGCCGGAGCAGGAGGAGCTGAAACGCATCTGGGAATGGAGCCACACCACCCGCGAAGGCACGCTGAGTGATTTCTCCATCGAGCCCGATCCCGCGGTGTGGACGCAGGTGTGCAGCGAGCAGCACATTTGCACGGCGCGCACATGCGGCGCCGACAGCCGGTGTTTTTACCAGCAGGCGCGCAAGCGGCTGGTAAGCGCGGATGTGGTGGTGATGAATCACACGCTTTTTTTCATGAACATGGGGCCATTGGAGGAGATAGACGAGGAGGAGTCGGGTTACATTTTCTCAAATGACTTCGTGATTTTCGACGAAGCACACACCCTGGAGGGCGTGGCGTCCAGGCATGTCGGCATCGGGGTCTCCCAATACGGACTGCGTTACGTGGTGCAAAGGCTCTATAATGCGCGGACAAAGAAAGGGATGTTCACCGTCCTCCGCAATCCGGAGGGCGTGCGCGAGGCGGCGGAACTCGCCGATGATCTGGACAAATTTTTTGCGCAGGTCGAAGAGCGCTCTAACTTTAAAAAAGGCCGTGAATATCGCGTTCGCGAACCCGACATGGTCGCGGACACGATCACCGCGAAACTGGCGAAACTCCAGGCGCTCATTGTGGCGGCCCTCAAAATTACCGCTGATGAAATCCTGAAAGCGGAATTGCAGGATCTGGGCCGGCGCATTCGCGAAGCCCGTCTCGGCATTGCCGAATTCCTGGGCCAGAGCGCGGAGGAACACGTTTACTGGGTCGAAAAAACCGGCAGGACCCAGCAGTTTCTTTCGTTGAATGCCGCTCCCGTGGATATCGCCCCGCATCTGCGCGCGCTGTTGTTCCGTGCGGATGGTTGCTGTATCGCCACGAGCGCCACGCTTTCAGTTGGCGGCGAAAAGCTCTCCTATTTCCGCAACCGCGTGGGCGCCGGGGAAGTAATGGCGTTGCAAATCGGCAGCCCGTTTGACTACGCGAAACAAATGAAGCTGTACATCACCAAAAAGATGCCGGACCCGCGCGACCCCGGTTACGAAGCAGCCCTTGCACAATGGATCGAGCATTTTGTCGAGATGAGCAAAGGTCGCGCGTTTGTGCTTTTCACCAGCTACAAGACGATGCAGTCGCTCGCCGATCAGCTCGAAAAAAAATTTGCCAGGGGCGGCTGGAATCTCCTCGTCCAGGGCAAGGGCATGCCCCGCCACCGGCTCATCGAGGAATTTAAGAAAGGCGATCGTTGCGTCTTGTTCGGCACGGATAGCTTCTGGAGCGGTGTCGATGTCCCGGGCGAGGCATTGAGCAACGTCATCATCACCCGGCTTCCGTTTGCCGTCCCGGATCATCCGCTGGTGGAGGCCAGGCTGGAGATGATCGAGGCCCATGGAGGAGATCCCTTTACGGAATATTCCCTGCCGGAAGCCATTCTGAAACTCCGTCAGGGCGTCGGCCGGCTGATTCGCACAAAGCAGGACAGTGGCATTGTGGTGATACTGGATAACAGGATCATGACCAAAAATTACGGAACCGCATTTATGAAAGCCCTTCCCCAGTGCCCCGTCGAAATCGTGTAATGGTAGATGACTGTATTCTGGCGGTGCGGTAACGAAGCAACACACAGGAAACCTCCTGAAGCAAAGGCGCGAAATCGCCAGAATGGTGGTTCTTTTTAGCCAAGCTCCAACTCCAACTGGCTGTTTTTGCCACAAACGCTGTTTATATTACACTGGCGCCCTTTCGGCTCACAAAAAAATAAATACGCGGCTAGTTTCTGAAAGACAGGCACTTGCGATGCATGCCGGGATACTGAAATATTCCTCAAAAAACTATGTTGACCGCTGGCAGAGCAATTGCTAAGGGTGAGCGTTGCCGAATCATCGGCGATACTAAACTAAACTAAATCGAAGATAACCAACCAAAATAAATATGGTCAAAAATCAGAAACAAATCGCAGCTCTCTTTGCGAGTTTGGCACTTTGTGGTTTCGCCGCAGTCCCCATGACTGCTAAGGCGGGAACCGACGAAACTGCCTCCGGCAAAGAGTCCAAGGCAGTCGTTGAAGAAGCCAAGAAATCCTACATCTCGGGAGATCTCGGTGTGCAGTTCGTGACAACGTACTACTCACGCGGTATCCTTCAGGGACCTCAGGGAAAGCGGGGCTTTGATGCCCAGCCTTACCTGGATCTCTACTTCCAGCTTTATGCTGGCACAGGATTCGTGGACAAAATCACGTTGAACCTCGGTCTCTGGACAAACCTTGCATCCGATCCTAAAGTGGTCCGTTTCGGGTCACACAATGGCAGTTGGACAGAGTTTGACTGGATGCCTGGCGTCTCGTTCGTATTCGCAAAGAACTTCACCTTGACGGTGAGCTATTTCGAATTCGATTACCCATCGACAAATTCCTCGCCACAGCGCAGCATCAACACGAGCCTCTCGTATGATGACACTGATCTGCTCGGCACATTTGCCTTGCACCCGCACTTCACCTTTTTGCAAGAGCTTACAGGTGATGCATTTGGTAACGGCCATGTAGGCCTTGGCCTTGATGGCAGCAACAAAGGTCAATACTACGAAGTCGGCATCGCTCCAGCCTTCACGTTCATGAAGGACAGCAAGTATGCTCCTACGCTCACAATTCCTGTGACCGGGGGCTTCGGTTCCGGCGGTTTCTACGGAACTGGCTTCGGCTATGCTTCCGCAGGCCTCACGGTCAGCGTGCCTCTCGCGTTCATCCCATCCGGTTTCGGATCATGGACAGCGAACTTCGGTGGCACCTACTACTACCTCGGCACAAACACTGCCCGTGCTAACGGCCAGTTCAGCAACAGTGGTGTGAACCACGATGCTGGTGTCGGTTTCGCAGGCGTCGGTTTGACGTTCTAATCTAACCCTCTTGGTTCTTCCCCGGGTATGCAAATACCCGGGGAGGGGCTGGGAGATCAATTTGCTAAGCCTTCTAATCTCCCCGATTAGCATTATGTCTACTACATTCTTAAATATACATAATGAAAAACTTATTCCGAGCAATCGGTTTGTCAGTATTGTCAGGTTCTCTTCTCTTATCATCTGCTAAGGCGGCGGACAAAGAGGATACAGTAAAAGTCGGCATTCTTCATTCACTCACCGGCACCATGGCGATCAGCGAGACTTCGCTGCGCGACATTCTGCTGTTCACCTTCGACGAAATTAACAATAATGGCGGTGTCCTCGGTAAAAAAATCGAGCCCGTTATCGTCGATGGCGCTTCAAACTGGCCTCTCTTCGCGGAGAAAGCCAAGCAGCTTCTCGAAGAGGACAAAGTCGCTGTCACCTTCGGATGTTGGACATCTGTAAGTCGCAAATCGGTTCTCCCGGTTTTCGAAAAAGACAACGGTCTTCTCTTCTACCCCGTGCAATACGAGGGTGAGGAATTGTCCAAAAACATTTTCTACACTGCGGAAGCGGTCAACCAGCAGGCCATTCCTGCTGTTGATTACATGCTCGCCCAGGGGAAGAAGAAATTCTACCTCATCGGCACGGATTACGTTTATCCGCAAACCACCAACCTCATTCTCTTCAAGTACCTGCTTCTGCACGGTGTCCCTGTTGAGAACATCGGTGGTGGCCTGCGCAAGGACGACTCCGGAAAAGTCATCTCTGCCGGTAAATACACGCCGTTCAGCTATACCGATTACCAGCAGATCGTTGCTGATATCAAGGGATTCGCTGCCAGCGGCGATGCTTGCGTGATCAACACCATCAATGGTGATTCCAACGTTCCATTCTTCAAGGAAATTGCCTCTGCGGGTCTCTCTCCGGCAAACTGCCCGGTGGTTTCCTTCAGCCTTGCTGAAGATGAATTCCGCTCGCTGCCCGCGAAGGATCTCGTCGGCGAACTCGGTTGCTGGACCTATTTCATGTCCATCAAGTCCAAAGAAA
>Ga0302319_10009583_pt1 | contig 18587 bp, 22 predicted proteins | sample Bog_T0_2_FD_203319 | JGI IMG/M metagenome (GOLD analysis project Ga0302319, IMG submission 203319) | Peat permafrost microbial communities from Stordalen Mire near Abisko, Sweden - Bog_T0_2 | ecosystem: Environmental > Terrestrial > Soil > Wetlands > Peat | place: Sweden: Abisko, Stordalen Mire...
ATGGCAAGGTGAAAGCCCTGCAATGGCTGCTGACCCACTCGTTCCACGGTCGAGCGTTGGCCGTGAAGCGGGTGACACACAATCAGGGCAAGAACACGCCGGGAGTGGACGGAGCGATCTGGAGCACTCCGGCGTCCAGATACAAGGCCATTGACACACTGCGACGGCGCGGCTATCAGCCGCAACCGCTGCGGCGTGTCTATATCCCGAAATCCAATGGGAATCTGAGGCCGCTGGGAATCCCCACGATGAAGGATCGCGCCATGCAGGCACTCTATCTGCTGGCGCTGCTCCCGGTCGCGGAGACCACCGCCGATCCCAACTCCTATGGCTTTCGACCGAAACGTTCGACCGCCGATGCCATCGAGCAGTGCTTCACTGTGCTTGCTCGAAAGATCGGTCCTCAGTGGGTACTTGAAGGAGATATCCGTGGCTGTTTTGACAATATCAGCCACGCATGGATGCTCACTCATATCCCCACCGACAAAGAGGTACTGAAGAAATGGTTGAAGGCGGGCTTCATGGAAAATCGAACTCTGTTTCCTACGGAGGCAGGCACACCGCAGGGCGGAATCATCTCGCCCACGCTGGCGAACCTGACGCTGGATGGGCTGGAGCGGCTGCTCAAGGAGACCTTCCGTAAGAAGGTAATCCGAGGACAATGCTACAGGCCGAAAGTGAACTTCGTACGCTATGCCGATGACTTCATCATCACTGCCTGCTCGAAAGAGCTACTGGAGGATGAGGTCAAGCCCTTGGTCGAACAATTCATGTCCGAACGAGGCTTGCAGCTCTCACCGGAGAAAACCTGCATCACGCATATCGAACAGGGCTTCGACTTCCTGGGGCAGAACGTGCGTAAGTACGGCGGCAAGCTCCTGATTACACCTTCCAAGAAGAACATGCACGCCTTCTTGAAAAAGGTACGTGACACGATTCGCTCGAATCGCGCCGCTAAACAGGAGAATATGATCAGGCTGCTCAACCCGATCATCCGTGGTTGGGCATACTATCACCGCCATATCGAAGCAGGCTCGGCGTATCGGAAAGTGAGAATGGCACTCTGGTACTCGCTCTGGCGATGGGCAACGCGGAGACACTCGAACAAGTCTCCTAGCTGGATACTACATCGGTACTGGGACTGTTTCGGGCAACGCAAGTGGTACTTTTCTGCACTGGCGAGTTCTCATGCGCAACGGTCGCGTCCGTATGTCGCTCGGTTGGTTGACCCCACCGATGTCGCCATCCGGCGCTACGTGAAGGTGAAGTCGGACGCCAACCCGTTCGACCCACTGTGGCGTGGCTACTTCGAGTCTCGAAAGAGGTTCAGGGGAGCCAGCCGCCATCGCTGACCCTTGTGTGTTGTGTACTACCGGCTCCGTTCACGCGGGGCTTACACACGGCTTGAGCCGGATGACGGGAAACTGTCAAGTCCGGTTCTTAGGGGAGGGAGCGGCAGCAATGCCGTTCCCTTACCCGACCCGTTAGAGGGGTAGCGCAAGACGTGCCGTTTCTTACTGCGGCGCGCCTGGAGCGTAGGGCAGAAGCCCTCACTGAAACGGAGGGAAGTCAGAAATGTAAATAGATAAGGGTGGATAGCCAGCTGCTTAATATGAGAATCTATCCGGGGATAGCTTTGGAAAAGGGTCTGAAGTGTATATTGGTGAAAGCCTCTGAAGGATCACTGCCGAATTAAAGTAATTGAAGTTGCCGGGTTATCATAACGTCTCTACTCGGGCTTCATATCTTCCCAATCAGAAGAAACGTAACCGAGCTTGCGGAAAGCAATTTTCCAGAATCGATCCCAAAAAGACATGGCGCTTTGAAATGCCCCCACTACCTCTTTTTCCGTGTACCGTTGCCGCTGCTGCCTTTCCTTATCTTCAATCCAATCTAACGCGTTCCCATGCGACCAGATGATGTGCCTGGGTTCCACATCTACGTGAATTGAGAGATACAGGTCTTCCTTTAGCAGTTCCTCACAGCCTCGGAGCCGAGTGATTTGTTGAAAGTAGTCCGAGATGTCGAGCGCAGGGTGCTCTATCGCAGCGACATACCCCGTCGCTTGGGCCGCGGTCATTGCTTCGAGGGATCGGTGAAATGCACTGACCAATTCCTCGGCTTGCGGATCAACGTCAAGTTTGCCCCCGAGCTTTTCGATGAGTTGCTCCAAGAGGTCATAATGGGGCTCATCACCCGGTTTGGCCCTTCCGTCCTCCTCCCAGTAGTTCTGCATGATCAGGCCTCGATCCGTCCAATCCGGGTAGGCCGCCGCGATACGCAGAAGTATCTGCGGCTGGTGACGGCTTACCGGATACCAATAATTGAAGAATCGATACATTGCGTCCGGTTCAAGGAATGGCTTGCTCTTGAGCCATGCAAGATAGGGGTTGTGCGTACGATGCTTGTAGGCAGTGAACTGGGCGAATCTGTCGAGATACCCTTCTGCCTTCGCTTGTTTTGCCTCGATAGCTTCGGGAATTGAGGTGTTAGTTCTCGGCAATTTGTCCTCCCATTCAGAGATTCGGTTCTCCCCCTCGTAACTCGAATGTGACTTCCCAAAGCGTGGAATAGAACAATGGAGAGCAAAAGCTGCCTCCCACGTTTCCATACCCCTGATTACGGCCGCGGGATTGTCAAATCTCAAATCGCGCTACATTAACACTCACCTTCATGCAAATCGCCGGACACCCAATGGATGAGCTACTGGTAGCTCACATGGATGACTCGCCATCCATCGTCATAAAGTCTCATATCCACGGAACTCCTAAAAGACAACTGGGCTTGGGCTGGAAAGAGCTCCCGCAGGTCGGCTGGAAAAGAATTCAAATCTGGCATCCACAGCAACTCAACGTTCTTATTCTGGTCATCGCCTGTGATGCCTGTGACTGCAACGATGTGCCTACGAAGAGCATGAAAAAACTTCCAGGCGCCATTTGGACCTTCCGGTATACATATAGGGTTGAATTCGAGTTCGGGTCTGAAGAGGGGCTTCGCCTTGCCCGTGAAAATAATTCTTTTCAGTTCCCCAGTCCCAGACCAAATATCAAATGTCCAGTACCCTCTGTCCACTCCCAACTGAAGCTCTTTTGTTGCGCCGCACGTTCTGTCGCTAGGATTATAGGCGGTGGGAATGCGCAGATAAGAATTGTCGAAGGAGTTCTGAAACTCCGCACTTTGCTCGATTATGGCCATCGCCTTTGGCCGCGTTAGAGGCTTAGACTGCGCTAAACCCGAGATGGACACGATCATGACGAGAAGCAGAATAGCTGTTACAGCTTTCCCCATTTGGATAACTCTCCTTTCGATTTGTTTGATTGGACGACAAGTGTCACACTGCCCATAACACCTCTAGCCTGCATTATTCGTGAAGGCCGTGGGAGTGACGCTTTGGAAGACATGAGAGCCGCTGGAGACGCTGATGGCAGCTGCTGGAAGTGGCATTCCGAACCCGTCAATGACTTCACCTGTGACCTCGGATTTCTTGCAACAGCCAACAAAGGCCGCAACCAGTGGCGCATCGCTGCTACGCGCGCAATCCTGCGACGGTTGTGCTTGAACTGAGGCACATTTGTCCTCATTTGATGTAAAGCATACTGCGAGCACTGTAACACACCCCATGTCAAGCGCGGTTCTGGAAGGCATTAATTGTGATGCCCGTCACGTTGCGGAGCTGAGTATCTTCTTGAAGTTTGAATAAGGTTTAGCACCTGCGGGTGACGCAAGTCCTCGGCCCGAAGGAAAGGGGGAGGCAAGCTGTGCCTCCCCCTTTCCCCCGCGCAATTTGTCCAAGCCCGTCGAGTAGGCAAAACCAAGTTTGGCGTAAAGCGGGTCACATCAAAGGACGGGAGGACGGACGAAAAAGAACGGAGCCTGCGTCGGCAGACCCCGTTTGGAACATTTGGAAGTTGAGAGTCAAGCAGCTTTGGCCTTTTTGGCGGGCTTGGTCGCCTTGGTATCGCTGACTTCGCTCGGTGCCGAGTAGTCGATCTTGCGGATGTAGTCGGCCTTGATCGAGAAAGTCTTGTGCTCCACGCTATCAGCCGTGTACGTCTCTGGCTTGATCTTTCCTTCAACGATGACCGGCGTCCCGGCCGTGAGGGTGGCAGCGAACTTCGCCAACGGCCCCCAAACCTGAATCTGGAACCAATCGGTGTTCTTGTGCTCGGCGCCGTCCTTGTCTTCCCACTGCTCGTTGACGGCAATACTGAAGTTGACTACATCGCCGTTTGGGGTGGACTTCTTCTCGGCGTCTTTGCCGAGGTTGCCTTCAAGGTGGACGTTGTTTTTGTAGCTGGACATGATGTTTCTCCTTATTGAATTTGGTCGCGAGTGAATCGGGACATACTGCCGGAACGGACATGGGGCGCAGTGAACTCCCAAGTGCCAAGCAAAGTCTTTGGCGGAGAGGGACCACAGCTTGCCTGGGGAGAGGAATCCTCCAAGCGTAGCGGAAGAGTTTGTGCCGCGCCGCAGGGCGAGAGCGTTCTTGACGCCTCCATGATGGCCGATTTGATTGTGACCAACAAAGGAGATCGTGCCCCAGCGCAAATAGTCCGTTGCAACCGCGTGTACCGAGCCGAAAAGCCCCGGCGTGGTGGTCAACCGTTGCAGTAGGTGGAAAGACTCGGAAGCGAGCACTACCGGGTTGGTTCCTTGTTTTGGGGCGTTCGTTGTGCCGGTATTCGCTGCCTCAATCGGAACGCCTGTTGAAGGGAAGATCGGGACATACACGGCAGAGTGGACACTGGAGAATTAAGGCCATCCGCATGATCGGCAGAAACCGGAAAGGTGCCAGCGGAGCGGTCGCGCTGGCCTCAATAGGGCATTGGTGGCAGCAGAGGGCGGATCTCGGCTGCCGAGCTGCGACGCAGCTCCACGAGGGGGCTGTAGGCACGATGGCCGGGGCGTTGCGGGGTATCCCCGCAGAGTGGGGAAGAGAGAGATAACGGCTGTATCGTTGGCTCGACGGGGGGAGAGACTTCTCCCCGCCCTGGTCATTTGCAGTCGCTTTTAAGGGAAACCGAAAGGCAGAAACTAGATCGGTGGAGTGCCACTTCGTGGCGTTTTGAAAGGTGAGTTTTGAAAACAGGGATGGGGAAATCTATGTATCCGATGTATGGTAAAGAAATCGGTGATAGGAAACCATCCGGAGCACTTCGCGGAACGCTTATAGGTCATCCTAGAGCCTAAGGTTTTGCTTTTTATACGGGGAAATCTATCAATCCGATGTATGTTAAGAAACCGGGAAAAGAGTTTAATCCATCCCCGGCTGCTCATCGGCTTAGATGAGTCTCCAACCGGCTATTCCTTGGCGAGATGCTCTCCAGCATGGCTCACCTCCGCTTTACCAGCTAAACACATGATGCAACAAGAACCCCGGTCCTTGTCAACGATAGGGAAACAGATTGCGTCTAGCTTTGCGAATAATGCGATTACGAAAAAACGGCTTCATGATCCTCAACAGGAACACAAGGGCGAGAACGGCTCCCGAGAAGATGATTCCTGCGAACATCACAAACCCAAAAACGAGATTCTGTGCCTGGTTCTGTACGTGGTGCATGTGTCCTCCGATCGGTAGTTTTTCTGGCCTTCAGTTCTCAGTGTTGAGTGGCACACCATCAAGCCTTTTGCGCAGCACGGCCCATTCATTGGGCGATAGCCGATCAATCAACCCGTCTCCTGGCTCCATCAATTCAATCGCTCAGCGAACGGCTTGCGCATCCTTCACATCGTGACGCGCGGCGAACGCAGCGCGGGCGGCATTTGCCGCCGCGTGGTTCGCGCGGCGCTCTCTCGTCCTTGGCGCGGATATGCAAGTCTCCGCTGAACATCTCGTAAACAGTCCACAGCGTTGCTTGCATCTCACGCCTCACTTTCAACAGCCAGCCAGTCATCGGCCATTTCCAATAGCTCTGCGTAGGCGTCTTTGTCGTCTTCCCCTTCTGCTGCTGGAATGGCGCCGCCGCCCATGTGGATCTCTTCGCCGGTTTCTTCATCACGAGCGATGAGCCGCAATTGCCATCCGCCGCCTAGCGCGGCTGGCCGTGGATCGATCTCATAGCGTTCACGTTTCATTGGACCCTTTACAGATGACGGTTTACTTGTGTTGGACAGCCTCTATCGGCTCCGGGGCTGTTGCTGGTTCTACAATCGCCTCAATTTTTTGAGGCGGATTCCTAGCAACAAGTTTCTTGGCCTGTCTAAGAGCGTAAGCCCAATAACCAAAGGTGCGGCAATAGGTTCTATGGTGTGCGGTTCGGCCAGCTTTGTAAGCCTCGACCATTTCAGCGTGTGTTGGGTCATGCCCCAATCGTTCAATCTCCGCTCTGAGTTGCGCAAGTAATTCTCCGCGCCCACGATTCACAGATACCTTCTGAGGAGTCAAGCCCGCCGCTCGAAGAGCTTTGTTCCAAGAGCCAAAATACTTCGCAAAGGTTCTGTGAGCGTGTGTGCGACCCTCTTTCGAGGCGTCGGTAATGTCGTCCGCTGTGGGAGCCTGGCCCAGGCGGGACGCCTCCGAGCGAAGCTCTTCAATAAGGCGTCCCAAGCGTGGTGACGGTTTGACGATAGCCTTGTTTGGAGTTAAGCCTGCCGATTCGGTTGCCTTGTTCCATGAGCCAAAGGCTTTCACGAATGCCCACAGCGATGCAGTTCGACCGGCCTTTGCTGAGCGGGCTATATCAGTGGTGCGCGGGGTTCGCTTGAGGCGTTTGGCCTCGGCGCGCACTTGCTCTAGCAAGTCTTCTGGAGCGATCTTGAGGTTATCCATCAACCATTGCCGAGCCGCAATTAACGAAGATCGTGCGGCGTCCAGGTGAAAGGCGTAAACAGTGCCGTTCGTCTGGCTATCCTCGTAAGCATCGCGTAGCGCCGTATTGGTGGCGCTGAGAGCCTTCCAAAAAGACTTATCAACTGTTTCTTTATGACGGATTGTACGATCATGGTAGACCTCCACAATCACCGATCTTGCTGAAACTGTCCTCATCCACTGCCCCCACTCAGAAACGACCGTTAACTGATGTCGATTACACTAAATCCCCACTGTGTTCGATGTAGTAATCCAAAATCTTTTTGAGGATGGTTGCATGAGCAGAATTCGCACCCTCCGTATCATCGGCAACTGATTGTAGCCACACGAACGCTGCATCCTTCTCTTCCTTCGTAGCTCCATAAACGATGTGTTTCATCTGTTTTTCTCCCTCATTACTCAGCAACTCCGCTGACGGTTATGCTGCTTTCGTGATCCTCACAAACGACCGTTACTTGGACTTGCTTTCTACGTCATCCATAACTTCATTCGTAAACTCCGCCACTTCTTCACGAGTGCTAGATGCGCTAAAACCGCAATCGGGGCAACTGTCTTTGATGAGATCCCCCACTTCACTTCGCTTCATCTTTCTGTGTTCGCACTTGGATGCATTCATGTCCATCGCAAGTCTCCTTTCGGTTCAGGGTTGAGGGCGGTATGTAGAGCCGCCCAGGTTGTCATTCACAAACGACCGTTTCTGACGGCTATTTGAGCAAGGCCGCGATAGCGGACTTGCCGGACTTAAAAGCCGTCAGAACTCAATACCATAATCATCATATCATAAAGGACCGTTTGTGATACATTATCTTTATGATAGTTGGGTATGCTCGTGTTTCGACAAAGGATCAGCGAACCGATGGGCAGATTCCTGCGCTGAAACAAGCGAAGTGTACGCGGATTTATGAAGAGAAGCAAAGCGCCCGTACAACGGATCGCCCTGAGTTGCGAAAATGTCTGGATGCGCTTCGCAAAGGAGACACGCTTGTTGTGTGGCGTCTGGATCGGTTGGCTCGATCTCTGCGCGACCTGGTTGAGATTGTGGAACGGCTAGAAAAGTCGGGGGTTGCCTTCCGTTCGTTAACAGAGAACTTCGATACACGCGGGGCGTCGGGGCGTTTGATATTCCATGTTTTCGCATCCCTGGCTGAATTTGAACGGGAATTGATTGGGGAACGAACGAAACTTGGCCTTGCGGCTGCAAGGGCAAGAGGTCGGATCGGTGGACGGAAACCAAAGCTGAATGCGCAGCAAAAACGCCAGGTCAAGATTCTGTGGGGAAGTAAGGATGTGTACAAAAAAGAGATTGCGGAACAGTTCGGCGTGTCGGTATCTACGATAGATCGAATCGTCCGCCCGCCTAGCCTGAAAGGCTAGGCGGCGCTCGGAAGGGCTGGGGCATGGCAGGAAAGGGAATGGTTCAAAGTTCGCTCAGTTGCGCGTGTGGGCGAACGCCTGTCGTGGCAAAGGGCCGCTGTGCGAGTTGCTACACAATGAAGTGGCAAGATGAGGAGTATTTTGGAGGCCTGCGAGAGAAAGTCCTAGAACGTGACGGGTACAAGTGTCGTGTGTGTGGCAAGCCTGGTGTGTACGGTAAAAAGTTGACTGTTCACCATCGGAAACCAGGGGAGTCGGTTATGCGTTGGTTGATTACTCTTTGCCGGGGGTGCCATTCAAAAGTCCATAAGCGGATATTGATGATTGGTGTGGACATTCCAGAGCTATTGCGGGTGCTCTGGCGAGAATTTCATCCTGGCGGCTCGGAACAGTTCCCAATGGACTTTAGTTCGTTGGGAGCCGAGGCCGTAAATGGCTCCTTGTTTGAGTGAGCGAAAATCACTACGGTAGTGGTACTTAGAAAGGAACAGGCAATGCAGGTGAAAGGGAATCTCGGAAAATGGTGCCGGGTGATGGGTCCGGCAATGATCGCGGCGCTTCTATGCGTTGTGAGTAACGGAGTGGTTTTGGCTCAAGACAACGCCGTGCCGGCGACGGCGAATGCCGGCGCGGCGCCGGGCGAAGTCAAGCGGGATCAGTCTTTCTGGCTGTACGATGGGGAGCAAAAGGTTCGCATGGTTGAAACCCGCGCCACGGTTGAGGCAAAGGCGGGCTTGCTCACTGGCTACGGAGGGGCGGTTCACTCGTATGCAGTTCTGAGCGATGGCGGGCCATCGTCTCCCGTCAGGAGCACGAACAAGACGCCGGGATTCGGAGAAGTGATGGTTGCGGATACAAGACGGGTAACGGAAGTCGTCCAGCTTGTTAAGCTGGAGGTTGATAAGGGTCACCGGAAGGTACAAATCGGCAAGGCGGGAGCTTTCAGCGGATCGCAGACCGGGATTCCGGAAACGGCGCGTATCCCGGTCGTTTTCGATGAGGGACGTGCGGTAACCTCCACTGGGCGTTCTTTCATGATTTACAAATTCAAACCCGCATCCGCTCTTGCGCCTGGGGAATACGCGGTTGTGCTGTTCGGAAATCATTACCTGGATTTCGGAATCGACTAGCCGCGCTGTGTGGCCTGGTTGTGGCCAGCATAGCTGGGAATGACTATGCGAGATCCGGACGCAAGAACACGGCCATAGATACGAATGTCTGTGTCGGCCGAAAGTTGAACTGAATGCGAGTATGCCGCGCCGCTCTTTTTGCGGCGCGGTTATTTTTGCAGTGGGGTGCCGGGTGTCAAGAAATAATAAAGTCTCATCCTGGATAAAAAAGTGTCATCCTGAGAGTCGTCGGGTAGCCGGTCAATCGACCGGAACTCTGAAGCCGGTTTTTCGGCTGCAATGGTCTACGAGCGGTAAGGCGATTTGGCGTGAAGCCAGAAATGGTCACGGCGAAATCGGAGTTCTTCTTTACGAACTCGTAGCGCAAACAGTGGGATTGCGGATTGTAAGGCACTTGGGAAAACTCGCGCATGAACGGTTCCATTCTGGTTCGCTGGAAGCGTGCACCGGGCCGGGCACCCGGACACGGTTCGCTCGGCACCTTGACATCGACGCAGAACGGGTGTCTACTGGAGCGTTGGTTGTGGTGAAGGAGTTCACCCTTAACCGCTGTCCATTCCAATAGGCCGGACAGATGATAACTCCTGACAGGGAATCCTGTTGCGGAGTTGTGTCCCGGCCGAATTCCCTGAACGACAATCTAGGAGTTTGTACTCATGGCAAACACTTGGGCTCTTTGTGCGCTTTGGGTGGGTCTGGCGTTGGCGGCGACGCTGTTGGCGATCTGGTTCAAGATCTCGACGGCGCTGTCGGAGATTGTGGTCGGTACGGTGGCCCAACTGGTCATCGGCGTGTTCCTTACCGGGTTCTTCGGTTTTGCGCAGGGCGGGCTGGCCGGGAATACTCAGTGGATCACGTTTCTGGCTGGGACTGGCGCAATCGTTTTGACCTTTCTCGCCGGTGCGGAACTCGATCCGGTCATCTTCAAAACCAAGTGGCGCGAAGCATCGATCATCGGCTTGGCTGGATTCTTCGGTCCGTTTCTCGGTTGCACGGCGATTGCGCATTATGTGCTGCATTGGGCCATCATGCCCAGCTGGCTGTGCGGCGTCGCGCTCTCCACGACATCGGTGGCCGTTGTCTATGCGGTGATGCTGGAACTGGGCTTCAACGTCACCGAATATGGCAAAGCCATTCTGGCCGCCTGCTTCATCAATGATCTCGGAACCGTGATTGCGCTGGGACTGATCTTTTCCCCGTTCACTATCAAGACGCTGATCTTTGTGGTGGTTTCCGTTGTCGTCTTTGTAGTCCTGCCATTTCTTACACCGCGGTTCTTCAAGAAATACGGCGGACGCGTCTCCGAACTCGAAGCGAAATACCTTCTCTTCTTCCTCTTCGCGATGGGTGGGCTGGCCGTGTGGGCAGGCAGTGAAGCTGTTCTTCCGGCGTACATGATCGGCATGGTGCTGGCCGGAACGGTCGGAAAAGACCATTCACTCATACGCCGTCTGCGTACACTTACGTTCGGACTGCTCACGCCGTTCTACTTCATCCGCGCTGGATCGTTCGTCTCAGTGCCGGCGCTGATGGCCGCACCCGTGACGCTGCTAGTCCTGTTTGGGGCAAAGTCGCTGTTCAAGGCGGTTGCAGTTTATCCCGCAGTCCGGGTTCACAAATACGATGGAAAGGCTGGGGCCTATTACACGCTGATGATGTCAACCGGCCTCACATTCGGCACCATCTCGGCACTGTTTGGCCTCAATCATCAGATCATCACGCAGGCGCAGTACTCCTACATCGTGGGCACGGTCATTGCCAGCGCGGTGATTCCAACCATGATTGCGAACTCGTTCTTTCTTCCCCGGCACCTTCTTCCCCACATACTCGCAAGCAAGAAAGAAGAACAGTCCAGTCTGCGGCCAGTACCCGCAGAAGAAGGGTAGGTGAAGCGCATGGGAAGCCCGGTTTTTGTTGGAATTCAACGTATTTTGGTTGCATTCGACGCATCGCCACATGCGGAGCACGCTTTGGATGTTGCCCTGTCGATGGCGGGGGATATGAAGGCCAAGCTCTTCGTCCTTGCAGTGATCCGGCCACCAGAACCCGCCGAGAGCGCGGAGTTCCACGCCGTGCTTGAAGATGGGCAAGAGCGCTACGAGAAATGTTTCGTCCCGCTGCGCGAACGCGCCAAGCAAAAGGACATTGAACTCGAAACGGATATTGTCCTGGGCCATCCGGCGGAACAGATCATTCACAAGGCGGACACGATCCAGGCCAGTCTCATCGTAATGGGCAAGCGCAGCCACACGATCCTTCATCGCTGGATGCTGGGCTCGAACTCGGAGCGCGTTCTGAGGTATGCGCATTGCCCAGTGATGATCGTCCATTGATCGAAGTGACCGCAGATGAAGATTGCGAATCACCAGAACGGCAAGGAGCCGCGCCGAGTGCTCAATTGATGCATAACCGAATGCCGTTCCTCAACAACGTATTGAACTCCAAACAACATGCGGCCTCAGGGCCGGGAAAGCGGTTTCATCATGTCTGAAGTAGTAAAACTTGAAGCACTCGAAATCCTAGACTCCCGAGGGAATCCAACTCTGGCAGTCACGGCAACACTGGCCAACGGCGTGAAGGCGACGGCGAAAGTTCCTTCAGGCGCATCCACAGGCAAGCGGGAGGCTGTCGAACTTCGCGACGGCGACAAGGCAAGGTACGGAGGGAAGGGAGTACTGAATGCGCGAAACCACGTGAACGGCGAAATCCAGAAGGCAGTTCACGGATTCGATGCCAACGACCAGCAGACATTGGACAAGAAGTTGTGCGAGTTGGACGGGACACCGAACAAAGGCCGCCTTGGAGCCAATGCGATTCTGGGCGTTTCTCTCGCAGTCGCACGGGCGTCTGCTGCGGACCACGATCTACCGCTCTATACGAGCCTGGGAGGCCCGTCGGCCAATCTGATTCCAGCGCCTTGGTTCAATGTGCTCAACGGCGGAAGCCACGCGGACAGCAATGTGGACTTTCAGGAGTTCATGATTTCCCCCGTAGGCGCACCCAGCTACAGTGAAGGCTTGCGAGCGGCTGCGGAGACCTTCCATGCGCTGAAGGCTGTCTTGCACAAGAAGGGCTACAACACAGGAGTCGGTGATGAAGGCGGCTTCGCTCCTCAGTTGAAGTCCAACGAAGAGCCCATCGAACTGATACTCGAAGCAATCCAGAAGGCCGGTTACAAGCCGGGCAAGGATGTCGTGATCTTCCTCGACCCTGCCACCAGCGAACTCTTTGAAGACGGCGTCTATGCGTTCGATAAGTCAGACAAAAGCAGGAAGTCGCCGGAGCAGATGGTCGAGTTCTGGAAAGGTGTGCTTGATCGCTATCCAGAAATCTGGGGCATCGAGGATGGGGTTGCCGAAGACGATCACGACGGCTGGCAACTCATGACGAAGACGCTCGGCGGGCGGATTCAGTTGATCGGCGACGACAACTTTGTAACAAACCCCACGATCTTTCGCCAGGGCATCAAAGACGGAATCGCCAACGCAATTCTGATTAAGCTGAACCAAATCGGCACCCTGACGGAAACACTCGAATGCATTCAGATTGCCCGCGAGAATGGCTACGGAGCGGTCATCTCGCATCGTTCGGGCGAGACCGATGATACGAGCATCGCTGACTTGGCCGTGGCTGCCGGCATGGGGCAGATCAAAACAGGCTCGACCAGCCGCGGCGAGCGCATCGCGAAATACAACCGCTTTCTGGAGATCGAGCACGAGCTTGGCGCAAAGGCCCGCTACGCAGGCGCCAGCGTGTACGAGAGATGGCACAAGGCAGTAAAGGCGTAGGAAGCAGCAAGCAACCGTTGGTGTTGGAGTCCACCTGAAGACCGCTCAACTGGGCAGATGACTCCTCGAAGCTGAAGACAACTTGGAGGAGTCATGCCCGACGCCGCATCGGATACTACGAGAACCCGACTTCATGGAGAACTGAACGATGTGCAGCGACGACGCCTGGGTGCTACATGCAAATACATCGACGGCCTGCTTTGCGATATTGAGCATGCCCTCCGTTCGCCGGAATCGAAGTCTCCTTTTCCGCATTATGTGGTGGATGTCACTCCTGCACAGGTGTGTGTGATTGAAGACCATATTCGCCGTCTTCGCGCTCAACTGTTGAGGACACTCGATTGGCAGCACATGAAGCCGGAACCGCCAGAGATCCCGGTTTCATGATCGGTGATCACAGACCTTGGCTTTGTGGATATTGCTGTCGAAGAACTGAGGCCACGCCATATGCGTGGCTGTGGTGCCGTTCCCGAGGACGCAGTCGGCGGCTTAAATAAGGTCGTCGATGAGCTCAGCGCTCTGCTGCACAACATAAGCCATAGCATCCGCGAGGAGTTGGGCTTGGATCAGGAATCACACTTCATTGAATGTAAAGAGGCAGGCAAGGAGGGATAGGGTTGCAGAAGTACATTCTCGTTGCAATCGGCGGCGCTCTCGGTTCGATGGCAAGATACTGGGTTGGTTCGACGATTGCCAACCGGATGGGAACAAAGTTTCCCTACGGGACCTTTGTCATCAATATCACTGCCTGTGTTGTCATCGGTTTCTCGCTCTCGTTCCTGGCAAAACGAGCGGATTTTAACCCCGCTTGGAGGTTCCTGGTGCCCGTCGGCTTTATCGGCGCGTACAGCACGTTTTCGACGTATGAATGGGAGACCCTTTCCACGATTCGAACCGGCGCTTTCCTAATGGCCGCTCTTTATGCAGTCAGCAGCCTCGTTCTTGGCCTGATTGCCGTGTGGGGTGGCTCTGTTGTTGCGGAGATTATTTCATGAGGACACATCGACAACTGGTTCTCTACCAATCGATCCTTCAGGTACTTCAGGAATCCGGGTGCCCGTTCTGTCGCTTCCTCAAGGAATATCAAGCAACTCGCCTGCAAAACCATCCTAAGGAGAGTATTCACCGTCTGTGCAATTTTCACACCTGGGGCCTGGCCGCCGTTCAAGACGCTCCCGCCGCAGCGCAGGTGTTCATCAAGTTGGTCAATGAGGAGGATTTCCTCTCCAAGGAGGAATGCGAAATTTGCAGGGAAGTGCTCGCAGAGGAGGATCTACGTATACGCGAATTCGTGAGCTGTCTGTCCAGAACTGACGTATCTCATTGGCTGCGAAATTCCGCTGTGCTATGTATCCCACACGGGGAAAAGCTGCATCGGCAGGTTCCGCCTGTGCTTGCTGCCCGCATCGACGCCATCATCGAAAACTATCGCCGGCAATTGGCGCAAGATCTGCGACAGTTGCGCGATGAACCAGAACCAGACAGAGCCGGATGGGGAGCACTTGGGCGTGCCGCCGAGTTCCTTGTCTCGCAACGCGGACTACATTCCTGAGGGAGGATGTATGTTGAATGCCGGAAAGGCAGTGAAGGTTTCAATCTACCTGAGCGAAGGCTCAAAACATCATGGGGTTCCAACGTATTCGAGCATCCTCGACTTTCTTTTTTACCGGGGCGTCTCCGGGGCTACCGTTCTGAAGGGGATAGCCGGATTCGGTGCGGATCACCACATGCACTCAGCCAGCATTGTCGAGATATCAGACCATCTTCCGCTGAAGATCGAGTTCATCGAGTCTCGCGAAAAGGTGAACGAGCTACTCGGAAAACTGGAGGAACTGGCCGGAACTGGAATGATCGAGATTCAGGAGACAACTTTAGCAAAGCCCGCCCAGGTTTCCAAGCCAAAGAATCCGATCCTTCCTGCGCACCTGAAGATTGAGGGCAAAGCAAAAATGATGCGCATCTATATTGGCGAATCGGATCGCTGGAAAGACAAGCCTCTTTACAACGCACTCGTCGAGGCCATGCGGGCCAACGATATTGCCGGCGTCACTGTCTACCGCGGCATCCTCGGTTATGGCGCACATCGGCGGATGCACAAGGACCAAGCACTGCACTTATCGCACGATTGCTCGATCATGCTCTCGGCCGTCGATACAGAGGAGAAGCTCCGATCCTTCCTGCCTCTCGTTGATCAGATGGTGGAAGAAGGCTTGGTCGTCCTTTCAGATGTAGACATCATCAAGTACTCTTACCGCGCACTGGACGTTGATCTGCCGGAGTCGGTGTCGGGTAGCTCTTCTGTATGAGCGGAGGCTCAACCATGAAAGACCAATTTCAAGCGCGTATGTTGCGCATTCATTTCGGCGAAGGTGACAAATGGCAGGGCAAGCCTCTGCATGAAGCGATTGTGGCTAAATGCATGGACCTGGGGATGGCCGGGGCAACCGTGTATCGAGGGATCGAAGGCTACGGGGCGAGCACCAGAATTCACCATGCGAGTCATTGGACCTTCTCCAAGGACGCGCCGATCATGCTGACCATCATCGACCGTGAGGAACAGATTGAAAAGCTGATTCCCCATCTCGATGTCATGGTTGAGGAGGGTCTCATCGCCATGTCCCGCGTCGAGGTCATTCGATACTCGCGGACTTCAACTAACGAACCGGCGAAGGTCTAACAGAACCCAGATGGAGATGATGACTCACTCCGCGATGCAAGAATCCATGAGCAGCTCGACAGTGCGAGATTACGGCAGCATTCCGACGGAGGCACCCGTATCTATAGGCGGCGCCTCCCGTCTGTTGAGACTCGCAAATCTGGCTCAGGAACTTGGGGCTGAGCCTGTCGCCGAAGAAGCTCTTGAGCTCGCAGCGCGGGTTTCCGAAGGACGCTTCTATGTAGCTTGTATCGGCCAGTTCAAGCGAGGCAAATCCACCCTGCTCAATGCTCTGGTCGGCTACGCAGTTGTTCCGACCGGGTTTATTCCGGTCACGGCGGTGCCTACCGTGATTCGATTTGGCGACGAACTTCATGCACGCATTCGCATGAAAGACGGGGCGTGGCGGGACATTGCGATGACCGACTTGAAGGAATACGTGACCGAAGAACTAAACCCCGAAAACAAGAAGGCCGTGCATGGCGCGGAAGTATTCGTGCCCAGCCCCTTGTTGTCCGCCGGCATGTGTTTTGTGGACACGCCGGGTTTGGGTTCGGTCTTCACCGGGAATACGGCGACCACGCAGGCGTTCATTCCTCACATTGATGCAGCATTGGTGGTGGTCGGAGCCGATCCGCCCATTGCAGGCGAGGAGTTGGCGCTGGTGGAAGCAATCGGTACGCAAGTTAAGGATTTAATCCTGGTGATCAACAAAGCCGACCGTACCAGCGATCCGGAGCGTGCGGCGGTGGTCAAGTTTACGCGCGAGATTCTGGAAAAGAGGCTGCATCGCCCGATGGGCGAGGTTTTTGAGGTGAGTGCCGCCGAACGGATGGAAAACAGCGGGCCGTTGCGGGATTGGGAAAGACTACTGGCGAGTTTGCATCGCCTCGTTGATGACTCGGGCACAAATCTCGTTCGCGCCGCATGCGACCGAGGCATCCAGCGCTTGAGCGAGCAACTTCTGGCGATTATCAGTGAGGACCGTGACGCGCTTCAGCGGCCAATCGAAGAATCCGAACGACGCATCGAGGTCATGAAGGAAACCATCAGCGAGGCTGAGCGCTCCATGCGCGAACTGGATTACCTGTTTATGGCGGAGTTGCATCGGATTTCGGACCTATTCGGTGAACGTCATAGGCGGTTTTTCGGTTCCGCATGGACGGAATCGGAAACAGAATTTGATGAAGAACTAGAGTCCGTAGCCCTCAGCTTTGGCCCGCGCTATCGGCGCCGGCTGATGCACCTGGCCCAGGAGATCTCGCGCCGCAAGGTTGTGCCTTGGCTCAAACCTGAGCAGGAAGAGGGTGATCTCCAATATCGCGCCGTGGCCCTTCGATTTGTCGAGATGGGAAACAGCTTCCTGAAAAGGCTCGCCGGTGCGGGCCTCAGCGAACTGGCGCGGATGCCCCATGCGCTCGATCCTGAGAAGGGCTTGCGCGTGCGTTCCACGTTCATCTTTGAGGACTTCATCGGAACTGCGCAACCCCCATCACCTTTGCGCTGGCTCGCTGACTTCTTTTTGCCGCTTGTAGGTGGACGCACACTCATCAGGAACGAGGCGCGAGAGTTTCTGCGGCATCTGCTGGAAGTGAACAGCTCGCGCGTGCAAAATGATGTTCTCAATCGCATTCAGGAAAGCCGGGGGCGCTTGGAGGCCGAGATCCGGAAACTGCTGCATGAAATTAGCCGCATTGCCGAACAGGCACTTGACCGGGCGCGCAAAGTCAAAGAAGAAGGAACTCCCGCCGTACAGTCGGCAATTGAACGCCTCAACCGAATAGAACGGGACGTTTCGACCTAGAAGTCCTCGGAGAAAGAGGTCCAACCGCGATGCCCTCATCCTCTGCACAACACGAGCCGACACCTGAGTACCTGAATTGTGTTGAGCGCGAGGAAGAATTGGGCCGCCTTCAAAACCAAGCCAGGATTAGCAAATCACTGCTGGTATTCGGACCCGAGGGAGTGGGCAAGTCACGTCTACTTCGCGCCTTTGTTGAAAAGCAAACGCTTGCGCTTTACGTCGGACAGATGCGATCGCCGCGCGACTTCGTTCTCGCATTGCTCCAGGCATTGCTTTCCGCAGACAAGGGAATAAAAGTTCCCGGAAACCTCTCTGCTCTGTCCACATCCTCCTTGAAGGGCATCACCCACAGAGCGCTTGATACTCATCCATTCCTGATGGTTCTCGATCATCTCGACGCGCCCTCCCGTGTTGTATCGGGGATGATCAAGGACTTGCATTACTACGGGCGCACCCCCGTGATTTTTGCATCACGTTCTCCGCACATGGAAGATATAGGCGCACTGCGCCCGTTGTGTGCAAACAAGTCGGAGCGGCTGGAATTGAAAAACCTGCCACCGCAGATTGCTTTGGAATTCGCGCGACGCGAAGCGGAAAGAATTGAACTGTGGGCTTCCAATTTGGAGGCAATCCTGCCTTCGCTTGTTGAATGGAGCGATGGGAACCCCGGCGCAATCCTCCAAATGCTGAAAATGGCGCAACTCTCGCGGTACAGGACGGACGACCAGATCAAGTCGCACATCCTTTATTTGGATTTTCGCATGGGCCGCAGATAGCCAGAAAGACTCGTCCCTCTTCAGATCAGCGCTAGTGCCGGCAATCCAGTGCCTTGGTGCCTTTATTGAGGTTCGGTACCAGAGCCAGGAAACGGTCGGTGATCCGTTCGCTGCTCGGTTGCCTTGGTGATCACCCAAAAGCGGCCACTTATGATCACTTGAAAAGCGGCCACTTTGAGGGGCTGAGACATACGCACTGACGGAGGCAATTAGCCTCTGTTGGCATGGGTAATGTCTTGAGCAGAGAA
>Ga0302319_10009584_pt1 | contig 18587 bp, 19 predicted proteins | sample Bog_T0_2_FD_203319 | JGI IMG/M metagenome (GOLD analysis project Ga0302319, IMG submission 203319) | Peat permafrost microbial communities from Stordalen Mire near Abisko, Sweden - Bog_T0_2 | ecosystem: Environmental > Terrestrial > Soil > Wetlands > Peat | place: Sweden: Abisko, Stordalen Mire...
CCTCATTACTGCCAGGTCGCCGGTGTGCAACCAGCCATCGCTATCCACCGCCCGCGCCGACGCCTCGGGATCGTCATCATAGCCTTTCATCACCAGATAGCCGCGCGTGCAAAGCTCGCCCCGCTGCCCTACGGGCACGGTCTCGCCGGTCTCCGCATGAACAATTTTCACCTCGGTGTTGGGACAAGCCGAGCCCACTGTCGAAACGCGCTTCTCGATCGTGTCGTCGACACAAGACATGGTGATCACGGGCGAGCTTTCGGTTTGCCCGTACATGATGGTCATCTCGGGACAGTGCATCTCGTTAACTACGCGCTTCATGATCTCCACCGGACAGGGCGCGCCCGCCATGACACCCGTACGCAGCGACGAGAAATCGATGCTCTTAAATTCGGGATGCTCCAGTTCCGCGATGAACATGGTGGGTACGCCGTAGAGGGCCGTGGATCGAGTCTTCTGCACGGCAAGCATGGTGGCCAACGGATCGAAGGTGGCGGCGGGCAGCACGAAGGTAGCGCCGCTGACGATCGAAGCCATAGTCCCGATCACGCAGCCAAAGCAGTGGTACAAGGGCACCGGCGCGCAGACGACGTCGGCCGCTGTAAAGTTCATTCCCGCCGCGATTACCGCGCCGTTGTTCAGCAGATTGCGGTGGGTCAGCAGGACACCTTTGGGCGATCCGGTGGTGCCGGACGTGTACTGGATGTTAGCTACGCCGTGTGGATTGCATTGCACCTCGGGCGGCTCCTCGCCATGCAGGAACATGCGTGTCCACGATTCGCCGCAGATGTATACGACGTGCTCCAACGGCAGAGTTTCGCCTTCGCGCGCCTCTTCCAAAATGGCTCGATAGTCCGCCCGATGATCGCGTTCCCAAAGAAACAGCGCCTTGATGCGCGATTTGCGAAGCACATAGCGTAGTTCATGCGAGCGGTAGGCTGGATTCACATTGACGACAATGATTCCCAAACGCGCCGCCGCCAGGTGCAGCATAATCCACTCCACACAGTTGGTGGACCACACGCCGATCCGGTCTCCCTGAACCAACCCTAAGCCCGTAAGTCCGCGGGCCGTTCGCTCGACCGCCGCGTGCAACTCCGCGAAGGTGAGCCAGGCGTCCTGGTGTAGAGCGATCAGCGCTAGCTTCTCGGAAAACCTTCGCGCAGTCGCGGCGAATACTTCGTAAATGGAGGATTCGATCAGCGGGGCGTCCGGGCCTCGCGAGTAGCTCAACATGACGCTACTAAGTGTATATCTGCGAGCTCCTATACATAGGCTCGGGCAGGGCGACAGGATCCTGCGGCATCACCATCCAGGCAATCACATAAGCGATGGTGGCGACGAAAGGAACCGGCCAGAACAATAAAATTACGGCAATAATGCGCACGACGGTCACGTCCACTTGCAAGTATCGCGCGATGCCGGCGCAAACACCGGCAATTTTCCCTTTGCGCGCGCGGCTGAGGCGCGCTTCGCGGTTGATGGGAACAAGCGGCAATCTCGCTGTCGGTGTGGCGCACTCCGCGCAGAATCTATCGCGTTCGCGCAATTCGCTGCCGCATTTAGTGCAAAACATACGGGTCTCCTCATGGAATGAAACGAGGATGCCGATGGATAAGTTCCATGGATAGGATTGTTAGGATGAAAACAGATGCTCATTAAGATTCCTCGTGGCTGGGAGATTTCTGAAAATCAAGCTACCCCCGAAAGCGGTTATTTGAATCGGCGTCAGTTGCTGCGGGCTGCTGGATTCTTGGGCGCTGCCGGCCTGGCGGCGGGCGGTACGGCAGGGGGGCCGTATCCGGCCAAACGAAACCCCGACTTCACGCTCGATCGCCCGATTACTCCGGATTGGGCGGCTGAGGGCTACAACAACTTCTACGAGTTCAACCAGGACGACAAGCAGGCCGTGAAGAATATGGTCGGCAAATTCCAGATCAGTCCCTGGACTGTGGAGGTTGTAGGTCTGGTGAACAAACCGAAGAAGTTCGATCCGGACGACTTGGCCCGCACCATGCCCATCGAAGAACGGTTGTACCGCCATCGCTGTGTGGAAGCTTGGGCCATGGCTGTACCGTGGACCGGCTTCCCGTTCTCCGAACTGGTGAAGCGAGTGGAGCCCAAACCCGAGGCGAAATATGTCCGCTTCATCTCTGTTTTCCGGCCCAAGGAGATGCCGGGTCAGGTGCAATATACCTGGTACCAATGGCCGTATTTTGAGGGTCTGCGCATGGACGAGGCGATGAATCCTCTCGCCTTCATGGTCACCGGTCTGTATGGCAAGCCGCTGCCGAAGCAGAATGGAGCGCCGATCCGCATGGTGCTGCCGTGGAAGTATGGTTACAAGAGCGCCAAGTCGATCGTCAAGATCGAGTTTATCGCCAAGGAGCCGGATACGTTCTGGCACCGGTCGGCCCCGGGCGAATATGGCTTTTACTCCAACGTAAACCCGGCTAAGCCGCATCCGCGCTGGTCGCAGCGTACCGAGAAAGTGATACCGGATATGGAGCGCCGCCCGACGCAGCTTTACAATGGCTATGAGAAGTGGGTAGCGGGTATGTACAACGGCAAAGAGTATTAGGCCGGCTCTCCTTTACGCGATTTTGTGCGTCGCCGCGGTTGCCGGATGGCAGGCGCTGACGGTCCACTACAGCTTCGGCGGGAACTGGACCGCGCTCTATTGCACGGGTTCGAAATTCAACGGAATTCCCCCGGACCTGAAGCCGGAAGGCATCTACCTTTTCCAGGACTCCTACGGCTACGATGGCCAGATTTATCACTACATTGCTCACGATCCCCTATTCCTTCATAACTATGGTCCGTATTTGGACGATCCGCGCTATCGGGGACGGCGTATCCTGGTGCCGGGAATGGCGTTCCTGCTCGCCTTGGGGCGCAGCGGGTTGGTCGATAGGGCTTACCTGTGCGTCTTTTGGATCTTTTTGGGATTAGGCGCCTACTGGCTCTGCCGGTTCGCCCAATTGCGGGGCTATCCGGCATGGCTAGGGCTTGGCTTCGCTCTGGTTCCCGCCGTGGTAGTCTCGATGGACCGCCTGACGGTGGACTTCGCTTTAGCGGCTTGTTGCGTGGGATTCGCGTTGTACGCGGCGGAGGATGCTCCGGCTAAGCTCTACCTGGTGTTAGCGGCGGCTAGTCTGTCCCGTGAGACCGGGTTGCTGCTGACCGCCGCGTATTGCATTTATCTGTTTGGGGAACGCCGCTGGAAACGGGCGCTAATCTTTGGTACTAGCGCATTGCCGGTAGCCGCTTGGTACGTCTACTTGACGTTGCATACTCCCCCGGCGCGCGCCACCTTTCTGTCGTTCGTACCACTGTCGGGAATTGTGAATCGCATCTTGACCCCCTTCCCTTCCCCATTCGTTGGATTGCTCAGAATCTTGGTGATCGCCTTGGATTTTCTGGCGCTGGCGGGGATTGTCACTGGGCTTGCTTGGGCGGTATGGCGGGGCTTCCAGCGAGCCTGGACACCCGTCGTCATAGCCGCCTACCTGTTCGCGCTACTCGCCGCCACACTCTCGAATCCGGAAATATGGTGGGAAGCGTATGCGTTCGGGCGTACGCTGACGCCGCTGGTATTATTAGCGGCCCTGGACGGTCTGAATGTTCGATCGATACTGCCGGCTTTGGGGCTGCTGTTGATCGATCCACGCATCGGCTTACAATTGGGTCCGCAGATTTTGAAGATTGTCGGCGGCGTGATTCGCTGACGCAGTGCTATAACGAAGATGCATTGAAAACCATCATTGAACCGTTTCGCATCAAGAGCGTCGAACCGCTTCGCTACACCAGTCGTGAAGAACGCGATCAACTGCTGGAGCAAGCCGGCTACAACCTCTTTCAAATCCGCTCGGCCGATATTTTGATCGACCTGCTGACCGACTCCGGCACCAGCGCGATGTCGACCGAGCAGTGGGCCGCCATGATGCGCGGCGACGAATCTTACGCCGGCAGCGAGAGCTTTTACCGGCTTAAGAAAGCGGTTACAGACCTTACCGGATTCCGCAATGTCGTTCCTACGCACCAGGGGCGGGCGGCCGAGCGAATCTTGTTTTCCATCCTCTGCCAGCCGGGGCAAGTGGTTCCAAACAACACGCATTTCGACACCACGCGGGCCAACGTGGAGTTCAACGGAGCGCAGGCGCTGGATCTGCCGCTACCAGCCTCCTTGGACACGCAGGCTCAACTGCCGTTCAAGGGCAACATGGACGTCGAGGCGCTCGAACGGTTGATCGAAGCCAGGGGCGCGAGCCAGATCCCGCTGGTCATGATCACCGTGACCAATAATTCAGGGGGAGGCCAGCCGGTGTCGATGGCCAATATGGAGGCGGTTCGACGGCTCACCGAGCAGCACGGAATTCCGTTGTATCTGGATGCCTGCCGGTTCGCCGAGAATGCCTGGTTGATCAAGCAGCGGGAGCCGGGATATGAGGATTGGACCCCGCGCGAGATTGCGCAGAAGATGTTCTCGCTGGCGGACGGGTGTACGTTTTCGGCGAAGAAGGACGCCTTCGCCAACATCGGCGGGTTCCTATGCACCGATGACGACCGGCTCGCGGAGCAGGAGAAAAATCTGCTGATATTGACCGAGGGTTTCCCAACCTACGGGGGGTTGGCCGGACGCGATCTGGAAGCGATCGCGGTGGGACTGGAGGAAATTCTACAGCCCGAATACCTGGAATATCGCATCGCGTCGACCGCATACTTAGGACGCCACATCGCCGATGAAGGCGTGCCGATTGTAGAGCCGCCCGGAGGTCACGCCATCTATATCGACGCCGGCCGCATGTTGCCGCATATTCCGAGCAGCCAGTTTCCAGGGCAGGCTCTGGCGGTGGCGTTGTATCGTCACGCCGGGGTGCGTTCGGTTGAGATCGGATCGGTGATGTTTGGGGAGCACGCGCAGCACCAACTGTTGCGGCTGGCGATCCCGCGGCGCGTGTATACGCAAAGCCATATCGATTATCTGGTGGAAGCGATCTTGGAAGTGCATGCTTGCCGTGATGCCATACGGAGTTTTGAGATTGTGTATGAGCCAAAGTTCTTGCGGCACTTTACGGCGCGCTTTCGTCCGGTGAGTTAGACAATCCACGTGCCAGCATCACGAACAACTCCTAGAGTCACCGCATTGAGTTAAAGACAACCGCGCATCTGATCGTACCTGTCGACCCGGGTCAGGACGCCGGAAGGCAGTGCGGCCTCTCCCCATTCCGCCTGAGCAAACTGAAACCTTATGAAAACAGAATTCTCACTGCAATACCATGGATGATCTTCTTCACCGATTTTGACCAAGTCGGTCAACGTCCGGTTATCCCACATCGTCTCGAACGCCGTTCCCTTCGACTTGAGATAGTCCTCAACCGTTTTACGCGGCAGCCCGGGTTTCAGGCCGCGCGAATAGGATTCAGCCAGGAACTGGAAACCCGCTTCGCGTTTCTTTTTGCTTCCCCTCGCTGGATGAAGCGCAAATGCGTGGCCGGCAGCGCCAGTAAAATTAGCGCGGCCAGCGATAAGAGCGCCCATTTCATTCGCTGGAATTATAACCCCGCGAATCTCGTTTAGCGCTCGCGCTAAGATGAATCTCGGCATGACCGTGATCGATGAAATCGTTCGTTTATTTCATACCCAGGGCAAATCCGCCTATTTGGGCGAGCCGGTTTCGCAGGAAGAACATGCGTTGCAAGCGGCATTTCTGGCCGAACGAGAGGGTGCGCCGCCGCATCTGGTCGCTGCGGCCTTGCTACACGATATCGGTCACCTTCTGCATGGCCTGCCCGAGAACGTCGCCGACCAGGGCATCGACGGACGGCACGAGGTGGCGGGCAAAGTTTTTTTGCGGAAGGCTTTCGGGCCTGCCGTCTCCGAGCCGGTCCGGCTGCACGTGGATGCAAAGCGATATCTGTGCTCGTCGGATCCGGCGTATCTTGGTCGGCTGTCGCCGGCCTCCATCCAGAGCCTGCACTTGCAAGGCGGGCCGTTCTCTCCATCTGAATCGAGTGATTTCGAGATGAATCCGCACGCACAGGATGCCGTCCGCCTGCGGCGCTGGGACGATGAGGCGAAAATTCCCGGCCTGGACGTGCCCGGCGTCGAACATTACCTGCAACTATTGGAAAGTTCCCTTATATGAGAATCGGCATTTTACTTCTATTCACTGTTTGCTCATCGGCGCAGGAACAGCGGGTTCTTGTGGACCGCGTAGGGTCCACCGGCTTCATTCAACTGGAAGCCGAGAGCTTCAACGATCTCGACCTGAAACAGCAGGCGCTTGGCTATTGGCTAACCCAGGCGTCGATCGCGATCAATCCGATCATCTTCGATCAGCTGTCGCGTTACGGGCTGCGGCAGAAGCGCATGCTGGAGATGATCGTGGCGAATCCCGATGGCGTGAATCCGGCTGTTTATGACAAGATCCTTGCGTTCACGAAATTGTTTTGGGCGAATCGCGGCAACCACAACGAGAACACCGCTCAGAAATTCCTGCCCGATTTTACCTACGACGAATTGAAGCAAGCCGGCCAGGGAGCGCTGGAGCACGGCGGGCGCGGCACGTATTCATCGGAGGACTTTGCCAAGGAACTCGACGAGTTGCGACAGTCTTTTTTCGATCCGAATTTCGAACCGATGATCACCGCTAAGAGTCCGCAGGGCGGCCTCGATATTCTGCAGGCCAGCGGGAACAATTTCTATCTCAATGTGAAGCTGGCGGATGTGGGGAGTTTCAAGGAGCGTTATCCGCTCAATTCGCGGTTGGTGAAGACTCCGCAGGGGCAATTGGAGGAGCAGGTTTACCGCGCCGGAACCCCGGACGACAGCATTAAGCCAGGCCGCTATTCCGAATTCCTGGGCAAAGCCAACGAGTATCTGCGAAAGGCCCAACAAGTTGCTGATCCGGAGCAAGCCAAAGTGATCGGCGATTTGATGCGTTACTACGAAACGGGCGAGCCGCAGGACTGGATTCGCTTTGGGATCGATTGGGTGCAGAACAATGCGCGAGTGGATTTCGCCAACGGATTCATTGAGGTCTACCGCGATGCCCGCGGCACGAAAGGAACTTCGCAAAGTTTCGTCACGGTTACGGATCAGCGAGTCAGCGGGTTGATGCGCCGGATCGCCGACAATGCCCAGTACTTTGAAGATCACGCGCCGTGGGACGCGCAATACCGTAAGCAAGGCGTAAAGCCTCCTCTAGCGAAAGCCGTGGAGACGCTAATCGAAACCGGGGATTTTCACGTCACCACCGTCGGCGACAACCTGCCCAACGAAAACGAGATCCATGAAAAGTACGGAAGCAAGAGCTTTTTGTTCACGGGCAGCACGCGAGCCCTAAGCGCCGCCTCCGGGACGGCGATTCTGAAAGAGTTCGCCGCCAGTCCGGAGGAGATTGCCATTTGTACGAAGTATGGCGAAGAGGCAGAAGGGCTGATGACAGCTATGCACGAGATTATCGGGCATGGCTCGGGCAAGCTGAATCCGAAGCTGACGCACGAACCCGGGTTTTATCTGAAGGAATATTATTCAACGCTGGAAGAAGCGCGCGCGGATTTAATGGCTCTGTGGAATGCATGGGATCCGAAGCTGAAAGACTTAGGCCTGATCTCCAATCCGGACGTCGCGAAGGCCATGTATTATGCGTCTGCGCGCGCTCCGTTGACCCAGTTGCGCCGAATTCTGAAGGGCGACACGATTGAAGAAGACCATGAACGCGACCGCCAGTTGATCGTCAACTACATTATCGATAAAACCGGTTCCATCGGATACGTGAAGAAGAACGGTAAAGACTATGTCGAGATCCGCAACTTCGAGAAGATGCGTCAGGGCGTCGGCATGCTGCTGGCCGAATTGATGCGAATCAAAGCCGAAGGCGACTATAAGGCCATCAAGGCTTTGATCGATCAATACGGCGTCCACTTCGATCCGGGAGTACGCGATCAAGTGGTGGCGCGATTCAAGAAGCTGGATCTGCCCACCTATTGGGCCGGGATCAACGCGGACCTGACAGCTAGTATGGATTCTAGCGGAAACGCCACCGAAGTGCGGATATCGTATCCTCGCGATTATGTGAAACAGCAACTGGGCTACAGCGCCATGTATTCGCAGCGGCTACGATAACCTAGACTAGACATTACGGTCCCATAGGACTATGCCTTACTCGTAATCTCTGTACTGGGGCGTTTGAATCTTCCTGCAAGCGAGTTCAACCCGTAACATTTGGGTTGTGAACAATACATTCCTCCTCCTTACCGTATGCTCATTCGCGATGGGCGTCCAGGCCAGCACAATAAATCTCGACAGTTCGGCCGCCACTACGACTAATAACTCTAGTGAAGCGACTGTCAACATCAATCCTAATCCAGCGTGGGCGACTGCTTTGGCGGGGTCGAATTGGATCTCGAACGGCCAAACCGGGAACCCCAGCGATCCCGGCTACACAGTCTATCCGGACGGCACTACGGTGCTATTCAGCGAAAGCTTCAACCTCTCTGGAAACGTTACCGCGGCGATGCTCTCCGTGATGGCCGACGACACGACGTCGGTGGTTGTGAATGGAACGACCATTTACGCTGCCACCAACTTGCCCGTGAGCGGATACCCCACTTGTTCGTCGCAGCCCATCGGATGCCTGACGAGCACGCAAGAGAACTTCACGCTCGCGCAATTGAGCCCTTATCTTAAGTCGGGCAGCAACACCATCCAGTTCGACGTATATCAGAAGAACATGGTCTCATTCGGGCTCGACTATGCAGGGAGTATTTCTACCTCTCAAACGCCGGAACCAGCATCGCTGTGGATGATCGGCAGCGGCCTGGTATTTTTAGGGCTGGCGAGCCGCCGGGTCAGGGCCTACCAAGCTTCGGGACGCGAATCCAACAACTAGTAGGAACAAACGCGTCCTCGAGGGGGCAGGCTGCTGGTCCAGCCTGCCCATTTCCCGTCGTGGTGGCCAATAAAATGGTCTCGTCAGAGTATTGCGGCTACAGAAGCTGTCCAGGTTCTTGAGCTTTCGGGACCGGTCCATGACTTCGCCTAGTCATAGCTGGTAAAGTCGGGGACGCCTGAAGGGACGAGGAGGACCGACGATGAGCAGTCGGGCGCAGTCTCAGCTGGCAGCGGCAAATCAGGAATGCGAGCAGCGCTTTGAAGAGTGGCCGGGTTTGCGGCGGCTCCGGATGCGAAGCCTACAGCCGGCGCCCCCACCGGCATTTGTCCAACTGCCAGCACCGGCGGCTTCCCAGCCTTGTGAATGCACCATCGAAATAGAAGGACCGCGCGGCCCGCGAGCGCATCGAAATGGAAGGGGTTCCACAGCGCCACACCTGCCATCTTTCGAAGTCGCGGCACAGCCATAAAGTTACTTGCATACGAGGGGCAATGGTTTTTCGCTGGCGACGAAGCGGCCGTCGAAGGGACGGTTCCACCCACTGGCGACGAACCGGCACGAGTTCCGCGCGCCTATCAGGCACAGCTACTGCTGGCAGCCGGGTGACGATCAAGTATGCTCAAGGCAGGTTCATGAACTTGAACAGGCTATCTTTCGTCGCTCTGGCCGTGTTGGTTGCCTGCATTGTCTGGTTGTATTTGAATCATTGTATCTTTGGCACGGGACTCGTCACTATTACCATTCAGGTATTCGCGGCTTTGCTGATGCTGTGGGCTCGACTTACCTTTGGTATGAGAAGCTTCCATGGGACCGCCAATCCAACGGCCGGTGGACTCGTGAGAAATGGACCGTATCGATACATCCGTCATCCCATCTATGCCGCTATCCTGTACTTCGTCTGGGCTGGCATCGGGGCACATCTCTCCGTCTTTAGTGCAGCCGCAGGGCTTCTGGCCACGGCCATGACGGCGGCGCGCATGCTCGCAGAGGAGAAACTACTACTTCAGACTTACCCCGACTACGCAGAATACTCACGAACTACAGCGCGAGTGGTACCGCTGATCTTTTAGGCGATGGAAACACTCGGTCGACCGTTGTGCAGCGGTCACCTCGAACGGCGCTGTTCGCTCTTCTCTCTCGTCACCCGCGATTGTTGTACTCGTTTCAGGCGATGTACTGTCGCAACAACGTTCACGCTTCCGGTAGAGCTGCTGGAAACAGCCAAGGAGATCTTGCCCGTTCCCAAAAAGTCGCCCGCGGCAAGCCAATCAGGCGATCCTGGTTCGGCGCGCGAACTGAGCCGGCGTCCGTGGCTGCCGGACTTGAGCAGCGCGAGCTGCGCCGAGTTCACGCAAGTCACGGCAATATTGAGCAACGGTCCGCCGCTGAGAGCCGCGGCTACCAGCTGGGTGGGCTATGGGCACGCGCCGCGTGAAAACGGTGAAACCGGGCGATCCGTTGGTGTTGGCGGCTAAACTCACGCGCGAAGGCTGTCTCGGCTTTATCGGACAACGCCCGGTCGCCGCGCGGCCTCCCGGTAGCATTTCCGCAACTTGTGCATTTTGTGCATCTCGCTGCACAAGCCTCGAGGCCTCGGCTACTGGCAACAAGTGCCGAGGCTTCGACGAAAGACCAAAGAGGATTGGATTTAGCTTAACTGCGTTACGCGCCGCAGGCTATCCTGTGCGGACAGTATCCTTCCGGACTTTCCTTGGTCTGGCCACAACAGTTCCACTGCCAACAAAACAAAAGCGATCCAGAGTAGGTCCGCCAGGAACAAATGCAAGAGCTGGAGGGGAACCGGAGCCATCAGAACTAAATTTACGACTCCCAGGCAGAGCTGAGCGACCACCACCAGCATCAGTCCGATCCCTAACCGGCGCACGGTGTGGGTGACTTCGCTTCGGGACACCGTGTGAGCGGTCAAACCAAGTAGCACCAGGCCCAGAAACACCGCCAGAATCGGGTGCAGAATGCGCAGGCGCACAAACGGATGGGACGCGGTGGAAAAATCCTGCCGCCAGCCTTCAGCCAACGAGTGCGCTGCGAACAGCGTGTCGCCCAGGGCTGCGATTCCGCCGGATATGGCGACTACGATCAGCCCCAAGGCAGTCAGCGCCAGAATCGTTCGCAGCCGGGGCTTCGGCGTCTGGATCCGCTTTTGCAGATGCACCGAAAACCACGCCGTCAAGCTGAGCGCCGCCAGCAGGAGCAGGGTGTTTACTAAATGCAACGTCAGAGTATAACCGCGGTGAATCGACGTATTGCCGGCAACGTGGCCCAGCAGGACCAGTCCGGCGCCGATCAGGGCCTCGGTCAGCTCAAAGACCAACGCAAGGACCGCGCCCCGGCGCACCGAATGACCCTTTGGAAAGGCTCGAAAGGCAAAATACACCAGGCCCACGACAAAGATCAACGCCAAGCCGCTGGTCAAGCGGTGCCCGTACTCGATCAGCGTCTTCACCTGCGGAGCGGGCGGGATCACCGCGCCATTGCATAAGGGCCAATGGTCGCCACAGCCAGCGCCGGCGCCGGTGGCCCGCACCACGACGCCCCACACGATCACCAACAGGTTCAGCCCCAGCACGAACCAGGCGTATCGGGCGAAAGTCTGCCGGTTCAACAAATGATCCCCTTCCGCACCGCGTAGAGAATCAGTTCCGGAACGCTATGCAGGTTCAACTTCTGCAGAATATGCGCGCGATGCGTCTCAATCGTAAAAAGGCTAACGTTGAGCAGGTTGGCGACCTCTTTGTTGGTCTTGCCTTCTGCCACCAGATGCAGCACCTCGCGTTCGCGCGCGGTCAGCAGATCGTAGCTGTCTTCCACATCCTGATCCTCAATCTGCCGCATGTAGTCTTCCTTCAGCAGCCGCGCGATAGCCGGGCTGAAGAAGGACTTGCCCTCGGAAATGGCGCGGATCGCGGCGATCAGGTCGGCTTCGGCGGAGTCTTTCAACAGGTACGCTTTCACTCCCGCCTTCAGCGCGCGGATCACGTAGCCTTCGTCGGCGTGCATGCTGAGGATCACGACCGCGGTTTCCGGGTGGCTGGCGATGATCCGCCGGGCCGCTTCGATGCCATTCAATCCCGGCATCCCGATGTCCATCACGACCACATCGGGCAGTTTCTCCGCGGCCAGTTCCAGGACAGCGCGGCCGTCCGAGGCTTCGCCGATCACTTCAAAACTCGGTTGCCGCTCGAGGAGCAAGCGCAAGCCGTTGCGAACCACGGTATGGTCGTCGGCTAGCAAAATTCGCAAAGTGCGCGCTAAGGTATTTGCAATCATGCGTGATTCACCATCTGAGTTACCAGGGGAAGCTCGGCTGTAAGAAGGGTGCCGCGGCCCGGTTCGGAGTCGATCTGAAAACGCCCGCCGACATGGGCCACTCGCTCTTCCATGCCCACCTGTCCCAAGCCGCGCACCAGTTTCGAATCGAAGCCGATGCCGTCGTCCTGGATGCTGACCGAAATTCTGTCTTCCTTGCTCAGCACCTGCACGCGGACGGTCTGCGCCTGGGCGTGGCGGGCGCAGTTATTCAACGCTTCCTGCACTACGCGGAAGATGCAGGTTTTGTGTTCGTCGGGCAGATCGTCGGGGACACCTTCGGCCGTCATCCGAACCTTCAACCCGGTGCGTTTGGCAACCTCGCGGGCCTGCCATCGCAAGGCGGGAACCAAGCCCAGATCGTCGAGCATAGAAGGCCTCAGCAGCAAGGCCATGTTGCGGATCAGATTGACGCTGCCCTCGGCGAGTCCCTTGATCGTTTCCAGCCTTAGCTTGAGGTCGTCCAGATCCGGCGGAGTCAGGGTGGCCGCGGCGCCGGCTTCCATCAACAGCGCGGACAGCGATTGGCCGACCTCGTCGTGCAGCTCTCGCGAGATCGCCCGGCGCTCCTCTTCCTGGGCCGCGACCAGCCGCGCGGACAATTCTTTTAACTGCGATTGCGCCCGGACAATCTCCTCATAGCGGACGACGGCTTGGCGCTCCAGCCGCAGCATGTAGACGAACGTAGTGGCAGCCAGCGCGAAGCCACCAGCCAGAGAAATAAAAAAGATGGCCATCTGGCGGACCCGGAATTGATCGAATGTGACGGCGACCTTCTCGTCCCCGCTGGTCAACTCGTGATCGTTCATCGCGGAAATTCGGTCCGCCAGAGCCAACATGGAAGTGCGCTTCAAGGCAAGCTGATTGTAAAAATAGCGCGATCCGTTTGTCCGAACTTTGCCATTATTCGCTTCAAGGATCAACTCCAGCAACCGCCAATAGGTGTAGATCTCGCCCTGCAGACTGCTGAAAGCGGCGGCCTCGGCAGGCTCGATGGATCGCGCGTAGGAGGCCACGGCGGCGTTCGTGTCGGCCTGGATCGCGCGGAATTTGGCGCGCTGTTCTTCCGCCTCGAACGGCGCAATGGCGAGCAAATAATCACGCGCCGTGGTGCCCGACAAATAGATGCCGGACCGGATCTGTTCCAGGGTTCGATTGCGGACCAGGTAAGCCCGGCGGATCTCGACGTTGCTATCGCGCACCTGGCGCAGCATCACCAGCGCGTCGATGCCCGCCACCACGATCACAATGAGAAGTCCGCCAAAGCCGGCGAGCAGGACTCGCCATGCCTTCCCCTGCGCCGGGTTCACGATCTGGTTCAACCAGCGGCCGAGTGTGCGCACGTCCTTCTTCAGGATAGGGCATTCTAGAATGAGGTATGTCCGCCGTACCGGAAGAATTTTATCGCATACAAAAGCTGCCTCCTTACGTATTCGCAGTCATTAACGAAATGAAGGCCAAGGCGCGGGCCGCGCAACAGGACGTGGTGGATCTGGGCATGGGTAATCCCGACGGTCCCACTCCGAAAGCGGTAGTGAACAAGCTGATCGAAGCGGCCAAAAATCCCCGCAATCACCGCTATTCCGTCTCGCGCGGTATCCAGCAATTGCGGCTTGAAATTGTGAAGCGCTATGCGTCGAAGTACGACGTGATGCTCGATCCGGAGAAGGAAGCGATCGTCACCATCGGCGCCAAGGATGCGCTGGCTCATCTGCTGTTCGCCATAATTGGCCCGGGCGATGCGGTGGTCTCGCCGAATCCCGCGTATCCGATTCATCAATACGGCGTGATTATGGCGGAAGGGCATGCCTGCATGCTGCCGATGCCCGATCCAGCGACGTTCCTGAACGGCCTGGAGGACCTGTACCGCACTTCGACGCGCAAACCGAAGCTGATCCTGATCTCGTTTCCCCATAACCCGACCACCCATTGCGTGGATCTGAATTTCTTCAAGGAGGTTGTCAGCCTGGCGGCGCATCACGGATCGATGATCGTCCACGACTTCGCCTATGCCGACATCTGTTTCGACGGCTACAAAGCGCCCAGTATTCTGCAGGTGCCGGGCGCGAAGGACCTGGCGGTAGAGATTTACTCGCTGTCGAAGAGCTTCAACATGGCCGGATGGCGCGTCGGGTTCTGTCTCGGGAATGGACGGTTGATCCACGCGTTGAGCCGGATTAAAAGCTACCTGGACTATGGCATTTTTCAGCCCATTCAGATCGCATCCATCATTGCGCTGCGCGAGTGTGGGGCGGAAACCGAAAAGATCTGCGCGCTGTATCAGCGGCGGCGCGATGTGCTGGTGAAGGGACTGAACCGGGCCGGTTGGCCGGTGGAATCGCCGCGTGGTTCGATGTTTGTATGGGCGCCGATTCCGGAGCCTTATCGGGCGGCAGGTTCGTTGGAATTTTCGAAGCGGTTGATGGCGGAAGCACTGGTAGCGGTCTCGCCGGGAATTGGCTTTGGTCCGTTGGGCGAAGGCTACGTGCGTTTTTCACTGGTGGAGAATGAACACCGCATCCGGCAGGCGACGCGTTCTATTCAGTCGTTCTTGAAGGGATCCGCGACCACAACTGATAACCCGACAGCGTCAAAGGTGGATTCACTGGCTGATAGTTTGCCGTGATCCAGCCTTCCATCTGTTCGAACCGCTGATTCAGTCCGGAGCCTCCTGGAAAGACCCGCAGGAATTCTTCGCGGGTCAAGGGCAGATAAAAAACCCATTGCGGAGGTTTGCGTGATAGCTCCCGCAGCGCCTCCGATTCTTCGACGGTGGTCATCATGCCGGGACCGAGAAATGCAAATCGAGTCGGATTGCGAGCTTGTGTCAGAAAGTACAGCAGCGGCATGTAAGGATGCACGTAAAGCCCGTCATCTGGATGTATCGTGGCGAGGGCGCGGCGCAGATCGACCGCTTGATCGGGCGCTACGCGCAGTTGTCCCACGGGCGAATTGGCCGTTTGGAGGCGAGCGAAGCCGGATGCGGCATTGAAGGCGAAGAAGCAAGCCCACAGCCCGAACCACACGGACACCCATGCCGCCGCGCGCGGTGGAGAATAGCGGGCGATCCAGATCGCCGCCAACGCATAGGCCGGCACGGCCGCGAACGACAGGTGCATCAGATCGGGCCGCGGCAGCGTAGCGATAATGAACGCCGCGGAACACGCGATGAGATAAGCAATCGGGCGCCAGTCCTCCACGCGGTGCCGCAAAAACCGCGAAACCCATCCAGCTACACTCAGCGGCGGCAATAGGGCAGGCAGCGCCAGACACACCACGAGTCCGATCCGAATCCCGGTGTCGAGCGGATTCGAGCCAATGAGGATACCGGAATATCCGCCGATCACGGAACCATACGCCATTCCATTCACCGCCGTATAGTTGTGGCGCAGCCATCGGATCTGATCGAGAAACGCGGCGAACATTCCGGCATGAAGCATGTAGGCACTAGCAGCTGCCGCGACTGTAGCCGCGCCGGCGGCAAAGTACGCGATCGCATCGAAGAGAAAAACGGCGGTCGCTAGCCCGATCAGCGCGATTGAGGGCGTGCATAGCGCCGCCCCGGCCGCCGCCATCCCGGCCAGACAGGAAAGAACTCGCTCGCTGTTCCCCCGCGCGGCGATACTGAGAGCGATCGAAAAAGTGGCTAGTGTAGCGCTGTCCCAACGATGCTGCGGAGTGAGCAAGCCCGGCACCGTAGCTTGAAACACGAAGAATAGAAACGTGACTACAAAACCAGCCCGCCGCGACGAGAAACGGGCAGTCAGCCAGAACAGGAGCGCGCACTGACAGGCAAAATCGAGGATCACCAATAGCCGCCCGGCCCGGAGTGAAATGCCAAACAGCCGAAACACGAGCGCCTGCAGCCAGTAACTGCCGGGAGGGCTCATATAGGCGAAGAAATCGACGTACGGACGCAAGCCCGCAGCCGTCCACTGCGCCGGCTCCAGCAGGATGCCCTCGTCGTTCGTGAACACCAGCCAATTGCTTTGAAAGGAGAATACGACAGCCGCGGCTATTACAAAGAGGGCGAGCGTCGTTCTCAGCATTTCAGACTATCCCTTAGATCGGCGCGACCAACAGCAACTTTAGCGCTGCAGTTGGTGTAGTCTTTGAGCATGGCTGCCGCCACGGATTTCGGAATTCCCAGGCTGATCGAACTGCGGCATCTCCGTTCGGACGATCTGAACCACCTTCTGGAGGAGGAGATCGTCGCCTGGAAGGAATCGCTCGACTGGGACTTCTACGCTTCGGCGGGGCTGGTGCGGCGATTCATCGACATGCAGGCTTTGAATGGCTATTCGCTGCTGGTGAACGGGCATCCGGTCGGCTATTCCTATTACGTCTGCGAGGACCGGAAAGGCCTGATCGGCGACCTGTACGTGATGAAGCAATTCGCCAACGTCGAGAACGAAAGCCGGTTGCTGAACGCCATAATCGACAGCCTCACCAAAACACCGATGATCCACCGGGTGGAATCGCAACTGATGATGCTGCGCAACGCCGGACGGCTGCCGTTGCCACAATGGCGCTACTTACGAGTTTTCAACCGTAATTTCATGGAAGCCTCGCTGGATGGCGTGGAGCAGTTGCCTGCTGGGAAAGCGGCCCGCTTTACCATCTTCGACAACTGGACGGAGCGGCGGCAGGACGAGGCGGGAAGTCTGATCGCAACGGCGTATCAAGGGCACGTCGATAGTGATATCAACGACCAGTACCGCTCGCCTTCAGGGGCGCGGCGGTTCCTCAACAACATCGTGCAATACCCCGGCTGCGGCAACTTTTTTCAACCGGCTTCGTTTGTGGCGCTCGATTCGGAAACGGGCCGGCTAACAGGAATTTCGCTCAGCAGCCTGGTTTCCGCGGATGTTGGGCACGTCACGCAGATTTGCGTCTCTAAGGCGGTGCGTGGGTCTGGCGTCGGGTATGAATTGCTGCGCCGCTCGATGGTCGCTTTGGCGCAGCATCAATGTAAAAAGGCCAGCCTGACGGTGACCGCGTCGAATCTGGAGGCGATTGAGTTGTACGAACGAACCGGGTTCCGCAAGGTCCGCGATTTCGCCGCTTACGTTTGGGACGGATTCTAGAGACCCCGGCTGGAGATCTGGATCGAGTTGCCGGCGGGATCCTTGGCATTGGCGAACTGAATGTCTCCGACGGTGTGGATGGGTCCGAATTTCAGGTCATTTTCTTCTTGTTCTTCTTTGAACTTGCAAACGTCCGCTACGCCAAACACGATCTTGATCGCCGCGCCGCTCTTTTGGGCGGAGCTGGCTTGATGGAGTGCGATATTGCACCCGCGCGGGTCGCTGGTCATCTCCAGCCATCCTTCACTTTGAGACGGCAGTGGCTTCATACCGAAATGCCGCTGATAGAACTGGGCTACTGTGGGGATGTCCTTCACGTAAAGAATGATTCGAGTGATTGGCGGGCCCATTGTTGTCTTCTCTTTCGGGGAGAAATCTCACCAGATCAGACGCACGGGATCAAGCTCAAACGCGCGATCCGATGTGAGGATTGCGAGTCCGCGCCTGAGGGCCTGAGCGATCAGCATGCGGTCGAAAGGATCTTTGTGGAACAACTGAAGTTTCTCCGCCGCGAGGGCGTCGGCTTCAGTGAGAGAAAGGCTTGCAATGCCTGATTCTTCTCGAACTGCGGGGATCAGAGTCGAGGGATGCGATGGCAGTGATATGCGCCCTTGGGCATACTTGCGTGCGATCCCCGCGCGGGCACCGCACTTAGGTAGATATCGTTTGCCGGGTCCGTAACATGCGAACGTGCAGTCTCGGACAGGTCGCGCGAATCCGCCTGAAACCATAGGAAGGCGCACGTGTCGATCAGCAGCTTCAAGAAAGTCCCGACGGCCGTGAGTGCAGCGGTCCGTCAAACACCGCAAGCTCCTCATCAGTCATTGGGGCGAAGGCATCTGGATCCCAGTTCACTTGGCCCTTTAGCAGGCCGGCAACGCGGACGGGGCGAGCGGGCGAGGTCTGAATGGCACGGGGTTCAGCAACGGGTTGGTTATGGCGGCAGAGAACGACAACGTCGCCGCTTTCCACTTGATCGAGATAGCGCGAGAGATGGGTTTCCGCCTCGTGAAAGTCGACTTTAATCATCCGTTGTTGTGAGTTTAACAGAGATTCTTTGGGACGGCGATGTAATTCTTGGCTGGCGGTGAGGTTGGCGGGATTCTTGAGCCAGAGATAGCGGGTGCCGGAGAGTTCGGGCTGGAGCTATGTAGGCTTTGGACAGGTCGGCGCTGACCTCGTTAATGGCAAGGGGATCTCCCTTATGGGCTTGGAGATCTTGGGCGAAGTCGGAGACGGTGCTGGCATCCTTGCCGGTAGCGACGAAAAGAACT
>Ga0302319_10009587_pt1 | contig 18586 bp, 13 predicted proteins | sample Bog_T0_2_FD_203319 | JGI IMG/M metagenome (GOLD analysis project Ga0302319, IMG submission 203319) | Peat permafrost microbial communities from Stordalen Mire near Abisko, Sweden - Bog_T0_2 | ecosystem: Environmental > Terrestrial > Soil > Wetlands > Peat | place: Sweden: Abisko, Stordalen Mire...
ACCTTCCATCCCGAGCGCCTCAGCATGGAGAAGACCGAATCCACCTTCTCCCCGCGCGACCGCATCGGCCAGCTCACCATGCGCAATCTCGACATCACTGACACCCGCGCCAAACTGCTGACCTACGCCGCGGCCGGCCTGCTCACCCTCAGCAAAGGCAGCGAGATGCCCCAGCTCAGCAGCGGCAAGGAGAATGAGTAGCATGAGGTAGAGTCCGGCGAGCACAATCTGTTTGAAAGGGCACGGCTTTAGCCGTGCCAACAAGACTCATTTAGAAACCTGGGCTTTAGCCCCTGAGGGAAAGCCAACTTGAAGGGCAGTAACGAATCAATGTCCAACGAACAACAATCCGGGAAGATGTGGTCGGGCAGATTTCGTGAGCCGCTCGACGCCGAGTTCGAATCATGGCAGCGGTCGATTGTCTTCGATTGGCGGCTTCTAGACCAAGAAGTAGCCGCCAGCAAGGCGCATGCGTCTGCACTCTGCGCGGCAAAAATCCTCACAGAGGATGAAACAACGGAGCTCCGCGCCGCGCTCGATGCGATTGCCTCCGAACACTCATCCGATGAGGGCAAAGCCGCCGTGCGCGATCACGCGACCGCCGAAGACATTCATCACTTTGTCGAGCTGAAACTCACCGAGCGCATCGGCTCGCTCGGCCTCAAGCTGCACACGGGCCGCAGCCGCAACGAGCAGATCGCCACCGATCTTCGCCTTTATGTGCGCGCGCAAATCGTCCTCGTCATCGACTCTCTCGCCGCATGGGCCAACGCACTCGTCCAGCAGGCCAAGGCCGCGGGCGAATCCGTAATGCCCAGCTACACCCATATGCAGCGCGCCGAACCCGTGCTGGCCGCTCACTGGCTGCTTGCCTACGTCGAAATGATCCTGCGCGACGCCGAGCGCCTGCGCGATTGTGCCGCCCACCTCAATCAATGCCCGCTTGGCTCCGGCGCAGTGGCTGGCGCAACCCTCGCCCTTGATCGCACCATCGCCGCGCGCGAGTTAGGGTTCGCCGCTCCAACCGCCAACTCCATCGACGCCACCAGCGACCGCGACTTCATCCTCGAATACCTCCACGCGCTCACCTTCGTCGGCCTGCATCTCAGCCGATTCGCTGAAGAAATCACTCTCTTTGCTACGGCCGAATTCAATTTCGTCACCTTGCCCGAAGCTTTCTCCACCGGCTCCAGCGCCATGCCCCAGAAGAAGAATCCCGACTTGACTGAATTGATTCGCGCCAAGGTCGGCCGCATTCACGGTGCGGCGCAGGCGGTTACGCTGCAGCTCAAAGGGCTGCCGTTGGCCTACAATAAAGACATGCAGGAGACGCAGGAGCCGGCCTTTGCGGTCGAATTCGTGCCGCAGATGCTGAGCCTCGTGGCTCGCTTCACCGCCGCCCTCGAGTTCAATCGCCAGCGCATGAGCGATGCGGCGCAGTCCGGCTATTTGAATGCAATGGCCGCGGCAACTTACCTGGTTCACAAGGGCGTTCCCTTTCGCACCGCTCACGGGACGATTGGCAACGCGGTGCGCTTCGCAATTGAAAAAGGCGTGGAGCTGGGCGACCTTACGCTTGAGCAACTGCGCGCATTTGGTTCCGAATTTGATGAGGACTTCTTTGCCGCCGTCACTCTGTCCGCAACACTCGACTGTCACGACGTGATCGGTGGAACCGCGCGCGATCGCGTTAGCGCTGCCCTGGATGCGGCCTCACAACGCATTGCGGGACTGGCCGCAATCAGAACCGAGGGGGCCGTCCATGCTGGTGCGTAAGGCTCTGCTCCAGGACGCCACCAACGTCTACGACCTGGTGAACTCGCTCTCGACCGACGGCACGCTGCTGAAGCGCCCCTTTGCCGAGATCTGCGAAAACATACGCGACTTCACCGTTGCCGAGTCCGATGGCGGCGTCTTCCTCGGCTGCGGCGCGCTTCATCTCTACGGCCCGCATCTGTCTGAGGTGCGTTCCATTGTGGTTAGGCCTGAGGCCAAGAGCCAGGGCGCTGGAGGCCGCATTCTTGGCGCGCTGATTGAAGAGGCCGAAATGCACGGCATCCAGTCCGTGTGCCTTTTCACGCGTATCCCCGACTTCTTCTTCAAGTACGGATTTCGCGCAGTCGAGGATAAGTCAGAACTGCCCGACAAAGTCTTCAAAGATTGCCAGACCTGCCCGAGGCTGCACCGCTGCGACGAGGTCGCCATGGTTCGCGGACGGATTCCACGGATCTCGATTCTCGGGCCGCGCCAGGAAGCGCAGCAGTTAGTACGGCTATCCGGCTAACTGTGACTTACCAAGCATTGCAGCGGCAACCACTGCCTGCCCATAGCTCAGGCCGCCATCTCCAGGGCTCACGCTGCGATGCTGCAAAACGGTGAATCCTTCTTCTTCGAGCCCACTTCGCAGCAGCCGCGCCAGCCGCCGATTCGCCAGGCAACCGCCGCTCAGTGCAACCACATTGATGCTGGTCTCTATTCGCGCGTTAGCTGCGGCATTGATAAACCCTTCCGCAATGCCTGCGTGAAACCTGGCTGATATGCGGCTCGCCGGCACACCACGCCAAAGGTCCTCCAACACGGCTTTCCACATCTTCCCGGTTCGAATCACAGCCTCACTCGACGAACCTTCCTCTGCGGAATGCAGTTCCGGAACGTATTCTTCCTGCTCAAATCGGTCGGGCTCGTTAATCGCAATTCCCTCAAGCTCAATCGCCGCCTGCGCCTCATAGTCCACCACCCGCCGCCCCAGCACCAAGGCTGCTACTGCATCAAACAGCCGCCCCAGGCTCGATGTCAGCGGCGAGTTGATGGTGCGCTCAATCATTCGTTTCAGTATGCGCGCCTCGCTCCGTTCTGCGCCGAGCAGTGCCAGCACTTGCTCCGACTCCACATCGAACCCCGCAGTATGAAGCGCTGCAAGCGCCATGCGCCACGGCTCCCGCACCGCCGCATCGCCGCCCGGCATCGGCACATACTCCAAATGCGCAAACCGCTCAAAGCCGGCTGAACCCGCTTCTCCAAGCCGCGCAATCAGCACTTCCCCGCCCCAGATGCGCCCATCCGTCCCATACCCTGTCCCATCCAACGCCAGCCCGATCACAGGTCCCGTCAGACCATGCTCCGCCATGCAACCGGCCACATGCGCATGATGATGCTGCACACCAATCAACCGCAGCCCGCGCTCTGCCGCCCACTCTTTTGCCCACGCGGTCGACAGATACCCCGGATGCAAATCGTGGACAACCGTCTCCGGTTCGATTTCGAACGTCCTCATCAAGTGATCGAGCGACTCGCGGAAGAAGTCGAGGCCGGTTATGTCTTCAAGATCGCCCAGATGCTGGCTCTGGTAAACCATATGTCCTCGCGCCAACGCAAACACATTCTTCAAGTGCCCGCCCACTGCCAGCAGGGGCTGCGCGTCCATAGACAGCGGTATTCCCAGCGGCACAAATCCGCGCGCACGCCGGATCAACTGCGGCGCTCCATCCACCACTGCCGTCACAGAATCATCGCACCGCTGCAACATCTCCCTGTCGTGCATCAGGAATGCATCCGCAATCGCGCCCAGCCGAATGCGCGCCTCGCCGTTGTCGATTGCGATCGGTTCTTCGCTCAGGTTCGCACTGGTCATCACCAGCGCAGTCACACGCGGATCGGAAAACAGCAGATGCTGCAGCGGCGCATAGGGAAGAAACACGCCCAGCCACGGAATCCCCGGCGCAATCGAGGGCGCCAGACCATTCTGCTGCCGCGCCCGCGCCAGCACAATCGGCCGCGCGGAGGTTGTCAGCAGCGCCTCCTCCTCCGGCGTGAGAGCGCACAAGACCCGTGCAGCCTGCACATCCTTCACCATTACGGCCAGCGGTTTTCCATACCGGTGCTTGCGCACCCTGAGCCGCGTTACAGCTGCGGCATTCGTCGCGTCCACGCATAGGTGGAAGCCGCCGATGCCCTTGATGGCCATGATTTCGCCGGCAGCCAGTCGATCGATGCACGCGGTCACTGGATCGTCAACATCAATCGAAGCTCCATCCGCTTTCTCCAGCCACACGCGCGGCCCGCAATCCCAGCACGCATTGGGCTGCGCATGGAAGCGGCGATTCAACGGGTCGTCGTACTCCGCCTGGCACGCCGGGCACATTTTGAACTTCGCCATCGAGGTCTGCGGCCGGTCATAAGGAATCCGCCGCGTGATGGTGAAGCGGGGCCCGCAGTTGGTGCAGTTCAGAAACGGATACCGGTACCGCCTGTCCGCGGGGTCCAGCAACTCGCGCAGGCATTCGGCGCATGTGGCTGCATCCGCGGGAATCCCTGTGCTGACCCTGCCAAGCACCTCGCTCGGAACAATCCGGAAGCCGGCCTCGCCGGACGCGGGCAGCTCTCGCACTGCAACGGAGTCGATCCGTGAAAGCGGGGGTGCCTCGGCGTGGAGCCGGCCGAGAAAGGCCTCAACCCGCTCCTTCGGCCCCTCGATCTCGATGGTCACTCCATCGGTATCGTTGCCGATGAAGCCGGCAACGCCCTCTTCCATCGCCAGCCGGTAGACGAACGGCCTGAATCCCACGCCCTGCACCACCCCGCACACCAGCAGACCGCGCCGCAGGGTGAGCACTTCGTGGCGTTCCGGATTTGGATGGGTTTCGCCTTCCACAATCGAGCCTCGCACCGCACACAAGCATAGCGCATGATCGGCGGCCCGTATCACCCGCCTTAAAACCCCGGACGCCGATCTGGCCTGAGCATCCAACAATGTATGCCCGGCTTGGGTGACAGCCTATTCTGAAAAAGGCGGGATATTGAGAGCGGAACGATGACGAGTTTCAGGCATTTTGGCACGGCGGCGACGATCGCCTTTGTTGCGCTCACTTGCTGCTATGGAGCCGCTCTTCACGCCCAGCAGCCCGACGAAGCATCGGTCGTGCAGCACATCGACGCGGCAGTCCAGGCCAGGTTCGAAAGTACCCTTGGATACACGGTGACCGAACACTACGCCGTCTTTAGAAATAACGATTTAGTCCACCCCGCGGCGGAGATGACGGTAAAAACCACTTACCGGAAGGAAACGGGCAAGAGTTACGAAATCCTTTCGCAGAGCGGGTCTGAGATTATTCGAAGGCTGGTTCTGAGCGTGATCCTGGACAATGAGCAGCGGATCAATTTGCCCGCCAACCGCGAAGGGTCGTGGATCACTTCAGCAAATTACCAGATGAAGCTCAAACCCGGCGGAACCCAGCAGATGGAAGGACGGGACTGCTTTGTTCTGGACATTTCACCGCGTCGGAAGGCGCCGAATCTTCTCGTGGGAACGCTGTGGGTGGATGCGAAGGATGGCTCGATCGTCAAGATTCAGGGAACAGCGTCAGCGAGCGCATCGGTGTTCACGGGGCCGGCGGAGATGATGCGGCAGTACTCGAACTTGAACGGATATGCCATGGCCACCCATGCCAGGGCCGTTTCCAACAGCTTTCTTTTGGGAAAGACTGTCGTGACCATCGACTACCGGGATTACCAGGTCCAGCTTCGTCCCGGCGGGTGAGCAATCGGCCCGTTCCCTTCTCGGAGTTTGGAATCTCCCACCGGCTGTCCCAGCCTGGATAACAAGAGTCAGCCGCTGCATTCCGCAATTGAATGGGGTTGAACGCCCCTGTGCCATAAGGTGAGATGCTTTCCCGCGCACCGTGACCGTTATCACGGCTGGAGGATGGCCCCGGCAAGTACAAATAAGGACAGGCAGCCAGCAGGGCGCAATCGTATCCTGCTCCTGTCCATTCAGGAGGGAATCGTGCCCGCATTCACACCTCCGCCGCTACCCAGCGACGACAAACGTTGGAAGATCGTGAACGGCACCATGCGCAAGAATGGGTTTGCCCGCCACGCACTCATTGAAACGCTGCATACCGTGCAGTCTTCTTTTGGGTATCTTGACGACGACTCAATCCGCTTTGTGGCGCGCTCACTACGTGTGCCGCTCAGCCAGGCATACGGCGTGGTCACCTTCTACCACCACTTCAGTCTCAAGCCGCCCGGCAAGCACACCATGACCATCTGCACCGGCACGGCGTGCTACATCAAGGGGACCGACAAGCTTGTTGCCGCTGCCGAAAAGCGCCTTGGAATTCCACAGGGCCAGACCACCAAAGACGGCCAGATCAGCCTGATGACAGCTCGTTGCGTGGGCGCCTGTGGCCGTGCTCCCGTGGTGCTTACCGATGGCGAGTTGCAGGGTCAGATGACCGGCGAGCAGATGCTCGATCAGTTGGAAAGGTGGGCCGTCGAATGACCATCGAAGAACTGGATCAAATAGCCGAATCGGTACACGCGGAGAATGCGAAGTTCGACCACGAGATCAACGTCTGCATGGGCACCGGTTGTCTAAGCCAGCACTCTGACAAGCTGCGGGACGAGCTGACGAATGTTGTCGCCGCATCCGGAAAGAAGGCATTTGTTCGCCGCACCGGCTGCATGGGATTGTGCGCCGCCGGGCCGCTGGTGCTGGTGGACCCCGAAGAGACGCTCTATCAGCACGTGAATGCCGCGCACGCCGAGGCCGTTGTCGCAAGCCTGGGCGGCGAACCCATTGCGGCACTGCAGTGCAACCTGCGCGAACACTTCGACCAGCAGGTGCACGTTGTGCTGGAAAACTCCGGCCACATCGATCCGGAAAAAATCGACGACTACATTGCCCGCGACGGCTACCAGGCGCTGGTGAAGGCGCTCACCGAGATGTCGCCCAACGAGGTGATCCAGCAGATTACCGAAAGCGGGCTTCGAGGGCGCGGCGGCGGCGGGTACCCCACCGGACTCAAGTGGGGCACGGTTGCCAAGGCCAGCGGCGACCTGAAATACGTCATCTGCAACGGCGACGAGGGCGACCCCGGCGCATTCATGGATCGAAGCGTTCTGGAGAGCGATCCGCAGCGCGTGCTTGAGGGCATGTGCATCGCGGCTTACGCGGTGGGCGCAAGCAAGGGCTACGTCTATGTCCGGGCCGAGTATCCGCTGGCCGTGGCGAGGTTAACCAACTGCCTGCGCGATGCGCGGCGTCGCGGCCTGCTCGGCAACAACATCTGCAACACGCCCTTCAGCTTCGACGTGGAAATTCGCCTGGGCGCGGGAGCCTTTGTTTGCGGCGAGGAGACGGCGCTGATCGCATCCATCGAAGGCAAGCGGGGCACGCCCAAGCCGCGGCCGCCTTATCCGGCTGTCAGCGGCCTGTGGGGCAAGCCCACGCTCATCAACAACGTTGAGACATTCGCCAACATCGCACCTATTATTCGCAAAGGCGGCAAGTGGTTCGCCTGCATGGGTTCTGAGCGAAGCAAGGGCACCAAGGTCTTCGCGCTCACCGGGAAAATCACCAACACCGGGCTAGTGGAAGTACCCATGGGAATCAGCCTGCGCCAGATTATCGAGGGAATCGGCGGCGGCGTGCCGGACGGGCACACCTTCAAGGCGGTACAGACGGGCGGACCTTCCGGCGGTTGTCTTCCCACCGAATTGCTCGACATTGGCGTCAGCTACGACGCCCTGCTGAAGGTAGGAGCGATGATGGGCTCCGGCGGCATGATCGTCATGGACGACACCTCCTGCATGGTCAACGTCGCCCGCTTTTTCATCGAGTTCTGCATGACCGAGTCCTGCGGCAAATGCATACCCTGTCGAGCTGGAACGGCGCAAATGCATACCTTGCTCACACGGATCTGCGCCGGCCACGGAACCATGGCCGATCTGGACTTGCTGGTGGACCTATGCGGAACCATCAAGGAAACCAGCCTTTGCGGGCTGGGTCAGACGGCGCCGAACCCGGTTCTCAGCACACTGAAATACTTTAAGAACGAGTACATCGACCACATCGTCCACAAGCGCTGTGCGGCCGGTGTTTGCAACATCGAAGCGCCTTCGGCCGTTGAACCCCCGCCGACAACGACAGCTTCTCTGGAGGTGTTGGCATGAGCCCCGCCGCGGATGTCAAAACGCTTGTAATCGATGGTCACGAAGTCAGTGCCCGGGCCGGCCAAACCATTCTGGAAGTGGCGCGTGAACATAACATCGACATTCCCACCCTTTGCCATCTCGATGGGCTGAGCGATGTGGGCGCATGCCGGCTCTGCGTGGTGGAGATCAAGGGTGTCAATAAGCTCTTACCCGCCTGCGTCACAACGGTCTTTGAAGGCATGGAGGTCACCACCGTCACCGAGCGGCTGACCAAGCACCGCAAAACCATTCTTGAGCTTCTGTTTGCCGAGCGCAACCACATCTGTTCGGTTTGCGTTTCCAACGGACACTGCGAACTGCAGACGCTGGGCCAGCAGCAAGGCGTCACGCATGTTGGGCTGCCCTATCGCAACCCCGAGTTGCCGGTAGACGCGTCGCACGAACGATTTACTCTCGACCACAACCGCTGCATCCTGTGTACACGGTGCGTGCGCGTGTGTGCTGAGATTGAAGGCGCCCATGTGTGGGATGTGATGGGACGGGGCATCGACTCGATGATCATCTCCGACCTCAACGAGCCATGGGGTGAATCCAGTTGCACACGCTGCGGCAAGTGCGTGCAGGTGTGCCCCACCGGAGCGCTGTTCGACAAGAGCAAGATCGGCTCCGACCATCCCAAGTACCCCGATTTCCTGCCCTACCTGAAACAGATGAGGGAAGCGCAATGAGCAAACTGAAATTGGCAACGGCCTGGCTGGATGGATGTTCCGGCTGTCACATGTCGATTCTCGATATGGACGAACGGCTGATCGATCTGGCTGAGCTTGTCGATGTGGTCTACAGCCCCATCGTGGACACCAAGGAGTTTCCCGAGGATGTGGACATCGCACTGGTTGAGGGTGCGGTTGCCTCGGTGGACGATGAAAAGAAGATCCGGAAGATTCGCGCCCATTCCAAACTCCTCGTCGCGATGGGCGATTGCGCCGTGGCCGGCAATGTGCCTTCCATGCGTAATCCCATCGGCCCGGAAGCCATTTTGAAACGGGCGTACATTGAGAACGCCGACGCCCAGCAGCAGATCCCCTGCGTCGTCGTGCCCCAGTTGCTTCAGGTGGTGCGTCCCATTCACGAGTTCGTCAAGGTGGACGTCTTCCTGCCCGGCTGTCCGCCCTCGGCCGATACCTTCCACACGGCGCTGACAGCGCTGGTAACCGGTGAATCGCTGGACATTCCGGCCCTCACCCGTTTCGGAGCGTAAGTCCACCAGGAGCCTTATTCATGACACAGACGATCACCATCGATCCGGTAACGCGCCTGGAAGGGCACGGCAAAATCACCATTCAACTGGATAGCCAAGGCCAGGTTGAGGATGCGCACTTCCATGTTACGCAGGTACGGGGATTCGAGCGGTTCTCGCAAGGCCGGCCCTACTACGAGATGCCCAGCCTGATGGCGCGCATCTGCGGCATTTGCCCGGTCTCGCACCTGATTGCTTCGGCCAAGGCCTGCGAAGCCATCATGTCGGTTCGGATTCCGCATACCGCGGCGCAATTGCGGCGCATGTTGAATCTCGCTCAGATGGTCCAGTCGCACGCGCTGAGCTTCTTCTATCTTGCGTCACCCGATCTTCTTCTGGGCATGGAGTCCGACCCCAAGGCCCGCAATATATTCGGAGTCGTGGCAGCCAAGCCTCAATTGGGCCGCGCTGGCATTGCGCTCCGTCGCTTCGGGCAGCACATCATCGAACTGCTGGGCAAGAAGCGCATTCATCCCGGATGGGTGGTGCCGGGCGGTGTAACCGAACCGCTGGAACCAGCCAAGCGCGATGAAATCCTGGCCATGATCCCGGAGGCCTACGCGAACATAGGCCTGGCGCTGGCCGCGTACAAACAAATCGCCGACAGCTTCAAGCCGGAGATCGAGGTCTTCGCCAACTTCCCGTCAAACTACCTCAGCCTGATCAACGAAGACGAGTCCATCGAGTTCACCGACGGCGCGCTGCGCCTTATCGGACCTCAGGGCGGCGTCATTGAGAACGGCATCACCGCCGCCAGATACACCGAGGTGATCGGCGAGGCTGTCGAGAACTACAGCTTTACCAAATTCGCCTACTACAAGCCGCTCGGCTATCCCGAGGGCAGCTATCGCGTCGGTCCTCTGGCCCGGCTCAACATCGTCGAATCCATGGGCACTCCGCTTGCGGACAAGGAACTGGTTCTGTTCAAGCAACTGGCCAAGGGCCCGGTTGAAAGCTCGTTCCACTACCATCATGCCCGGCTCATCGAGGTGCTCCACGGCATCGAAAAGATCGAGCAAATTCTCACCGATCCGCTTATTTTGGATAAGCACGTCCGGGCCATCGCCGGCGTCAACCGCCTCGAAGGGGCGGGTCAGGCTGAAGCTCCGCGCGGCACCCTGAATCATCATTACAAGGTTGACGAAAACGGCCTCATTACCTGGGCCAACCTGGTCATCGCCACCGGGCAGAACAACAACGCCATGAACAAGGGCGTTCTCCAGGCCGCAAAGGAGTATGTCAACGACGGCAAGTTCACCCCCGGCGCACTCAACCGGGTTGAAGCGGTAATTCGCGCCTTCGACCCATGCCTCAGTTGCTCCACGCACGCCTTCGGGCAAATGCCGCTGGTGCTGACGCTGCTCAACGTCGACGGGGAACAAGTCGACCGGGTCATTCGGTAACTGTACGATTTATGCATGACTGAGACCACGGTCCGCTGCCTCATCCTCGCCTGCGGCAACACGCTGCGCTCGGACGACGGAGTTGGTCCCTGGCTCGCTGAATGGGCCGAAGAGAAGTACCGTGAAGATCCCACCGTTCGAGTGATATCGCGTCAGCAATGGACGCCGGACCTGGCCGAAGATATTGCCGGCGCTGAGTCCGTTCTGTTCATCGACTGTTCCATCGAATCGGCGCCCGGCTGTGCGCGCTTGATTGACATCGAGCCATCCGTGCAAGCACAGGGTCTGGCCACGCATCACCAGGGCGCGCCAGAACTGCTCGCACTGGCTCGCGACCTCTACGATTCCCTCCCCATGAAGGTCGCACTTCTGAGCATCGGCGCCGGCTCGACAGAGTTGGGCGAACAATTCAGCGAGCCTGTCCTCGACGCGATTCCGCATGCATGTGGCTTGCTCGAATCCACAATTCTTGAGTGGACGCGATAGCGCCGTCAGCGCAAATATCCCGCCAGCTTGAACGAATAGGCATAATCGCCCTTCAACGGCGCACGCAACACAATCCGCGTTCCACTCTCCTCGACCTTCGCCACGAGGTCAATCTTCTCAACACCCAGCTGCGTAATAGGCATTCCCTGCTTCGCGCCAACATCCGGCATGGTTATCGTCTGTGCCTTCGGCTTTCCCAGCACGGTCACATACAAATTGTCGCCTTTGCGCGTAAAGCGCAGATCGTCCCCCTCCACACTCTTTCCCACCGCCCGTGTCCAGGGCGTCGTATCGTAAATAGCCTCCCCATTCTGCCCGAGCCAGGCCCCCAGCGCCTTGAGCCGCTCCATCTGCACCGGCGGAATGGTCCCATCCGCCTCCGGCCCCACGTCAAGCAGCAGGTTTCCGTTCTTGCTCACAATGTCCACGAGCAGTGCAATCAGCTCGCCCGGTGCAATCGTCTCCGCCTCACCCTCCGCGCGGTTATATCCGAATGACCGGCCCAGCCCGCGGCACTCTTCCCACTTTTTCTCGCTGATCTTGTCGAGCTTTGAATACTCAGGCGAGGTAAAATCCGCGTGAGCAATGCCGAACCGGTCGTCGATCACGCCATCCGGGACAGCATTGTAATAATCGGCCTCCACCTCCAGCGCCTGGCCTGTCTTCGGCCAGTCGATATCGTTCCACAGCACCGAAGGATGGTACCGATCGATCAACTCGTGAATCTGCGCATTGGCATACTTGCCATACGCCTCGGTTTCCGGTTTCACAGCCTGGTAGTCGGCCCTGGTTTCTATCGGACCGGTGTTGAACGTCCAGTCATAGCCGCCGGAGTAGTAAAGCCCCATGCGCAATCCCTGCTTCGTCACAGCCCGAGTCAAATCGCCCACAATATCGCGCTCCGCATGCCGCTCGTTCATGGGCAAAGTTGGACTCGGATTCGGCGTTGAACTCGGCCACAGCGTAAAGCCTTCATGATGCTTGCTGGTCAGCACCACGTACTTTGCGCCGGCCTCGCGAAATATTGTTGCCCACTGGTCCGGGTCCCACTTCCTGCTCTCGCTATTGAAGGTCGCTGCAAAGCTGTAATAGTCGAAATCCGCCCCGTAGTGCTCGCGGTGGTATGCCTGCGTCGGCGAGCCGTCGATGCGCATTACGTTCAAATACCACTCGGCATAAGGGTTGTTCCTGATGTAGTCGGTGGATTCGAAGTCGTGGTTGGGGTGCGATAGCGGCGCCCACCCCGGCACCGAATACAACCCGTAGTGAATGAAGATGCCCAGCTTCGCCCCCGCGTACCACTGCGGCAGCGGATGCCGATCGAGCGACTCAAGCGTTGGCTCGTACTTCACCGGCGCCTGCGCCGCGCACAAGCCGCATGCCAGCGCAAGAGCCGTCAAACCTGTTGCAAGAAAACATTTCTTCCCATCCATCTCAACTCTCCGATCAATCGCTACGGTCACACTCTAACGCAGTTGTGCAAGTTCGCGCTTGGCATCCTCAAAAAGGGGGAGCCCGGCATCGGCGTCCTTCCATGCGTCCAGGAAGGCTCGGTACTCCGTGCGAGCCTCATCGGTCTTCTTCTGCCGTGCCAGTACTCGGGCCAGGCGGAAATGAGAGAGCGAATACTCGGGCGAAATCGGGTCCACTCCTGGATTATCGAGAATCAGTCGATAATCCTCCGCGGCCGCATCCATGAATCCGGCTTCCGTCTCGGCCTCGGCACGCAGGTAAGGAATTGCATAGTCACGCAATTGATAGGCGTGTGCCGGTTCCAGCAGATTGACCGCATCCGCCGGCTTGTGTGCCATCAGCGCCAGGGTGGCTCGCAGGTGAGGCAGGTCGCAATAGAGCAGAACCGTGTCTTTGGTGTCGCCGGCTGCCCCGGCTGCAGCCAGGAATCGCTGCGCCGGGCCAATGTCGCCAAGCTTTGCTTTGAGGGTAACCAATGTGGCCATGCTGCCTCCGTCCCCTTTCAATTGCTTCAGGGTGGCGGCGGCCTGCGCCGGTTCTTCAAGGTCTATTTGGACGCCGGCAACTTCGAGCAACAACTCATTGGCAAAGTCTGTGTCTCCTTCGCGAAGCGCTTCGGCTCGGGAGCGGGTGAAGTCATCCATCGCCGCGCGATACTGGCCACTTGTCGCCATGGCATTGCCAAGATCGTCGAGCGCGTCATTGGCGCTCTGATGCTGAAGCCCCCAATCGATTTCGCTCTTGATTTTGGCCCCATCGTGCGCCGCGCAGGCGATTTGAAACAAGATGCTATGCAGGCCCCATTCTTCCTTTCCTTCTGCGACAGCCGCATTGGCCAACCTCTTCGCATCGGCCAACCGATTGGCTCGCTTGTATGCGCGGGCAAGAACCTGGCCGACAACGGCTGCGTGGGGATCGATGCGATAGGCATGTTCCCCAGCGTCAATCGCTTGCGGATATTCCCCCAGTTGCGTATAGCTATTGGAGAGATTCGCCCAGTTTTGCGCGTCGTTGGGATAAATTTCATTGAATAGCTTCATGCTGCGGATTGCCGCTTCGGAGTCCAAAGTCCACTTGCCATAGTAGTGGATCTCAATGGACAACTTTTCGCGTTCCGAGGTGCGGTCGCGCAGTTCGAACGCCTTTTTGCTATAGAGTGCGGCCTGGGCATAATTGTAGCGGTTGTAGTAAACCGAACTGAGGGTTTTATAAGCGCTGGCAAAGTTTGGATCGAGCGCAATGGCGTGATCAAGCAGCACCTGCGCACCCTTCATATCGCCCTGGTTGAAGCGCTCGATTCCCTGCGAGTAGGCGCGCAACGCGTCGAGCGAAGGCGTTGTAGCTTGCATTATCGGAGTCTGGAATCGCTCCAGCGATTCTACCGACTCCCCCAACCGCTTGCGCACCTGGCCAACAGCTCTATCCAGCACGTTCAAGACGTCCTCCTTGGAGGAGGCCTCACCCCGGTAGCCCGCAATCTGCTTCCCGGTCACGCAACTTTTCGCATCCAGCATCAGCAGATAGGTGTTGCCTAGCTGCGAAATGGAGCCATGCAGCATGGCCTGGGCATTGTTGCGCTCACAAATCTCCAGCGCCAGGGATGGTGTAAGCGGCTCGTCCTTGCTGCGCTGCATCTGTGCCAGGGTCTCCTGAATCTTCGACCTTGAAAGCAGATTCAGAAAGGGAGACTGAACCAGATCGATCTGGAGAGCCTGGTTGAGGGCATTGTCAAAAGCAGGATCGCCGGTCGTGTTCTCGAGCGCTGAAAGCACGAAGTCAATATGACCGGCGGGGGATGGGCGCAACTGGCGCCAAACCAGAAATGATCCTAATCCCGCCAGCGCCATGACGGCCACTGCACCCGCGGTCCAAGCCAGGCCTCTTCGGCCTTTGCGGGGAGCCGCCATTGCCTGCGGAAGCGGCAATGCATCCTCTGCTTCCGTTTCCTCTTCGACAACCAATCGAGTAATGGACTGAACTGCGCGGAGCACCAGCTCGCCTTCCGGCCGCGCCGCAGCTTCCCGTGAAACCTGGCTCACCTGCGCCGTGAACTGGTATCCCTTGCCTGGGACTGTGACGATGGCGCGGGCCAGTGAACCGCTGGTGGCAAGTGCCTTGCGCAACAGAAAAACATGTTGCGCAAGGTTACTCTCGTCCACAAAGGCTCCCGGCCACAGAGCCGCAAGCAACTCTTCCTTGTAGATCACCCGGTGTGGATGCTCAACCAGGAATTTCAGCAGATCGAAGGTCTTGGGGCCGAGCACAATCGGTTGCCCGCGCTGCATGAGCGTGCGCGCCGCAGGATCGAGTTCATAATCGGCAAAACGTATTAAAGCGAAGTCTGCCACGACTCTGGTTCACCCTGAACCGTACGTAAGAAAGATGTATCAAGTCCCAGTGTAATCTCCAAACCAAGAATATTGCGGGCGTAATTAACGAACAAGGCTCATGCATTGTTAAAGATGCGCTAACAACCGCGCCATCTCCACCCTCGCCTGCTTCAATGGCGGCAGATCGGCATCTGCGGCGCTCCACATGGTGAGGAACTGGGCGTACTCGGCTCGCGCATCTGTGGGCTTGCCTTCAAGCACCAGAGCGCGGGCAAGGTTTAAATGAGCCAGCGCGTGAAGCGGTGTGAGGGGATCGTCGATGCCGGGATTGTCGATCAGCTTGCGAAACTCCGCTGCGGCTTCCGGAGCCATTTTGGCTGCCAGGAATGCCTGGCCGCGCTGATACGCAATGGTTGGATCGCGGAGCTCGTAAGCTTCCGCAGGGCGCAGCAGTTCAACCGCTTCAGCCGGCTTGCCGGCACGCACGGCGAGTGCGGCGTAAACGGCGGGGACGTACTCGACATTGACGAGCGTGTCCTGCGGAGATTCCTTTTGACGACGTATCGCGTCTGCCCTTGCCTGGGCTGGATCGCCGGTCTCGGCAACGGCAACAAGCTCATCCATGGATGGATCTTCGGCGGCTGGATCTTCGGCAGCAAAGCTCTTGATCAGCGCTCGGGCCCGCTCGGTGAGACCCATATCAATCAAAATGCGCGGACGATAAGCGTCAATCGCGGCCAGGTCGGCTTCGGCATGGTCGCGCCTGGCCGCGCTGGCCGCTTCGTTGAACAGGCTGTCTGAGCGGTTTGCTTTCCCGTCGGCGAGCGCAGCCATCGCAGCCTGCTGCAGGACGCGGCTCTCGTCGGCTGTGCCCCGGCACAAGGCAATCTGGTGCTCGACTTCCTTTTCATCGTGCCGCAAGCCCGCAATCTGCAGAGCGATACCGTGGATGCCGCCGGAGTCGACATTGTGCTGCATTGCGGTGTTGTAATATTCGAGCGCTTTGTCGTATTGCCCGAGGTGCTTGAAAGCGCGCGCGGCAATTTCGAGCGAGATCCCGTTCAGTGGAACTCCAAGTGCCGCGTTCAGCTCAATTGACTTCACTGCCGCATCCGCCGACTCCTTGAATTGGCCGGTCCAAGTGAGCAGGTTGGCCAAATCGGCCAGAACAAGATTGTCTCGCGGATAGGTTGCGGACCAAATCTCCAGCGCATCGCGCATCGCAGGCACATCGCCAGTCACGCTCTGATGATAACGATAAGCAATGTAAAAGCGCTCTCGCTCATTGACAGTATCGCGCAGAGCGTAAGCTTTGGAGATGTTTTCCTTGTCGTTCTTGCTGTCTCCCTTGTTGAAGTAAGCAGAGGAGAGATCCGCATAAGCCGTCGCAAAAATTGGGTCAAGCTCGATGGCATGCTGGTAGAGCCTGACCGCTTCGTCCATTTTTCCCGCGCCGAACTGCCGAACCGCCTCAGAATATGCTTTCAAAGCATCCAGCGACGAAGTCCGCTCCAGATAGAGTGGCCTGTCAAACTGCCTTAACGAGGCGCGCGACTCACCCACATCCTTCCGAATACGGCGGGTGAGCTCCTCCACCGCCCGCAGCACCCCTGACTTCGAATCCGCATCCTCCTTCCGCGCACCGACATTGCTGCCGTCCGCGCAGGAATTGGCGCTCATGGTAACAAGGTAACGGCTACCCAGGATGGCGATCGACGGCGTGAGATAGACCTGGGAGTTGAGCCGCTGGCAGACCTCGCGAATGTCATTGGCAGTGATGGGACCATCCGATTTCCGGCCCATCAGCATCAAGGCTTGCCGCACTCTGCCTTCGCCCACGACCGAGAAAAAGGGCGACTGTTGCAAGTCGATCTGCACGACCCTGTTCAAGGTGTGATCAAAGGTCGTGTCTCCGGTTGAGTTATCGAAGTCGGCGATCACCGCCTGCACATGGTCTCGCGGCTTGGGTTGGAGCCAGCTCCATCCAAACCATCCTGCCGCGGCAAGGACGACAACGGATACACCCAGGGCAACCGCAGGCCAACGCGGCTTGGGTGTCCGGGGAGCGGGGAGAAGCATCGCGGAACGGCCGTCTTGCAACTCACTGGCCCGCGCCTGATCGTCCACCTCCTCTTCCACCACCATCCGGGTAATGGACTGGACCGCGCGCATCACCAGGCCACCGCCGGGTTCGGGAGGCTGGTCCGTCTCAACCTGCTCCACTGACGCCGCGAACTGATAGCCTTTGCCGGGCACGGTAACCACTGCGCGTCCCAGCGAGCCGCTGCCGGCCAAAGCCTTGCGCAGCAGAAATATATGCTGCGTCAGGTTGCTTTCCTCGACAAAGGCTCCCGGCCAGACCGCAGTAAGCAATTCGTCTTTCGAGACCAACTTGTGCGGGCGCTCGGCAAGGAACAGAAGCAGATCGAAGGTCTTTGAGTTGAGCGGAATCGGCTCCCCTTGCCGGCTTAGAGAACGGGTTGCGGGGTCAATCTCGAATTCGTCGAATCGAAATAAAGCTTTTCCTGTCAATCGGTTACCGGCCTTGATAAAAATTGAGAAAAATTGATAACCAAATTCAAGACATTCCAACCCAAATGTGACACAACTCTCAACAGGCCAGTTCAGAGTTCCCCGGCCAGCTAGCAAGAGAGTACCAAGGCCACTGCAATGCCACAAGGCACTGTCTGCACTGCTGTGTCCCGAAGAGGAAACGTGAAAAAGACGCGACGAGTTGAACTCCAGATTGAGCACCGGGAGATTTCCATCTTCGCCGCGCCAGGCGGCAACATCCCAAATTGGCCATCCCCCACCAGTCCGGAAGGCAGCGGACTAAGACACACAAAAATCGAGACTTGCCCAACGTGTGGTTCTTCTGAGATGCTGCTACTCACCGAAGCTATTTCCCCAACAGGCGCCGGTCTCGCCAACTTACAGCACGGCATGGAAGCCGGCACTGTCCACCTTCACTGCTCCCCCAGCGGCGAATGGTGGATCTGTACACAATCGATTCACCGTAGTTGAGGAGCGCTCCCATGCAAGGTCGTCGATTCCCTTCCCCAGGCATCCTGCGCAGCATCCATGGCGCCGTCACATTGACCGTCTTGGCAACAGGCGCTTTGTTTGCCGCTCCTCCTCCGACAACTGTCACGTGGACCCCCGAGCCAGGCACTCCCAACGTGAATGCGGTGTTCCAGGCGTATCCAAACGGGATCGCCACCAACATGATCGTGCTTTCAATCGTTTCGACCGACCAGATAGGCGGCCCACAGGTAGGCCAGGCGTTCCCCCAACCCACAGGCCCCGGAGCCATCTACTTTAGCCAAGCTTCCGGCGAGAGTCAGAATCCTACCTGCAGCGCTCCGAGCGCAAACAAGCTTTGCTCTTCTGCATGGGTCTTCAACGCTCCGGCCAGTGGAGGCCCGTACACTGCCACGCTCACCGTCAATTATTACGACTACACCACCAGCCAATCCGGTAGCCAATCAATCACGCTTACCGGAACGGTGCTGCCGCTGCCAACTGCAAGCCCCACTCCTCACCTTTCGTTTGTTCCCCCCACTATAACCTTTGCCGGCGGGGGCTCGAACAACTACGCCAGCGGCAATCAGACTGCGACCAGCGTGCGCATGGCCGACCCAACCGGGGGCGTCGTCGACAGC
>Ga0302319_10009588_pt1 | contig 18584 bp, 18 predicted proteins | sample Bog_T0_2_FD_203319 | JGI IMG/M metagenome (GOLD analysis project Ga0302319, IMG submission 203319) | Peat permafrost microbial communities from Stordalen Mire near Abisko, Sweden - Bog_T0_2 | ecosystem: Environmental > Terrestrial > Soil > Wetlands > Peat | place: Sweden: Abisko, Stordalen Mire...
AAGTGGCGCGTGTGCTGATCGATGCAAACTACCGAAAATTAGGAGTGCAAGCTTGCAGCTTGAGAGCGTTCGACGGCAAGCCGGAGGCTTGCGCTACTTTAAATCGGACTTTTTAGACGCCCTCTTAGCGCCATTCAAGCCTCCCATTGATCTGCCGGCTTGTAAAAATCCCTCGCTGTTGCTTCACGAGTCTGCAAGCTCCCCGCGAACGATGGTGCGCAACGAAACAGCCAAACCTTCTCACCACACGAATCCTCGATATGCCTGATAAACAAACCGACCGGAAAACGCTTCCCTTATCAATCGCAGCGCTCGGCGTGGTGTTTGGCGATATTGGCACAAGCCCCCTCTATACATTCAAGGAATGCCTCTCCCACGGATCATCCAGGGAGGATATCTTCGGCGTGATTTCACTCATTTTGTGGAGCCTTATCGTTCTCGTATCCATCAAATACGTCGGCTTCATCCTTCGCGCTGATAACCACGGGGAGGGCGGCATCCTGGCCCTCCTCACCCTGGCTTTCCCGGAAAAAGGCAAAACCTCCACACTGCGAAAAACTGCCGTCATGACTGCCCTCGGCATTTTCGGTGCGGCTTTGCTTTATGGCGATGGGATGATCACTCCGGCCATTTCGGTGCTTTCGTCCGTCGAGGGGCTCACTTTGATCTCTCCCGATTTCACAAAAGTCGTGATCCCTGTCACCATCGTTATCCTGCTGGCTCTTTTTGCCATTCAGAATAAAGGCTCCGGCACCGTAGGCGGGTGGTTCGGTCGCGTGATGCTGCTCTGGTTTGGATCGCTGGCCCTCATGGGCGCGGCACAGGTCTGCATCCATCCGGCTATCCTCGCCGCTCTGAATCCCTTCGTCGGAATTCACTATCTCGTGATGCACAGCCGCTCCTCCATGGTTGTCCTTGGCAGCGTTTTTCTGGCGGTCACCGGCGGGGAGGCTTTGTACGCCGACCTCGGGCATTTCGGCCGTTTTCCCATACAGCTCGCTTGGAACGCCCTCGTGCTCCCTGCGCTGGTGCTCAATTACATGGGCCAGGGGGCGCTCGTCCTTTCCGCCCCTGTCGGGGACAAAAATCCATTTTTCCTGCTGGCTCCCTCCTGGGCGCTGGTGCCCCTGGTGGTTTTGTCTACGGTCGCCACGATCATTGCCTCCCAGGCACTCATTTCCGGCGTGTTTTCTTTGACCATGCAGGCCATCCAGATGGGTTATCTGCCGCGCATACGGATTTTTCACACCAACGAAACCGCTTCGGGCCAGATCTACATCCCGCAGATCAACTATGCACTCGCGGCGGCGTGCATCGCCCTCGTCATCGGCTTCGGGAGCAGCTCCGCGCTGGCCTCGGCATACGGGGTCGCGGTTACTTTGACGATGCTGACAACCACATCCCTTTTCTTCTTCGCTTCCCGACGCCTATGGCACTGGAGCCTGTTAAGGGCCGCCACCGTTTGCGCGATTTTCGGCACCATAGAAACAATCTTTTTTGCCTCAAACGCTTTGAAGATCGTCCACGGCGGCTGGCTCCCCCTGACCATTGGCGCAGTGCTGTTTTACCTCATGACCACCTGGAAAATGGGGAGCCGCCTTGTTACCGATCAACTCACCGCCGTTCCGCTGGATCAGTTCGTAAAGTCGGTGATCTCGGGCGGATCGGAACAAACCCCTGTACGCGTCGAAGGAACCGCGGTCTTTCTCACCTCCTCGGAAATCGCCGCGCCCGCGTCGCTTGTCCAGAATGTGAACCACAACCACGTCCTCCACGAACGCACCATCGTGATAACGATCGAAGTGGAGCAGATTCCCTTCTGCGACAGCAAAACCCGCATCGACGTAGCCGGCCTCTCAAACGGATTTTATCGCATCAGGGCGCATTTCGGCTTCATGGAACTCGCAACCATCGACGGCATCATCAAATGCGCCTCCAGCAACTCATTCCAGATCGACCCGAAAACCGCATCGTTCTTCATCAGTGGTCAGAACCTCATCCCCACCCCGGGAAAAGGCCTCCCCGCCTGGCGCAAAACCGCATTCATCCTCATGGCCCACAACTCCCAACGGGCATCCGAATTCTTCCGCCTGCCCAAGGACCGCACCATCGAACTCGACTGGCCCATCGAGATCTGAACATCTGAGCCGCGGCATTGTGTGAAAAATCCGAAACTCCGGTGCCCGATGCCGGCATCATCACTTTCCAATATTAGAGTTCTGCCATGCCACTTCTGTTTTTGAGTGACATCCCGCTAGGTCTTCACCTCTGCGTATTTAAAGATCGCCGCGGATGCAATGTCGCTCAAATGCACCCTGTATCCGTAACGACGCGCAAACTTCTTTATAAATCTCTGCCTCTCCGAAGCAGACGTGGACGAACGGAAACTCCACAAAATTCCAAGGTCTTCGTCATGCAGGGAGCACACCCCTGCGTCTTCGATCCCATTCGCAATCCGATGCGCGAGAATATCCATTTCTTCGTGGAGGGACACGGCGTCATCATCCTTTCATTTTCTTGAATGTTGCCCGTATTCCAGCTTCGCTGATCGATACTTGCCAGCCGTGTTTCCTTGCAAATGCTTCGAGCTTTTCCCGCACTCTGGGATCCACCTCCATCCGCACGCGGGTTATCGTTTCGATGTCATTCCTGAAAATGGACCCGAACGCTTTCCTCTGGATCGCATCATTGATCTTTTTGGCCAATGAATCCATGGTCTGGATTTTTTACCATTCCAGGGAAAATACTCTCCATTTCTTGCCATTTTATGGCGCGATGTTGAAAAATCAGTCCTTCCGAACCACGCCCGGTCCCCGGTATAGGCACCGCCCATGAAACCTGTAGAGTTCATCCACGGCACTGTCGCTCATCAGCATCAACTTCTTCCGGCGTGCGGAAACATCCGGTTCTCCCCGCAGCCGGCAATCGGCGCACGAGGCACGCGTCCCGCTGTCACTCGGGCAATTCTCGACGAGAACTTCCATAAACTGCCTTGCACTCAGCGTCTTCATAATCCGGACAATTACTGAATAGCCACACGTGGAGCGGCCGCACAAGGAGATTCAAGAGCTTTCTCCGATTTCTGATTACCCACGACAGCAACTAAAATTTTCTGATGGCGAAGCCATCGCAGCCACAGCAGCCGGGCGGTCAAGCGAGGCACGAGCGACACCCCCCGGATAGAAATGAAAACATACCTGATCCTGAATGGATCGCAGCCAACTCCAGCTTTCTTGAATTCAAAGCACCACACTTCAACCAACGCGAATATCTAGCTGGAGCGACACGCTCCGCCGTGCCCCGATATGGATCAGGTCAGGAAATCTGGCACCCCGGTTTTTCCAGTGAGTGAATACTTTTACGAGTGATGCACCAAATCCATTCTTCAAGACGCAATCAACATAATCTGTAAAGAAGGATCGCGGAAAAATGTCTGCTCAAAAATTCCCGCCCGGCGTCCCGCCGCCGCTGTTAGGTGTCAACACCATGCCGGACGTCGTAACGCTAATGTTGTGCCAGGCCGTATTGCCCTGGCTGTCGGTTACATTGACCGAGAGTGTGCCCAGTTGGGTATTGGCGATGAGGTTCTGCGGCACGACTTCGAATGAAAACGAGCCATCTGCCGCGGCCGCCGCCGGGCGCGCATCGATCGTGGCCGCGATCGTCCCGTAATTTCCGGCATACGACGCCTTGGCAGTGTAGCTGGCGTGGGGGAACAGGCCGGTGCCACCCACGTAAACGGGGCCTCCCACACCGGTAATCTTCGGTGCAGGCACACCAAAGGGCTGCACGATCTTTTTGAACGCACCTTGCTGCACCTGGCTGTAGTAACAATTCGACTGCTCCGCTGTCTGGATTCCGTGGGGGTTCGGTCCGTTCAACTGCGGGGAAACGGTCAGCGATGGTTCGCAGGTGACCGTGATGGTGCCCATGCCGGAACTGAAATTCGTGTTTCCACCGGGGGGGCCCGCTATCACGACACTCACGGCCCCGAAGGGTGCCAGATCCACCTCCTGCACAGGGCCTCCGGGGTTGAATGTCGGCTGCCCGATCAGCGACCACGTCACCTGTTTTCCAATTGGCGCGCCGCTGCCGTTATACACCTGCCCCACGACGGCGGTCACGTAATCGTTTGACTTGGGGTCGATGGTGAGCGTGAGGACAATCCGCGTCCCCGCAGGGATCGTATTATTCTGGATCTGTAGCATTGACGACGAGGTCTCATCTACTGACGCGAGCGGATTGCCCTTCGGGTCAGGCCCGTCCGCATGCCAGGCCTGGTTCCACAACGCAAGGCTGTTATTCTGCATCACCAGCCCGTATTGCACCCATTGGGCCTTGAATTTCGCGCCCGTCCCATTCGAGGGAGTCGGAGCATTGCCGTTGATCTGCACCGAAAAGGATGGCGTGACCAGGTCTTCGATGATGTCGAGCGTGACGACAAAGCTCGTGATGTTCGTGCTCTGGTTCGCCGTCAGAAGCACATACTGGTTGTTACTCCCGAAATTGGTGAGCGCACCGGTGGGCGACGCGGCCAGCGTCAGCCCGGGGAATCCCGTCGCCGTGAAAGAGACACCATCCACTCCGGACCACAGCTGGTGGTTATTGCCAAAGATACGCCTGTGATTCACCACCAGCAGGGCGCCGGCCGCGGTCGAGCCGTTCGCTATCTCGATGACATAACCGGTCTGCGGGTTCTGGATGAAGTAAGACCCAGATCCGAACGGATCGGGCAGGAAACACCAGAGTTGGTTCTCATTTTTACTCTTCTTCTCGGTCCACGCATCGAGGGCTGCGCCCGCATTCTGGGAAGCCTCCTTGATGTCAATGCAATGGCCGGTCGCCGGATTCTTGATGATGTAAAACGACGACCCTGCGGGATCGGGAAGTATCTCCCATGCCTGGTTGGCGGAGACCGGTTTTCCGCCTGTACCCAACGAGGGGGCGTCAACCTTCGGCGTATAGGCGTCAAGGTTGGCACCGGCATTCGTCGAGTTACCTTCAATATCAATTACATTACCTAAGTTGGACTTGATCATCAGAACGCTCATATTTAAATCTCCCAGGTTGATAACTTATTCACTGCACACATGTGGGTCGGCAGGCCGGATAAATTAAATTATCCTAGGCATGTCGAGGTATTAAGATACAATCAAACATATTACTCTCGCTTTCCCTGCACAATAGGTGATAACACCCGTTTTTAGCGGAAAAACTACCTAGTTTTTGAGGTTTTTATGAAAATGAATCAGTCTATCTTATAAAATCGCAGCTTTTTGAGCATGCAGTATGAAAAACATGATATCTTCTAATCATATTCAATGGATGATATCGAATGAAACGCAGGCTGCCTTTGATAACTGGGGCGCTCGCAAACTAACTCTTGCTTAGAGCGAGGATTCCAACCCCCTTGTTGTTTGCAAAAATCATTTTTCCATTGATCTGTTTGTTGTCTTGGGAAAGATTTGCATTCAACTTGGCGCCCTCTTTCGTATCAGCAGTGACAACCCCTGTTGATGATACACCGACATTCTGTAAATGAAAAACAGTCAGGGTTGTTCCGATTCCGGGCGATGTTACTAAACCGGTTCCATCCGCGGAAAATGAAAAAGTCACTTTTAGCTTAAACGCCACCGCTTCCGTCCCGCTCCAGGTTCCAGCAACAGATCTTGTATGGTCCTGGACTTCGACGCTGATATTTTTGTTGGGAGTCGCATTTGGAACATCCGTTCCATAAAACAACAATCGTAGTTTTCGGAGAGTATCGCCATTATTTAGATACGGAATCCCACTGGCATCCCGGGGAACAGCACCGAGCAGGATACATCCAGCCGACTGGTTTGGTTTGTTACCCCCATGTAAAAGTATGTCAGTGCGATTCGGAGGAACTCCCGACACTTCAACAAGGAAATCCCCATCCTGACCGATTGTTCCGAAAGGACCTTGGACGAAATTGTGTCCCGACCAATATCTTAATGTGCCCGGGAACGTCCCAACAGCAATTTTTACCGCGTTATTTTCGTATGTGCCTCCAATTGCTTGGCCGTTAACTGATATCGTGCCCCCCACTAAGACATATGGATTTCCGTCTATCAAAACTCCCTTTGTCGATTGCCGATCGATTAAGATTGCGAAATCTGCCGCATGACAGGATGATTCTTCACAGGTTAGCAGCATAATGCACATCATGCCGTAAAATAATGTCCTGTACACTGCGATTTCCCCGATTCTTCCGGCGAAATATGGAACAAATTTATTGAACAATGTCTCTCTCATAACGAAGCAAGGGCGATATCACGCGACTTCCTTGCTAAGTCCAGTCCAGTCTTAAAACGCTGTTTTGCCTGGTCGCGGTCGTTGTCATTTTTGGCTATTGCGAAGGGATCAAAAAAAACTCCGTAGAGTTTTTTCAGGGTATCGGAGTATGCCGCCTTGACAGTATCTTGGTCGCTCATGGAACCCTTTTATAAGTAATCGGAAATAGACTCAATAGGTGAAACCACCTAATTACGGTTGGAAAAATACCCAGTTTTAGCGATCATTCTGCAAATGAATCAGAACAGCTTATAAAAGATGTGCTTTTGAGGATGCTAAGCCTCAGTAATGAATCTGGATCAGGACAAAATGACTTTTAAACGCCCCCCAAAGTCTCCCCCCAAGCCGTTCCTTCGGAGCCTCCTCGGCGGCATCGAGCAACTCGACCATCCGCTCCTTCAATGCAAGGATGTTTCTGGCGCATTAGCGGAACGCGCGCAGGCACAGCAGCGGGCGAAGGCGATTCGTGAGCAAGCCGAAGCCCTTCTTACCCAAGCCACACTCGATGCCGGACGAATGATGACGGAGGCGGAGAAGCGGGCAGAACAAATTGGCGGCGACGCCTACATTGCTCTGCGCGATAAGCAAACACTCGAACAAGCAGTGCAACCACTGTGGAATGTCACCGAAGGCTACGGAGATCGCTATGTCGTCCCGAGTCATAGTATATTAGATGATCTGGCAATCGAATTTGGCTACAACGCGGCGGGGCAAGCCCTTGCCGCCGCACGCGACCAATCGCGCCGTATGGTTGAACAAAAACAGGCATCCTCATGCAACTACGAAGAAGAGGATCGCCGCGACAGAGCGAATCGATTTGTAGTCGATGCATTCAATAGACGGGTGGATGCAATCCTGAGCTGCGCCAAGCACGACACCTGCGCATCCAGCGCGATTGACAAAAGCTCTCCGAAAATAACTCCATGGGCATCAAGCAAACAGTTCAGGACTATTTATCAACGAGATCGTTTGAAATCGGGGAGACAATCCAATATGGCTGGTTTATCTTCAAGATTACGGGAAAAGAGAACCCTCCTCAAATCGAGTCCCTCGATTTTAGACAGATGGCTTCGTTCACGAATGATTTTTCCGAAGCAGAGCGAATCGACGCGGCGCAGACTTCAACATTGCTCCAGTTCAACGCCTCGGTAACTCCTTGCACACTGCGGCAATCCGCGATTGTTTCTAAAAGTTACGTTCCAGGTCTTAATGATATTTTTCTTGAACGTCAGACCGAAACTAACGCCAACGATTCCGGTTGGTATATCGGCGTCACCAATGAAACACGCGATATGGACGATCCGGATTCTTTCACAAGACATTCGCTCTACGAACTCAGCATTAATGACATGCGAATGGTTCCATACTGGTTGTTGCCTGTTAAAACGATTGTTTCCCTCGCATAAATTAAGATGACATTTGGATTTCTCTGCTAAGCCACTCCGCCAACCCCGCATGCCCGCCATGCCGCGCCCAATCCGCAGCCGTCCCCTGCCACTGCCGGTCCTTCCGCTTAAGATCAGCCCCACGCGCAATCAGGCGCTCGCAGATGTCTCGATGCCCCGACCACGCCGCATGATGCAGCGCCGTCCCCGATTGCTGCACCTCCTCATCCAGCGGAAACCCACGGTCCAGAATCACCTCCGCCGTGTTCCAATGCCCATGCCTGATTGCCGCGGCTAGGATCGCCCCCAGCCGTTCCTTAGGAACCTCCCCCGCGGCATCCAGCAACTCCACCAGCCGCTCCTTCAACCCCAATCCGGCAGCCGCCACTAAATCCGGCTTTGCGCCAAGCCGCAGCATCGCCTCCGCAGCCTGCATTTCCCCGTTCATAACCGCGGCATTCAATCCCTCCGTCGCATCCGCACCATTTTTAACAAGCAACTCCAATAACGAAACCTGCACCCCGCACTCCCGCGCAACGCTGCCCGAGGCAACCAGCCCCAGCGTCTTGGTAATCGCTTCCCCTTTGTGCTCTTTGTGTCCTTTGTGGTTAAATGCATCAACAACCACCTGCGCAATCGCGCAAATATTCCCCGGCAACTTGCCTGTGCGGATCGGATTCTCCGCCACAAACTCCAGAAGATACGGATGCTTGAAATAAGGCCCCGCAAACCACCCCTCCTCCTCGGCCCGCGCCGTGGCAAGGTAAGGATGCTCCGCAAGAATGCGCTTCACCCCCTCCAGGTCGCCCGCCTCCATGGCGCGGAGCGCCGCCTTGAAATTCGGGTCCTTCACCCTCGGTGCGGAAAATAGCGCAACAATCTCCTCCTTGTCCGCCGCGACGGACTTCTCCTGGGCATAATCGAGCGGCTTTTTCCCGCGATCATCCGTGAGCCAGTTCCTGGCTCCGCGTGAGAGCAGGAATTCCACCTCCTCCACCGGACCCCGCCACGCGGCGAAATGCAGCACGGTCGTCCCGTCCTCGCATCGCCGGTGGATATCCGCCCCTGCATCGAGCAGCAGCTTCATCACGGCGATGCGGTTCGACGCCGGCTTCGCCGGGCTCTGCGCCGCAAACCAGAGCGGCGTATTTTTCTTCGCGTTGATCTCATCTGGGTTCGCCCCATGCGCCAAAAGCAGCCGCGCCACTTCCACACGCCCACTCCGCGCAGCCGCATGCAGAGCGGAAGGCGGAATCACCTCCCCTGCCGCAAGTAGCTTCTCGAGCAGCGGCACATCCCCCATGCGCACCGCGCTCAAAAAATCCATCCGCGCCCCGGCCTGCACGAGGATTTCCTTGATCCGCCCCACCTCGGGATCGCCCACGGGACGCGGCTCATACGCATCGAGCAATTCCAGCGGGCGCTCGCCCAGCTTGTTCACCCGGTCCGCATCCGCCCCGCCCCGCACAAGCGCCTCCACAATCTCCGGCAGCACCTGATACACCGCCAAATGCAGCGGCAGACGCGGTGCGGAGCATTGGTTCGGATCAAGCCTGCGCTCCAGCAGCAGCTTCGTCACCGGCAGGCTCTTCGCCTCATAAACCGTCACCGGCCAAAGCTCCACATCCAGAAATTCCGGATGCGCATCCAGCAACTGCGTCACCTTTTCAAGATCACCGCCCCGGATCGCCTCTTTGACCTGCTCTTTCCGGTCGGCCCGGCGCAACAATTCCAGTTCCCGCTTCTTGGCCGTGTTCACTTCCGCTTCCTTCACCCCACGGAGCGCATATTCCATCGGCGTGACCGGCTCCTCAATCGCCTTGCCGTGCAGCAAAAACGTCGCCTTCACGCTCCAGTCGATCCATTGCCCCACGCGCCCGATCAAATACTCCAGCAACGGCACATTGAAATCCCCCATGCTCGAGATCGCGTGAAAAATCGGCGTCTGACCGCCGATCCCATCGATCACGGTCGACTTGGCATTGATATCCGCATGGTGATCGAGGAGCAATTTCACGCAATTCATCTCCCCGAACTCCACCGCGCAATGCAACAGCGTGCCGCCCTGCAGCCCGATATTGCCATACGGCATGTCGGGAAACCGTTTGCCCGCGAGGTCGGGGTCACCTTCCAGCAATTCAGCCAGTTTCACCGTATCGCCCCGGTGGATCGCAAGGATCGGCGGTGTGACCGTCCCGGGAATGAACCCGCCATGTTTCAAAAGAATGTCGATGTAACGATGCTTCCGCTCATTCTCCCCGCGTGCATAAGTCCCGAGGATATGGTCGAGCGGACACAGCTTCCCGTACTTGGTCTCGATGGGCGCAAACGTCACATCCGCCCCCGCATCGACCAAATACTGCAACCCCTCCGGCTGGATGCACTCCCCCGTGCCGAAAACAGTCGGCCCGTAATTCGAGCCATATTGCGCGTCCGGGTCGGCGCCGTATTCCATCGCAAGGTCGGCAATCTCCTTCCGCGCCGGCCACGTCGACGGGGGCCCGTACCACAGTGCATGCGCCAGCGCCCGGTCGAGATCGAGCGGCAGGTAGTTCCCTTCTTCGAGCAGCCGCCGCACTTCCGGCATATTGACATCCCGCGCCGCCTTCGGCAGCGGCCCGATCTCGCGTTTCACATTGGCAAGCTGGTCGCCGCCCTGCCGCATCGCTTCCACGACCCGGGACAATTCGGCCCAGTTCTTGCAGCCGTAATCACGGGCAAGCCGTTGCTGGGCTTCGGAGAGTTTGAGTGCGGGATCCTGCTTCGCCAGCCGTTTCGCCTGCTTCTGCAGGTGCTCGAGGCTGGGATGTACGGGCAGGCGCTTGCGCGGTGCTGGTTTATTCACGGTGAACCCTTTCTATGGTGCCTGCGGTCCGCAAAATCAGGCAAGAAACGGTTCTGTACTTATTTTCATCAAAGGCGGGTTAAACCCTTTCCGCGGACCCGGACGCACCCTTCAGTGCAGCCCATAGACTCTCAAAAGAGGGTTGTTCTGTCAATCACAGGCTGTTTCAACACAAGCCGCTCAATCCAAACAACTTGCAAAACAAAAACGACAGTTTCTGCACCAGGCCTAATCAACCTTTGCCAACCCTTGCCAACCGTCAGCTACCCCGCATCCCTGCCAAACCACCCAACCCCGGGTGACTTCAATCTTCAATCTCTTTTCGCTCCTGCCTGGTCAGCGCCCGCACCAAAAGTACGATCTCCCCCTTCGGAGGTTTCGCCGTATAATGCGCCACCAGTTCCTCCGCCACCCCGATCCGGAACTCCTCAAACTGCTTCGTCAACTCCCGCGCCACGCAAAGAGTCCGCATCGGAAAATGCTGCCAGAAAACCTCAAGGCTCTTGAGCAGCCGGTGCGGCGACTCGAAGAAAATCGTCGTCTCCTCCCTGTTTCCCGCAGCAAGGATTTCCCTCTCACGCCCCCCGCTTTTCGGAGGTAAAAACCCGCAGTACAAAAATCGCGACGCATCAAATCCCGACCCGATCAGCGCCGTGAGAACAGCCGAGGCGCCCGGGATGATCGTATAGGGAATCCCGTGCTCGATGCAGGCACGCAGCAGGCGATGGCCGGGATCGGATATGCCCGGCATCCCCGCATCCGTAATCAGCGCGACGTTCTTCCCCTCGCGCAATACCTCGAGAAGTTCGGCAGTGCGCTGCGCCTCGTTGTGTTCGTGATAACTGACCATCGGCTTGTGAATCTGGCAATGGCGCAGCAGATTCCCGGAATGGCGTGTATCCTCCGCAGCCACGACATCCGCCGATTTCAAGACCTCCAGCGCACGCAGCGTGATGTCACCGAGATTTCCGATCGGAGTGGCGACGAGATAAAGCATGGGAATTTCAGGCGGTAAAATCAGCGTAGACAGAAAACATGAAAATCAAGAATGTCCCTCTTTTCACTGCCGCAATCCCACTTCACAAATTCTTCAGAAACCTTCGCTAATCGCACTGACGATCTGGACTGCCGCATTTTCCCCTGCAAGCGGTATGGCCTGTTGCTCATCCTGCTCCAAATCACCACCGACGAAAAATTCCGTGGTCCCCGTAACTTTGCGGCTCGCGAGTTGCTTGCCCGTGACACGATCGGTCAATTTATATTCGATCGTGAGTTGAAGTGTGAATTCCGTGGTTTGAAGCACATTGCCTACCAATGAACGGGTAGGCACCCGGCTCAGGCTTACCACGTTGCATTGCAGAATTGCATCGGCACTTTCATCGGAAGCAATCTGGTAGGTGCCATCCTGCTGGAATTGCCTGATCAGGATGTCAGCAAGGGGAACCTCCATCCTGGGAATGAGCGTCATATTCTTAAAACTCGGCACCGAGATTGTATTAACACCCTTCAAGTAGGACGGCTTGACGGGTCCCAAATGGTAACCCGCGCAGCCGGATAACATGAAAACGGCAGCGGTGAAAACAGAGAGAATGGATGACCTCATTGTGCCGGCAGTGGCGGTTCAACCGGCGGGCCGGAAGGAGCGCCCGCCGGAACAGGCCCCACATCCTGAGTGGATGTGCGCACTTTCGGCTTTTGAGGGGCTACCTGGTCGGGCACTACCACGGGTGGCCCGAGATAATCGGGACTCGAGGCGGTATCGACCTGCGACTGGATTTTCCGGCTCTTTGCGGCGCGTTCACCGGTCTCGGTGCGTTCCGGGCCTGCGTGCAGTGCGTCTTCACCAACCAGCGATTTCAACGCCTCAATGCGGGCCTTGGCAGCCTCGCTTTCCGCGGAACCCGGCTGTTGCTGAATCACGTCGTTGTAATAGATCACCGCAGCCTTGTAGTGTTTCTGCTTTTCGTAATATTTCGCAATCTCAAAGGAACCTTTGGTTTCGCGGCCCGCCAGCATTTTCATATTCTCATTGGCCTGCGGGACTTTTTCGCTGGTTGGATACCGCGCAATGAAATCCTCGAAGGCATCACGCGACTTGCTGCCCGCGCCGGGGTCGTAAATACCTTCATTACGGCTCTGCTTCATGTAAACATAGCCGATCTGGTACTGCGCATCGGCGGCAATGGGATCATTCGGATATTTGGTCTGGACCGTCTTGTAAGCCTCGATTGCTTCCTTCCACTTGCTTTGTTTTTCCAAGGCCTGGCCGATGTAAAACTGCGAAAGCGGCGCGTATTTGCTGTAAGCGGCATTTTCGATGAGCTCCTCGAACATTTTCTGGGTGCGGGTCATCGAGGGGAATGTCTTGATGCCGTACATCCTGACCTTTTCCCCATCGAGGAAGCGCTTTGCGATATTGAACTGCGCCTCGACGGCCTTGTCGAAATCCTCGCCGCGGGGATATTTTTTGTTGTAGGTATTATAAGCGTCAAACGCGTGGTCGTAATCGCCCGTCTTCTCGTAGAGTTCAGCCACCTTCATCTGGGCCTTCGGCGCCATGTTGGAATAGGAAAACTTCTTTACGAAAACGCGGTAGGCCTTCAGCGCATTGGCGTAGTCGCCCTTGTTTTCGTAATTTTCAGCCCGCTCGATCTGCTCCTTGGCGGTTTTGGCTGCCGGTGTCTCCTCGGTGCCGGGTGCTTGGTAGTTCCAGCCTTCATCGGGTTTATACACGATTTCCCCCCGGATATGCGGAAGAATGATCATGGACAGGCCAAAAGATAAAAATAGGATGAGTTTCCTCATAAGGGCGAGACGCTACTGGATGGAAATATCCGCGTCAAGCGACTTGTCCGGTGATGAAATGCAGTTTTGCAGAATACAGTATTAGACTATATTACCTGAGTCTATTGGATACGATTTCACAGCAAAAGATAAAAATAGGCACCTGCGCGTGGACTTACGATGACTGGCGCGGAGCTTTTTATCCCCATCATCTGCCGCAGAACCAATGGCTGGAGTTCTACGCGCGCCATTTCCCATCCGTGGAGGTGGATTCCACCTTTTATCACACACCAAGCGCCAAAGTGGTGGGGCAATGGGTGGAACGGACACCGGCAGACTTTCGTTTCAGCTGTAAAATGCCAAAGGAAATCACGCACGGGCTGCGATTGCGCGACTGCGAGGAAAAATTAACAGAGTTTCTCACCGCGCTCGAACCGTTGCGCCCGAAGCTGGGGTGTGTATTGATCCAGCTTCCACCCGCATTCGTCCCGAAACAGGATGAAAAGGCGCTGAAATACTTTTTTGCGCTGCTCCCGCCTTCTTTCCGTTTTGCCGTGGAGTTCCGGCATGCCGACTGGCATCTTCCCCGCATCATCCACCATCTGGAAGACCACGGAATTTGCTGGGCATGGAGTGATACCAGCGCGCTGCACGAGCAGAATCGCGCCGCATTCGAACCATTACCGCAGACCACTAATTTCCTGTACATCCGGCTGCTTGGGGATCTGCGGACAAAATATCTGCCCGATGGAAGCAGGAAACACCGCTATGGAAGCCTGATGTGGCCGAGGGATTCGTCGCTGGAAAGTTGGGCGATCAAAATCCACAAGCACCTTGCCGAATCTGAAAATATTTACCTTTATAGCGGCAACCATTTTGAAGGTATGGCCACGCTGACCTGCCAGCGCATCGGGCGTCTGCTGAATATCCCCATGGAACTGCCCGCCGCAGCCGAGGATAGTCCCCAGCCGTCCGGCACGCAGATGACACTGCTTTAACAAGCTGCTGAAAATGTTCGGCAAAAACCCGCAGTCCCGATAACTTCACTCCTGTGAAAATTCTCCTCGTTGACGGGCACTACTATGTTTACCGCTCATTCTTTGCGATCCGCAACCTGAGCAACTCCCGCAAAGAACCCACGAACGCAATTTACGGTTTTACGAAAACCCTGCAGCGCATGGTCGCGCATTTGAAACCTGATTACGGCGCTGTGATCTGGGACATGGGATTGCCCGAGCACCGCACAAAACTGCAGCCCGAATACAAGCAGCAACGGGCCGAAATGCCGCCCGATATGATCCCGCAGTTGGATTACATCCAGAAACTCGTGCCCCAGCTTGGATTCCACAGCCTGGGATTGGCAGACACGGAGGCTGACGACCTTATGGCCTCCTACGCAATCGCAGCCGTCGCAAAAAACATCGAAGTCGTGCTGGCCACAAACGACAAGGACTTGTTCCAACTCGTGGACCTTGCCGTGAAAGTCTATTCCACAAACAAGACCGATCTTGCCACACTGCAAGATGCCTTCGTCCTGCTCGGCCACGATTATGTGGTGAAAAAATGGGGCGTCCCTCCCGCGCAGATCGGCGAGGTACTTTGCCTCATCGGCGACAGCGTGGACAATATTCCGGGAGTATCGGGGCTCGGCCCCAAGAATGCAGCGGCCCTGCTCCGGGAGCATGGAAACCTCGATGCGTTATTACAAAATGCGGACAGCATCAAAAACGAACGGATGCGCGAAAAAGTGAAGGCCGCACGGGAGCAGATCATGCAAAACCGCGAAATGGTGAGGCTCGATACCGACCTGCCCCTCCCTGTCCCCGTGGAGGACCTCAAAATTCAACCGCGTTACCCGGAACTCATCGCTTCCCTGGAAAATTGCGAATTCAAATCGCTCCTGCAGGAAGTGAAGGACGAATATCAAAAATTGCAGCCAGCAGCCAAAACGGAAGCCACGCCCAAACCCGTAGCCACCAACAATCCTGCCCAGTCACAAGGCGAGCTGTTCTAAAGAAAGTGGTTCAGCGCGGCTGTCACACCGCCATCCCGTTGCCATGCGAAATGATTCGTGATCGCACGGGTAACAAAAGATTTTGCCTCGGCAATGGCATCGGGAAGCGGCAGGCCTTTTGCCAGGCCGGCGGTGATCGCCGCGGAATAAGTGCAGCCCGTGCCGTGAGTGGCGACGCCGGGGACAAATGGCGCCGAGAATCCCTCGATCCCGAAGCCGGTAAAAAGCAGATCAGTCGCGGCCTCACTTCCACGGAGATGGCCCCCTTTCAGCAAAAATGCCGTGCCGTACATTTCTGCAAGTTCCTTCCCTGCCGTCTTCATTTCATCCACCGTGGTGACGGAACGGCCAAGGAGCGCACGGACTTCGTCAAGATTCGGAGTAACGAGGGTCGCGAGTTTAAAAAGCCGCTCCGTATAAACCGCCACGGCGTCTTCGTTTAAAAGCGGATCCCCGCTGGTGGCAACCATCACCGGATCCACTACCAGTGCCGGCCGGGAACTCGCGCCTTGAGTGAATATCTCCTCCATCGCATCGCAAACCGTATCGATGATTTTTTTGGAATGCAGCAGCCCTGTCTTCAAAGCCGCAACCGGGTAGGCCGCAAAGCTGAGCACAATCTGTTCGCGGACGATGGATGCGTCGATTGCTTGAATCGCGCTCACCCGGCCTGGAACCTCGGCGACGACACATGTAATGGCAGTCACACCATAGACACCCAGTGCGCTGAATGTCTTCAAATCCGCCTGTGCGCCCGCTCCGGCGCTATTATCCGAACCGGCGATGGTAAGTGCGACTGGCGGTGACGATGGCATGTAAAACTAATGGAATGTGGGAGAATACACTGCGCCTCCGCAAGTGGAATCGCGACCACCAAAATGACGCGGATAGATCGCCAATGCAACTCCTCAACACAATCTCCTCTGGCAAAGCGGCAGGGACGCGCTAATATTAATATGATGTTTTGCGATTTTAAGGAATTAAGCGGCCTCTCGGTCACTGTGGACAAGGTCTGCTACATGCCTCATCTGGAAGCCCCGGAGGAGCGGCCCTATCCTTTCGTTTATTATATCACCATTCATAATGAGTCCGACGAAACCGTGACCATCAAGGGCAGAAAATGGGTGGTGACGGATGATGATGCGAATTGCGTGGTCGTGGAGGGGGATGGCGTGGTGGGCAAATTTCCACGCCTCGAACCGGGCGACGATTTTTCCTACCATAGCTACCATACCATCGCCTGCGACAGCGTCGCGGAAGGATCTTTTTTCGGAATAAGCGAGAACGGCACGCCGGTCCTCACGCGCATCCCGAAATTTAAATTGAAGCTGAGTGACTGCTGCTAGGCGCGGTGCGCGGCAGTATTCCCGATTCCGTGACCACTGCGTTCACGGCGATATCATGCGATTCCACGGGCAGTTCCGGAAACGCCTGCATATCGAAGCACACGCCCAGTTTGTATGCGCGCACGCTTTCCCGTGCCAGCAGCCGGTCGTAAAAACCGCCGCCGCGCCCGAGTCGCATGCCACCGGTTGAAAAAGCGAGTCCGGGAACCAGCAGCAAATCGATTTTCTCCACGGCCTGCAGATTTGGCTCACGCATCACCGGCTCGCGCAACTGCCACCGCGAGACGACAAGCTCGGTGGGATCACTCACCAGAATGAAGCTGAGATTTTCCCCGTTGACCTTGGGGTAGCAGACTTTTTTCCGGTTTTCGCGAAGACCGTCCCACAGGAACTCCGTGACAGGCTCGGTGGGCAGCGAAGCAAACAGCCCCACGATCTTTGCCTCCTTCCATGCCGGCAGTTGCTGGATCCAGTCGCAGATCAGATAGGATTTCCACGCAATCTCCTCCGCCGGGAGAGTGCGCAACTTTTCGCGAAGTGACTCGCGCAATTCCTCTTTGCTTGTCATGTGGTTCCCAATAAAGCGTTTCTGCCCCGATCAAGCAAGCGCACGTAAAATCTTTGCTTCATGCAAGAAAGGAGCTTAATCTTTTTTTGTTGTGGCAAATCGCTTTTTCAAAAACCGTGCGAATGGCAAGGCCGAGATCATCAGCGGTAACGGGCATGCTCCGCGCCGCGCGAACCCCGTTGCAAAAAAAGTGGGACTCAAACCCAAAAAAGGCTGGGCAAAACGGAATTTTCTCACGCAGGTGCTTATCCCGTCTCTTTTCACGCGGCGCTCCGGCGGCAATGCAAGCCCGGTGCTGCCGGAACTCAAAGAATCTGAAATCGGCATTACCTGGATCGGTCACGCTTCTTTTTTGATCCAGGTTCAGGGGATGAATCTCCTCATCGATCCGAACTGGTCGAAATGGCTGAAGGTGATCAAGCGCATCAAGCATCCCGGCATCGAACTTCACGATCTGCCTTCCATTGATCTTGTACTTGTGACCCACGCGCATTTCGATCACCTCGACCGGAAGACGCTGCGGGAAGTCGCGGAAGACCAGCCGGTGGTGGTGCCATTCGAAGTAGGCAATCTCGTGCATGACCTTGGATTCAAAAGCGTCCACGAATTGCATTACTGGGAGACGTTCGAGCACAAGTCTGTAAAAATAAGCCTCACACCCTGCCACCACTGGGGCGCGCGGATGCTCCACGATTCACACCGCGGTTTCGGGGGATACATCATCGAAGTCGGGGGCCGCTCGATTTTTCATTGCGGAGACACCGCCTACTTCGACGGATTCAAGGAAATCGGCGAGCGCTACAACATCGATCTCGCACTGCTGCCAATCGGCGCATATGATCCGCCGAGCGGGCGCGAAGTCCACATGAATCCCGAGGAAGCCGTGAAGGCCTTCATCGAATTGAAAGCCAAAATGTTAATCCCGATGCATTTCGGGACATTCCGCCTGAGCTACGAACCGCCGGAGGAGCCGCCGGTGCGACTGCTCGCATGTGCAAGGGAACACGGCATCGCGGACAAAGTCATCGTAATGACCGAAGGCCAGCCGGAAGTTTTTTAAAAAGCACCTGCTTCAAATTGTGCTCGCACGCGTAGTGTCGTCGCAGCAAATTTCCAGGTAGCGCGCCCGGCCCGGGTGCACTTTTCGGCGGCCCGCCGAAAAGATGACGAGGGACGCACCCATCATCCGAGACTCGCTGCTCACGCAAAACGCGACCTCTTCTTCCTGGATCGGGTCGCCCTGACAGGATTACACCCGTCAGGGCTCCCACACCACCGGACGTGCGGTTTTCCGCATCCGGCGGTTGGAAGACGATGCGGTTTTATC
>Ga0302319_10009589_pt1 | contig 18583 bp, 10 predicted proteins | sample Bog_T0_2_FD_203319 | JGI IMG/M metagenome (GOLD analysis project Ga0302319, IMG submission 203319) | Peat permafrost microbial communities from Stordalen Mire near Abisko, Sweden - Bog_T0_2 | ecosystem: Environmental > Terrestrial > Soil > Wetlands > Peat | place: Sweden: Abisko, Stordalen Mire...
GATAAAGCAATGCGCCGCGCACCGCTGCTTCGGTGGCTTGGTCGTCGCGCAGGAGGAAGAGATTTTCCTGAGGAATCATCATGCGCCTTTCCGCCAGGTCGTGAGCGCGCAGGGCGTCCTCGTCTGCCGACGGCAGGTTCGGCAGATCTTTCGAGTCATGGTAGCTATCATAACGACCGACGCCAATGATCAGTCCGGCCCGACGCCACCCAGCCCGGCCGATGAGGGGTTCACGCGCGATGGCCTCGGCGCTTGGGAGATGGACAGCCCGCGGGATGCTATCGCCGTCTCCGAGCCGCGCCCGCGGACGCCAGCTCTGGGCGACACTGATCAATAGAGCGACGCACGCCACACCGAGACTGATCCATTGTAGCCCCCGGCCTGAGGTCAGTATGTCGCCCAGAATCCCAAGGATGCCAGGGGTTCCCCGTGGTACGACCCGCTTGGGGCGCCGCGCGCGCGCCGTCAACAATTCGTCGCGCGAGCGCAACGCGGCGTCGAAGGTTCGGGCGAAATTCGCCTCGTCGGCCTCGTGGTCACGCGCCCATTGCAAGAGGAGGGCATCAAGATCTGGATCGTTCATGTTAGCGATTGAGGAATCTAGGAAAATCGATTTCCGGCGGCCAATGTCGGCGAATGCAGTCAACGAGTTGTTCCTTGGCTCGCTTCATTCGCTGTGTCAGGGTGTTTTCGTCGACGTGGAGCATCTCGGCGACCTGTCTCCACGTCCGAACTCTAAAGCCCCCATCTCTATCAATCCGCGTGGTCACCGCCTTAAAATATTCCGGGGAAAGTCTGCGCAGGCACCGGTCAAAAACTTCGATGAGAGTAGGCCACACTTCTTCGCTGCTTCGGTTGGAGTGCGAGTGCGGCAGTTGCTCCAGCAATCCAGCCGGAATCGGGCTTTTGTATCGCTCCCATGCGCTTTTTAGGTGATCAAGCGCCAGATTCCGACCACAGTTGAAGACGAATTTGAGCACTTCCTGTAGGCTCAGGAAAGAAGCGAAACGTGCCAGCGCCCCTGGTTGCATCAGCGCGGTCAGCTTGTCTTGCACCAGGTGGTCAACGCTTCGTCCCGGTAGCGATAGGGAGAGGCTTTTGTGCAAGGACTCCTTAAACAGGTCGTAAATCTCCTCCAACGCTTCGCCATCCCCGTTCGAGCCCGCAGTAAAAAACGTCGCCACAGCCGACTTTTCACCGAACGCGGTCGCCGCTTCCTCGAACTCTTGATCCGATTTGAGTTCCGCCACGCGCCTCTGAAATGCCGGGCTGATCAAAGCGTCCTTGGCGAAATCCAACGCAACTTGGAACGTCCACTGGCGCGGGTCGAGGCACCTGCGGACACCAGCCTCCACCATCGGCGCCAACCGCTTCACGACGTATTTCCCCGCGTCGGCATCCCCACGCGCCACCATAGAGTAGAGGACCTTCAAGGTGAGGTTCATAGGAGTCTAAACGGGGATCAGAATCGACCGGGTTGATTTAAATCAGATTCAGCCGCCAGCGACAAATCCTGATTCTTGGGAAGGGGCGCACTAGACAGCGGGGCAAACGCGGTTGCACCGGGCAGAGCGGCGAGAGGGTCAGGAACGAGACAATGTGTTGGCACACCTGATTCACGAGGCAACCGGCGAAAATCTGACAAATTTTTTTCGAAAAGTTTTTTAGCAGTTCCCGCCCGGCGAACTCGTGTCGTTCCCAGGTCGTCGCTACGCCCATTTGAGACGAATCCAAGAAAGGCGCGATCCATTCACGATCGACAGAGAATGCGTTATCCTTCATATCGTGTTGCTGCCTACAGATAGGGGCGCGAGATATCCCGCCCCTTGGACCTCCTCCGCCACGGCCAAATCGAAGCTTGGTCCCGGGCGGGTAATCCTGGGGCCTTTGCTCCCCTGTATATCCACGAAAACCACTGGTCTCCCCGGGTGAGAATTACACGGTTCAGGTGGCTCTCCAGCCATGGATGTTCGCCATGTTTTGCAGACGGCGGATCAAACCCGCGCGCAATTCCTGGCCAAGGACCGCGCCGGGGCGATGGTTGGTGCGGTGTGCGGCGGCGTTTATGGGCGGCCTCGCAATTCGAAAAAGAAAATCGCGGGGCGATAGCTTCCGTGCCTGCCGACTTCGCACGCAGCGGCGATATGGGAGGCGCTGTCGCGCGTGAACTGGACGGCGAGAACCCGACCGGGACACTCGAAGATCGCCAAACAACGACCGGTTTGGAGATCCCACACGCGTACCGTCCGGTCCCAGGAACCAGAGATGGCGCGCCGCCCATTGGCGCTCAGCGCCACGGAAAGCACCACACCGGTATGGCCCGACAGGACGTGCCGAACCTTTCCGGTCCTCACACTCCACACACGCGCCTTTTGGTCATCGGAACCGGAGACGACCCAGAGGCCATCGGCGCTCATCGCCACCGAACGGATTGGGCCGGAATGCTCGGAGAAAACATGACCAGCCGCGCCGGTCTTGGTATCCCACACGCGCACCGTGTGGTCCCAAGATCCAGAGACGGCGCGCCGACCATCGGCGCTCAGAGCAACGCAAAGCACTGCATTGGAATGACCCTGGAAGACGAGAATGGAATCTCCGGTCTCCGCATTCCAAATTCGTACCATCCAATCGTCTGAACCTGAGACGACGCGGCGACCATCCACGCTGATCGCTACAGACAGGATCTCTTCGAAATGGCCCCGGAATTGGCGCAAGCACGCCCCGGTTGCTGCATCCCAAAGTTGCATTCTGCCATCTTCGCAGCCCGAAAGCGCCCGGTGACCGTCGGAACTGAATGACACGCAATTTGCGTGGGAAGGGCTCGTAAAAACCTGCTTGGCGCGTCCGGTCTGAACATCCCAAATTCTCGTTATGGCGTCCGCCGAGCCGGCCGTCAGTGCCCACTGAGCGTCAGCATTTAGCGCCAGGGATTTCAAATAGTGGGAATGGCCCGATGTGACGTGATGATCCTCCTGGCACTTTGCATCCCACACTCGCACGGTGTGATCGCGAGACCCGGAAATCGCGTGGTGACCGTCCCAAGTCAACGCGATCGACCAGAACGATTCGGAATGCCCCGAGAAAATGCTGAGGCATTCCCCTGTAATTGTATCCCACAAACGTAACGTGCCGTCATCGGAACCGGAAAGTGCGCGAAGACCATCGGGGCTCAAATCAACTTCCCGGACTGGCATGGAGTGGCCAGAGAGAATCTGGAGGCACTTTCCCGTCTCGAGGTTCCACACCCGTAATGTGCAATCGCTGGAACCCGTAAGCGCGCGGCCAATGTCCGCCCGGAGCTTCACTGCCAAAATCTCGTCGGAATGGCCCGAAAGAGTCTGTAAGATTCTTACGCTCTCGACATCCCAGACCCGCGCCAGATGGTCCTGGGCGCCGGTGAGAGCGCGTCGACCGTCGCCGCTGAGTGCCACGCACAAAACCGTACTGACCTGTCTGCCGAGTTCCTGAAGAACCGCTCCACTTTCTGTATCCCATACCCAAACTGTGTCACCAGGCGCGCATGCGATGCCGCAGTGGCCATCTGCGCTCAACGCCACCTGGCTAGCCTTCTGGGAATGGCCCAAACGTATCTCCCGGCTGTCCCCCGTCTCCACGTCCCAACCCCATACTTTTCCTTCCAGAGACAGCGAAAGCGCTCGCCGTCCGTCCGAGCCAAGTGCCACAAACATGACATCGTCGGCATTGTTTTCCAGCCGCTGCAACTCGCGGCCGGTTCCCATATCCAGAATAATAATGACATTTCTGACCGCGGCGAGCAGCCAATTTTGCCGCTCGGGAGGCGCTTCCTTTCCAGAAAGCGCAATACAATTCACGGGCCCGTCAAACGTAAACATCTTCAAAAACCCCGGGTGTTCCTCCCAGGCGGCGACCGGCCTCTCCAAGCGCAGCCAGGGAGATCCTGCAGGCACACCGGCTTCGACCTTTTTCATCAACGCCCTCAGCCGGCGATCATTTGGCAAGTCGCGAATCAACCCGGCGTGCAATTCCTGAGCAAGGATGGCAGTTGCATTCCCAAAGGTCGGTGACGCCATGGCAAAAGGGGGCTTGAAGGTGTAAAGCGACAATTTCAGACCGCTCGCGTGGTTGGTTTAGTCGATGGCGAGCGACTAACCAAGGGCGATCTCTCGTGGGCTTCAGGGCAACGGGGTGCTGCGGCTCATATCGTTGCGATCGATTTGACTGCTGGGCGTCTGGTCGCCCGGGTGGCACTCCTGGAGATTGGGGTGGGGTATGCCCCGGTGGCCCATGGGGCGACCCCGGCTCAGACAGTCCTGGAATACGGAAAGGAATCCGCGGAGAAAATCCCCAAGATGTGCCAGTAAATCCTAGTGTACATGGGCGCTTGCCTCCAGAATCCCCGCCGCGCCACCCATGGGAGCCTACTTAATCCGCCGACTTCTTTTGATCCCGCCGACCCTGATCGGCATGACGTTGATGGTGTTTTTCATCATTCGTTTCACGCCGGGCGGTCCCATGCAACAGGCGTTGATTGAAGCGCGGATGAAGAACCAGGGGGAGCGTGGAAGCAGCGGGCGCCAGATGTCCGCGGGGCTGACGCCGGCGCAATTGCTGAAGCTCCAGGAGCAGTATGGCCATGACAAGCCGTTCCTCGTCGCCTACGCCGCGTGGCTGGGTGTGCTGCCCAAGGAAATCAACCGCTCGCGCGCGGACTACCCGGACGGCAAGACGGAAACCGCGGTGAAGATTCCCGGCACGGCGAGCACCGTCACCGTGAAACGAACCGCGAATGAAAAGGGGGAACTGATTCCTGTCGCGGGCGTGGATTTGTCCCAGTGGCGCGCGCGGATTGTCACGCCGGACCAGCAAAAGAGAGAATGGGAGAAGGCGAATCCGGGGCAGAAGCTGGACAAGGCGCAGCCGTATACGGCGGTCATCTACCAGCCCAGGTTCGCCGGGGTGATCGAGGGCAATCTCGGCGACTCCACGCGCTACAGCGAACCGGTGTGGACGATGATGAAGCGGCGGTTTCCGATCTCGCTCTTCTACGGGATCACGTCCCTCCTGCTGACCTATCTGGTGTGCGTGCCGCTCGGCGTGCTCAAGGCGATCAAGCATCGCACGCCGATTGATACCGTGACGTCCGTGCTCATTTTTTTCGGTTACGCGATACCGGCGTTCGCGCTCGGCGTATTCCTCATGGTCGTCTTCGCGGCGCGACTGCGATGGTTTCCGATGGAAGGTTTCGTCAGCCCGGACTTTTCGGAGCTGGGGTTCTTTGGCAAGATCGGCGACCTGCTGCGCCATGCGGTGCTCCCGCTGACGTGCTACATGGTAAGCAGCTTTGCGTCGCTCACGATGTTGGTGAAGAACAACCTGCTCGATCAGCTTGCGAGCGATTATGTGCGCACGGCGGTCGCGAAGGGACTGCCATTCAACCGAGCCGTGGTCAGCCACGCGCTGCGGAACTCATTCATCCCGGTCGCGGCGACGATGGGGCAGGCGACGACCGTCCTGGTGACGGGCAGCTTTCTCATCGAGCGCATCTTTGACATCGATGGCTTTGGCCTGATGGGCTACAACGCGCTGCTGGAAAAGGATTATCCCATCGTCATGGGCACGGTTTTCCTGGGCGGCCTCCTGCTGATGCTGGGCAACGTGATCTCCGATATCATCACCGCGCGCCTCGATCCGCGGATCCGATTTGAGTGACGCATGAACCGGAAGCTTTCCCTCGCCGCCATCATCACGGGCGCCCTCGCCATCATCGGCGAACTGTGCGGGCTGCAGATTCCGTCCCTGTCGTGGTTCTTCAGCATGGGGCCGGTGATGGGCTGGACGAGCTCGATTGTCCTCCTGCTGGGAGGAATCGCGGGATTGCTCTGGCTGCCGCGTGACATCCGCTGGACTCCGGTGACGCTGCAGCGCTTCCGCCGGTTTGGCGACATCAAGCGCGGGCTGTGGTCGCTGCGGATCATTCTCGCGCTCATCGCGCTGGCGCTGCTCGACCAGGCGATCGTGGGCCGGCGCGCGTTGTTCGTGCGCTGCGACGGAAAGACCTACTTCCCGGCATTCGTCAAGCAGCGGCATCTGGCGAAAGAGTTCGGCTTGAAGGGCGAGCAGGAGGTGAACTATCGCGAGTTGAAACGGAATCTCGCGAAGGACCGTCGCGGATTCGTCGTCATGCCCATCGTGCCGTGGGACCAGGTGCTCGACTCGGATACGAGAGAGTCCATCAAGCTGGAACTGCGCGAGGGAAAATGGTTTGCCGCGGGCGAAAAGGAACCCTACTCCGGTCGCGCGCAACGCTACTATGCCGATGCGCCGGAGGCGAAGCACAGCGATGTCCGCCTGCGCCGCGGCCTGCTCGATGGCGAGTGGCTCGGCTACGCGAAGGATGGCGCGCTCGCCGTCTCCGCCGCTTACAAGGCCGGCGAGCGGGTGCGCGCCAAGTGGACGGGCGAAATGCCGGAGGCGGAATTTGAGAAGGCGGCAACTGCCCCGCTGGCGTCGGCGATTTATCCCCCGATTCCGCCGATGTGGGAGGCGGGGCATTACCTTGGAACGGACAGCAAGGGCTGGGACGTGCTTGCGCAGATCTATGGCGGCTGGCAGGTGAATCTCAAGGCGATCCTGCTCTTTCTGGCATTCACTTACGGCGTGGGGGTGACGATCGGCTCGCTCATGGGCTTCCTTGGCGGGATCTTCGATCTCATCATGCAGCGCATCATCGAGATCATCGATAATTTGCCGTTTCTTTATATCGTCATGATCGTAGTCAGCATCGTCACCGTGGCGGAGATCAATCTTTTGATGCTCCTGGGCGTCATCTGCCTGTTTTCGTGGACGAGCCTGACCTACTCGCTGCGCGCCCTGGCCTATAAGGAGAAGGAACGCGACTACGTCGCTGCCGCGCGGTTGCAAGGCGCGGGCACGTGGCGCATCCTGACGCGCTATCTGCTGCCGAACATGCTGGCGACGGTGGTGACCTTCGTGCCCTTCAGCGTCGCGGGCATTATTTCGTCGCTGACCGGGCTTTCGTTCCTTGGATTTGGCCTGCCGGAGACCTATGCCTCCTGGGGCTGGCTCTTCGACGACGGGATGAATCATCTCAACGCGCTGTGGATTTCCGTGTCTATGTTCATTGCCATGGTCTTCGTGCTGCTGCTCGTCACATTTGTGGGCGAAGCATTGCGCGAGGCCTTCGACCCGAAAAAGTTCACGACTTACCAATGATGCGATTGCGGATTTCAGATTTTGGATTGTGGATTGCAATCGCGGCGGCACTGTTCACCGGCGGCTTAGGCCTGCGCGCCGCCGACTTTCCGCCCTATGACGGCACGAAGGAGCGGGACGCCTTCTGGAGCTTCTATAACCACAAGGTGCTCAGCCAGCTTCAGGACGACGAGAAACGCCTCAGTGGGGAACTTGCGAAGGCGCCGGATGAAGCGACGCGCACGGACCTGGAAAGCCAGCTCAAGACGACGCGCGAGCGTTTGCAAAAGCCAGAGTTCTTCACGTTCGCTCAGCCCGGGGATGTTCCCAAGGACTTGAAGTGGGAGGATGGCATGAGCGAGCCGGAGATCGGCGATGATCATGCGAAAAAGGGCGGCACGATGCGCAATTACATCCAGTCGTTTCCGGCCACGCTTCGGGTCCTGGGTGAGAACTCCAACGGCTCCTTCCGCGGGTATCAATACGATGAGGTGGAGATGAGCCTCATCTCCCTGCATCCGGACACTGGAAACATTATCCCCGGGGTGGCGAGCCAGTGGGCGGTTTCGACGGATAACCGCACGGTGTATTTCCACATCGATCCCGAGGCGCGTTTTTCCAACGGCGATCCGGTGGAAGCGGACGATTTCTTCAACCAGTTTTACATGCAGCTCAGCGAGTATCCGAAAAATCCCTTCGGCAACGAATGGTATTCGTCGAACTACACGAACATTACCCGCTACGACGCGCGCACTCTGTCCATCACGCTCACGGAGGCCCGGCCGCTCGCGCCGTATTTTGTCAACATGACCCCGATGTCGCGCCGTTTTTACCGGGAGTTCGGGCCGGACTTCGAGCAGCGCTACCAGTGGCGCTGCCGGCCGACGGACGGTCCGTACGTCATCAAGGAAGAGGATATCCAGTTTGGCCGGAGCGTGACGCTCACCCGGGTCAAGGATTGGTGGGCCAGGGACCGGAAGTTCTACAAGAACCGCTTCAACGTGGACCACACCGTCTTTCGAGTGGTGCGATTGCAGGAGAAGGTGATGGAGCTTTTCCGTCAGGGCCAACTGGACGCCGAGGAGCTGCTGATGCGCATCCCGGAATACTGGTATGAAAAACTGGAGATCCCGGAGGTCTTTAACGGTTATATTCAGAAGGCGAAGTTTTATAATGTCTGGCCCGGTTCGATGGCGGGGCTATGGCTGAATACCGCAGTGGCCCCGTTGAACGACAGGGAGGTCCGCCTCGGAATCTGCTATGCGACCAACTACCGGAAGGTCATCGACTTCGATCTGCGCGGGGATTTCCAGCGGCTCAATTCCTTCGCGCAAGGGTATCCGCTCCTCGGCGATGCTCCCATCCAGGCCAGGCCTTTCGACGTGGACAAGGCGCGCGAGCACTTCGCCAGGGCTGGCTATACGAAGACGGGACCGGATGGCATCCTGGTCAACGATAAGGGCGAACGTCTTTCGATCACGATCCTGCATCGCAAGACGGACATTGTTCAAAAGGTGATGCAGCGGCTGAAGGAGGAGGCGGTCAAGTGCGGCTTGGAATACAAGCTCGAAGGCATGGACAGCACCGCTTACTTCCAGAAGGCATTGCAAAAGAAGCACCAGGCTGCGTCGATCGCCCTGGTCGCCGAGCCGCCGTTTCCCGATCATTTCCAGTCCTTCATTTCAAAGGACGCCTACATGCCGGATGGCAAGACCCCGCGGCCCAACACGAACAACTTTTGCAGCTTCGCCGATCCGCGGATGGACAAGCTCTGCGAGGCGGAGCGACACGCCACGTCCATCGACGATATGCGCAAGGCCTCATGGGCCGCGGATCAGATCATTCATGACGAGGGGGTGTGGGTTCCCGGCTATGAGCCAAACTTTTACCGCGTCGCCTACTGGCGTTGGGTAAAGTGGCCCGCGAAGACGTTCAACGTGGCCGTAAGCGATCTGCCGCTGCAGAACCATGTGCATTGGATCGATGAAGACGCCAAGCGGGAGACCGAGAAAGCGATGCGCGAGGGGAAGACGTTCCCGGAGGCCGATCTGGTGTTTGATGAATACCTCAAGTCGGAGGCAAAAAAGTAATGGCTGATCCTCTGCTGAACGTCCGCAATCTTCGCGTCGGCTTCCAGACGGACCAGGGCCTGCTCACGGCGGTGGATGATGTGAGTTTCTCGATTGAGGCCGGGAAGACACTCGGCATCGTCGGCGAAAGCGGTTGTGGAAAAAGCGTCACTGCGATGAGCATCCTGCGCCTGCTGCCGCAACCCGCCGGGCGGATCCTTGGCGGCGAAGTGATGTTCGAGGGGCGCGATCTTTCGAAGATCTCCCTCGAAGAAATGCGCAGGGTCCGCGGAAACGACATTGCGATGATATTCCAGGAACCGATGACGGCGCTCAACCCCGTGCATCCCGTCGGGCGGCAGATTATCGAGGCAATCCTCCTGCACAAGCCCATGTCCGCGACGGATGCGCTCAGGCGCGCGGTGGAACTGATGAACTGGGTCGGAATCCCCGCTCCGGACCAGCGCGTGAACGAGTACCCGCACCAGCTCAGCGGCGGGATGAGGCAGCGCGTCATGATCGCGATGGCGCTCTCCTGCAGCCCGCGCGCGCTCATCGCGGATGAACCGACCACGGCGCTGGATGTCACGGTGCAGGCGCAGATTCTCGAACTGCTGAAGCGGCTGCAAAATGAGACCGGGATGGCCGTCATTCTCATCACGCATGATCTCGGCGTGATCGCGGAAACGTGCGATGACGTGGCCGTCATGTATGCCGGGCGCATCGCCGAGCGTGGGCCGGTGGGGCAAATTTTCGCCCGACCGCTCCATCCCTACACCCAGGGCTTGATGGCGTGCGTGCCCAAGCTCGATCACCCGCCGAAGACGCCGCTGCCGGTGATTCCTGGCATGGTCCCCAGCCTTCGCGAGATGCCGGCCGGCTGCCGCTTCGCCTCGCGCTGCCCGAACGCGCACAGCGACAGCGTGCTCGCTGAGCGCCAGCCATGGCAGGAGTGCGGTCATGGCCATGGCGTCGAAGCATGCGCATGCTTTGCGGCAACACTTTCCGCGAAATGAGTTTGCTCACTGTCCAGAATTTGAAGGTGCATTACCCAGTGCGGGGCGGCGTGTTTCACTCTACGAAGGCCTGGTGCAAGGCAGTGGACGGTGTGAGCCTTTCGCTTGAACCTGGGGAAACACTCGGGCTCGTCGGTGAAAGCGGGTGCGGAAAATCTACCGTGGCCAAGGCCGTGGTGCGCCTGCTCAAGCCAACCGCGGGCCAGGTGGTTTTTGAGGGCCACGACATCACGCACTCCGGACAAGGGGCGCTGCGCACCCTGAGACGGCAGATGCAGATGGTGTTTCAGGATCCCGCCGAATCGCTCAATCCGCGCCACACGGTCGGGCAAATTCTCGAGGAACCATTCCTCATCCAGAAGCTGGGCGCGCGTTCGGATCGAACCGAATGGGTGGACGATCTGCTGCGGCGCGTCGGGCTGCCCCCGGACGCGGTCCATCGGTATCCCTTCGAGTTTTCCGGCGGGCAGCGTCAGCGCATCGGCATCGCACGGGCGCTCGCGCTGAAGCCGAAGCTCATCGTCTGTGACGAACCGGTCTCCGCGCTCGACGTCTCGGTGCAGGCGCAGGTGCTGAATCTGCTTTTGGAACTGCAGCGCGCGTTTGGTCTCGCGTATCTTTTCATCGCGCACGATCTCAGCGTGGTGAAGCACATGAGCGACCGGGTGGCTGTGATGTATCTCGGGAAGATCGTCGAGCTGGCCACGATGGATGAGCTTTACCGCAATCCGCTGCACGCCTACACGAAGGCGCTTCTTGATGCCGTGCCGGCGCCAGACCCGACGAAGCGCCGCCAACGCCAGCTTTTGCGCGGGGACGTGCCTTCTCCCATCAATCCACCGGAAGGCTGCGCATTCGGTCATCGGATGAATCATCCGCGATGGAAGGAGAGCGTCGGCATGGACCTCAAGCTCGTGGAGATGAAAGCAGGGCACTGGGTGCAGCGCTGTCCGTGCTGCGTTGGATAGAGACCAGACAGACTGATCGCATGACTGCGTGGGTGCTTTGATGCGCAGCCATAACGTCTTGTATGGCAGACATTAATTGACTTAGTGTCCGGTTCAGCGGACAATGCTTGTCATGCCGCAAGCTTCATCCATTCCGCTAGCCGCTGCCCATGCGCTTCGCGAACTGGGCCGCGATCTTGCGCTCGCGCGCCGCAAGCGCGGCATCTCCACTGCCGATATGGCGGCGCGTCTCTTTGTCAGCCGCGATACGCTATGGCGGCTGGAACGGGGCGATCCGAGCGTTGCGCTTGGCACGCTCGCAACCGCAGCCTTCGTCCTCCAGTTGCACGACCGGCTCGCCAATCTCGCCGCGCCGGCGACCGACGCACTCGCGCTGAGTCTGGACGAACGCCGCCTGCCCAAGCGCATCCGCCGCGCCCGCGCATGAACATCGAAGTCCATGTCGAGTGGGAGGATGCGACGCATCTCGCCGGCCGAGTCCACACTGCGGATCGCGGCCCGGCGGTCTCGTTTGAATACGCGCCCGAGTGGCTCGCTCGAGCGGACGCCTTTGCCATCGATCCCACCGCGCTGCCGCTGCATCCCGGTCCGCATCATGCCCCGGCGCTATTCGGCGCGTTGCAGGATTGCGGCCCGGATCGATGGGGCCGGATGCTGATCGAGCGTGCGGTGCGCAAACACGTTCTCCAGCGAAAGCCCTATCAGGATCTCGACTACGTGCTCGCCCTCGACGACGCCTCGCGCATTGGCGCGCTCCGCTTTCGCGCCGACGCAGCCGGACCATTCCTGGCTGCCAGCGGCGGAAAAATCCCGCCGGTGGTGCAACTTTCCGCCCTGCTGAACGCCGCCGACGCAGTCCACGGTGAAACCGAGACGGCGCAGGACCTGCGCTATCTTCTTGGCCAGGGATCACCCCTCGGCGGCGCGCGGCCCAAGTCGGCGGTCGCCCTTCCGGATGGCCGTCTTGCGATTGCGAAATTCCCGAAACCCGATGACACCCGCGACATCGCAGCGGGCGAAATCCTGGCCCTCACGATTGCGCAAAAAGCCGGCATCCAGGTTCCAGGCCACCAGCTAGTTGTGGTCGAAGGCGATGGCGTCTCTGTCATCACCCGCTTCGATCGCGTCGGCGCGCGCCGTATCCCGTTTCTCTCCGCAAACAGCCTGCTCGGCCTCCCACAGGGGGACTCCGGCTCCTACACTCGGCTTGCCGATGGCGTCCGCCAATTCGGTCACGACACCGCATCCGACCTGCTCGAACTTTGGCGCCGCCTCGTTTATTCGCTCCTGGTCAGCAACTACGATGACCATCTCCGCAACCACGGCTTCCTCATGCGCCAGCCGGGACGGTGGGCGCTCTCACCGGCTTACGATTTGAATCCCGTGCCCGAGATCGACCGGGCGCGAATGCCCGAGACACCCATTTCCGAGGAGCGGGATGAACCCACCATCGCCGCCGCGCTGGCCGTGGCCCCGCGTTTCGGCATTAGCGCAGCCACGGCAAAAACGATGCTTCGCGAAGTCCTCGCCGCCGTATCCGGTTGGCGCACGATCGGCAAGCAGCTCCGTATCAAAGCAAAGACGCTCGACGCTTATGCTACGGCCTTCGAACACCCGCTTCTGGACGAAGCGAGAGAACTCGCGTGAAATATCCATTCGGTTCTTAGCCGCGCAAGCTTGCGCGGCAAAGGTTTGATCGGCAGGCTGGTTGTCCCAACAATTCCCATGAATACGTCTGCCTTGATCTCCTCCCGAGTTCCTTCTCGTTTCACCATTGCTATCGCCACTGCCTCGCTGGCGCTGGCGTTTGGCTCGTTATCCCTGCGGGCGGCGGAGCCGGCCCTTCAGCTCAAGGACAATGATGTATGGGTCATGGCCGGGGACAGCATCACGGCGCAGCGCTTGCACACGAACTACATCGAGGCGTTTTACCGCACGCGCCACCCGGAATGGCATCTGCACTTCCGCAACTCAGGGATCGGCGGCAATCGCACTGGAAATATATTGGCGCGGTTTGATTATGACGTCGCGGCATGGAAGCCGACCATCGTGAGCATCGAGCTCGGGATGAATGATGTGAACGGCACCGTGGAAGTTTATATCAATGGGATGAAGGATCTCATCGCCAGGATCCGCGCCATCCCTGCCCAGCCCGTGTTGATCTCTTCGAGCCCGGTCGATGACGGGAGCATCATGAACGATTGGAAGGGCGAACGCTGCCAGAAGATCCATCCCTTTACCGAGGCGCTGAAAAAGCTCGCGATCGAAGAGAACGTCGTCCTCGTCGATCAGTACCACGCGCTCATTGATCTCTGGGGTCAGAACCGGCGCAAGGGCGAAGCGCTTGCGGTCAAGAATGGCGCCTGGCCGCCAAAGGCGACGCCCGTTCCGGCCACTCCCGCCGCCACACCTGCGACCGTTGCCGGCGGGCCCACACCGGCCCCGGCCAAGAAGCCCGAGCCCCCCCTCGCGCCATCTCTCATTCCGCTCGGCGGAAATCCGGTGCATCCCGGTCCGGTGGGGCAGTACAACATGGCAGCCGTGATTCTCGAGGGCCTGAAAGCCGACGGAGAAGTGAGTTCCGCGACGATCGACGTCGCTGGCAAAGTGGTCGAGGTGAAGGGCTGCAAGATCACGGAGGTGAGCGCAAAGGATGGCAAGCTGAGCTTTACGCGCTTGGACGAACGCGGCCCGTGGCCGATCCTGCCCATGGCGAAGAGCGCGCTGGAACTGCTGCCCGAGACGCTCAAACTCTCGCGATACCTGCTGCGGGTCAGTGGCCTGGCCGATGGAGAATATCACATAAGCATCAATGGCAAACCCGCCGCGACCGTGAGCGCGAAGGACCTCGCCGCCGGATGGAATATCTCGACTGTCTTTGAAGGAGAACTCGCGGACCGTTCGACGAAGATCAACGGGCTCATCGCGAACCTCGAAGGCAAACTGAATACGGAGTGGCGCGCGGCGAGCAAGTCGAAGGAAGAGGACAAAATCACGGCGGCGCAAAAGGCGATCGACGAGGCGGAAGGAGAGATCCAGAAAGCCATTCAGCCAGTCCCGCTCCGGTTTGAAATCGCCAGGTAACGGTATGCTGCGGCGCCGTCCCGCGAATTGCGGGACGGCGGCAGCCAAGGGTGGAGGCGCCACATCTCGACACATACGGCGCCGAGGTTTTACCGACTAAGGCTTCGCCTTTCCGGGGAATTCCGTGACAATTCCCGCCCCTATGAAGTTGCGCATCTCCATCCTCCTCACGCTCCTGGCTTCTCTCGCCCTCGCGCAGGCTGCGCCGGAAGCGTTTGAAGTCGGTCCGAATGAGAAAGATCAATTGCCGCAGGGCAAGGAAGCGGACGGGATCGTCGGCGATTTCCTGTTGCGGAACGACAAGATCGAAGCGGTGATTTCCGGCAATCTGACGCTGCGCCGCGCGAACATGAGCACGTTTTACGGCGCCGACGGCATCACGCCGGGCTGCCTTTACGATCTTACGCTGCGGGGCGGAAACAACGACCAGATCACGATCTTCGCGCCGGCCCAGCAACAGGGCGCGGTGTCCTCGGTGCGGGTGATCAAGGACGGCCACGACGGCGAAGCCGTGGTCGAATGCGTGGTGACGGGCGCGAATCACGGCGGCCTGGCCCGTTACCACCAATACGAACTCCGTGATGGCTGGCAAGGGTTGCGCATTACGACGACGTTCGTGAACGAAAGCTCCGAGCCGAAGAAGGTGTTCATGATGGATAAGTGGACAAATTTTTTGCGCGTGGGCAGCGCGCTCGGGATCGCCTGGGCCGATGCCGTCGATCCCGCGGACAAGGCCGGCTACGCCTTCGGCATTCTGGAAGCGCCTCCGGGGCTGAATCCCACAAAACCCTTTGAACTCGCTCCGGGCGCGAGCGTCACGGTGTCGCGCTTTCTCGCCGTTGGCCACTCGCCGGTCGAGGCTTTTGGACTGGTGGCCGCGCAACGCGGCCCAGTGGGCGAGGTCACTGGCACGGTGCGCGACGTGAACGGCGCGCCCATTGCCTCGGCGGAGATTCTCGTGCGGACGACGGGTGATTTCGACGCCAATGTCGGCGTGGTGCATCCCGATGCCGAAGGGCATTTTTCCGTCGCCCTGCCCGAGGGGAAATACAGCGTGACCTTTACCGATCCCGGCCGCGCCGATGCGCCGCAGATGGTGGAGGTCAAAGCCGGAACGACCGCGAAGCTGGACGCCGCTATGGCTGTGGCCTCGGCGATTCATTTTCAAATCACCGATGACGCTGGGCGCACGCTGCCGTGCAAGGCGCAATTCCTCGCGCTCGAAGGCACGGAGCCGGTGAACCTCGGGCCGCAAAACCGCGCCCACGGCTGCGTGGATCAGTATCATTCCGAGAAGGGCGACTTTCGCGTGCAGATTCCGCCGGGCAGGTATCACGTCATCGTGACGCGCGGCATCGAGTACTGCCACCTCGAAGAGCAGGTCGCGCTGGCCCCCGGCGCGACCCACGAATTTTCCGGCAAGCTCCAGCGGCTCGTGAGTACCCACGGCTGGGTGAGCGCGGATTATCACAACCACTCCACGCAAAGCGGCGACAATACTTGCGGCACGCCGGATCGCATCATCAACCTCGCCGCCGAGCACATCCAGTTTGCGCCGACGACGGAACACAACCGGCTTTACGACTGGCGTCCGATCATCGAGCGGCTTGGTCTTTCAAGCGAAATCCAGACCGTGCCGGGCATCGAACTCACGGGGGCGGCGGCGCATCTGAATTCCTTTCCGTTCAAACCCGACCCGTTTACCCAGGACAACGGCGCGCCGGTCTGGCATCCCGATCCGCGCATCGCGGCGATCACCCTGCGAGACTGGCAGGGCGCGGAGCCGGACCGCTGGGTGCAGATCAACCACCCCGACATGGTGAAGGACTTCATCGACGCCGATGGCGATGGGCATGAGGACGGCGGATTCCGCGGCCTCGCGCAGCTCATCGACGGCATCGAAACGCAGAATGGCGACGGCAGCGAGATTCTCGGCGGGCGGCCGTTCGTGATCGCAAAAAATGGCGAGGGCAAGGAGGTCGTGCAGATGGTGCGCGAATTTATCTGGCTGCAAATGCTGAACCGCGGCCATCGCTACGCGGCCATGGCGGTGAACGACGCGCACAGCGTCTATGGCAACGGCGTCGGCGGCTGGCGGATGTACATGCCCAGCAAGAGCGACAACCCGGCGGAAATCGATTGGAGGGAGAATTGCCGCCACGCCAAGGCCGGGCATTCTTATCTGACGACGGGGCCATTCCTCCAGGTGCGCGCGGAAGACGGGACCGGCCCCGGCGATACGACGCGCGCGGTCGGCGGCAGCGTGAAGCTGGCGGTCCGCGTGCAGTGCACCGATTGGATCGATATCGATCGCGTCCAGGTGCTCGTCAATGGCCGGGCCCGGCCCGAGCTTAACTTTACCCGCGCAAAAAATCCCAACATGTTCAAGGATGGCGTGGTGAAATTCGACGAAACGATCGAAGTGCCGCTGCACGAAGACGCGCACCTCATCGTCGTGGCCTGCGGCGAGCACAGCGATCTCTCAGTCGGCTACGGCACGAGCCCCCAGGCCAAAATGCATCCGTGCGCCTATCACAATCCGATCTTCGTGGATTTCGATGGGCACGGCTTCATGCCCAATGGCGACACGCTTGGCTTCCCGCTGCCTGTCGCCAAGATGAGTCTGGAAGAAGCGCGGCGCCTGATCGAGGCGAACGCGAGCGCACAGAAATAATCGGCGCGCGCTCGGCCGGTGACCCAGCGTTATGAGCGCGCGGACCTTTCCCAGCCGGGCTCGGGCAACATTGGTTTTCCTTCAATCACTTCCTTGACCGGGCGCCTGACTGCGGTGACGCGATGGCGGTCACTTCCTTGATCGGCCACTTGGTGACGGTCACGCCCTTGGAGGCGCGGGCGCTTACGGGCACGGGCGTCAGATCGAAATCGATTTCGCGGATCCGGGCGCCGCTGCGGCCATCCAGAGCTACGTGGAGCGCCTTTGGCATGTCTTTCTCGGTGGCGCTGATTTCCAAATAAACGACGCGGGAGTTCTCGGACTTCACGAGGGGATAGAGCTTGTCCCGGGAAAGGCCGCCGATCTGGAATCTCTTGGCGAAGGCTTTCCCCGTCTCGCCGTCCTGATAGACCATGGTGTAGAAGTTGGTGTCCCCGTCCTTTGGCCAGATGGCGCAATGGATAATCTTGCGGCCCATGAAAACCTTGTCCGCGACCTTCGCAACCTTGAGCGTGCCGTCCTTCATGATCGTGAGGACGGCGTCGAGGATGGTGCATTCGGTGACGAACTCGTGCTGGCGCCAGTTCAGGCCGATGAAGCCATCCTCGCGGTTGACGTAGAGGCGTTGGTTGGCCGAGACCACCGCCGAGGCGTCGATCTGCTCGATCTCGTCGTAGCTGGTGCGGCGTTTGATGCCCTTGCCATATTTCTGCTGAAGCATCTCGAACCAGGCGACGGCGTAGGCGGTCAGGTTCTTGAGGTTGGCCTTGGTCTCCTTCATGCCTTGCTCGATCTTCTTCATGGCCTCGTCGGCCTGGAAGCGGTTGTAGGCGGAGATGCGCTTGATCCGGATCTCGGTGAGGCGGACGATGTCGTCGTCGATCACCTCGCGGCGGAGTTGCGCGAGGAAGGGTTCCAGGCCGGCGCGGATCTCGGCGAGCACGCTTTCCCAGGTCTTGGATTTTTCGATGCGGCGGTAGATGCGTTCCTCGATGAAGATGCGCTCCAGGGAATCCCAATGCCACTGCTGCTCGAGTTCGCCGAGCTTGATCTCGAGTTCGCGCTTGAGGAGGGCCTTGGTGGCCTCGGCGCTGGCCTTGAGGATGTCCCGGACGCCGAGAAAGTGGGGCTTGTCGTCCCCGGTTTCGGCGTCGCGGATGATCACGCAGGCGGCGGGGTTGAGCTGCACCTGGCAGGTGGTGAAGACGTAAAGCTGCTGGATGACCTTGTTCGCCTCGGCGCCAGGCGGGAGATGCACGAGAATCTCGACTTTGTCGGAGGTGTTGTCATCCACGTGCTTGATCTTGATCTTGCCCTTGGCGTTGGCCGCGAGGATGGATTCGATGAGCGACTCGGTGGTCACTCCGTAGGGGAGCTCGGTGATGGCGAGAAGGTATTTGGATCGCTCCTCAATCTTTGCGCGGACTTTCACCTTGCCGCCGCGCTCGCCGTCATTGTAGTCGGTGAAGTCGGCGGCGCCGCCGGTCGGGAAGTCGGGGAGGATGCGGAAGGCTTTTCCTTGCAGGTGGTTGATGGCCGCGCGGCAGAGGTCGTTGAAGTTATGCGGGAGGATCTTCG
>Ga0302319_10009592_pt1 | contig 18581 bp, 22 predicted proteins | sample Bog_T0_2_FD_203319 | JGI IMG/M metagenome (GOLD analysis project Ga0302319, IMG submission 203319) | Peat permafrost microbial communities from Stordalen Mire near Abisko, Sweden - Bog_T0_2 | ecosystem: Environmental > Terrestrial > Soil > Wetlands > Peat | place: Sweden: Abisko, Stordalen Mire...
GACGACAAAAGTTCCGGGCATCGAGTACATGCTGGCTGGCGCTACTCAGCGAAGCGACACCGACCCGTTTGACAAGGTCAGTCCTCCCATCAAGATTGGCCCACACTGGATGATTCTCTGGCCCTTCGATCCGAAGACTTCGGGCCTGCCTACTGTCCACAAGGACATTGGAGCTTACATCATGTATGCCGGTACACCATGGGCGCATATTCACGTCATGGGAAAGCCCTAGTGCCAGTATCAAGGGCTAGGCGTGTTATCTGACCCATGCTGCAACTTGCGGCGAAGAGGAAAGCGCGATGCCAACGTATGTTTGTTCGACACCTGCCGGAGCATTAACCTCCGAGCAGAAGAAGACGATAGCGAAATCAATATGCCGCAATCATAGCGACGCTACCGGCGCTCCCCAGTTCTTTGTGCAGGTCATCTTCGATGAGAAAGATGCTAATGCGCGGTTCTTGGGCGGTGAAGCGACCCCTGGACACTTTTGGATACGCGGCGATATCCGCGCCGGAAGAACCGAAGCGCAGAGAGAGAAGCTAATGCTGAGCATCATGAAGGATGTCAGCCGGATTGCGGGCATTGAAGAGGACTCAATTTGGGTTTACCTCTGCAATCTCGAACCAACGGACATGGTCGAGTATGGACATGTTCTTCCTAAGCCCGGTGATGAAAAAGCGTGGTTCGAAGGTCTGCCGGATTCCTTGAAGGCCTATCTCGCGCGCCTGGGCACTGACGACGAAAACTTCACGTTGTAATGAACTGGAGATCAGCCGAGAGCCAAAAGAGGGACAAGGTTTCTCGGTTTGTCTTTTTGAGTATCTGTTTGGTTCGGCGGATCAGCTAGGAATCGGGAGCATGATGGGAATCGCATTACACGAATTCATGCAACGGTACTTTGCCTCGGAGAAGCAAACGGCTCTGCTGAACATGTCATTGGGCCTTGCAATGATCGTTGCCGCTACGGTGCTAAGGCGCTGGTCGGTCGCTGGTTCCTTTCGGCGCGGCGTTGCCTATCCCATGATTGTCGCTGGTCTCCTTCTGTCCTCCTTGGCTTGCGCCTACTTCTTCACGATGAACCAGCGCAGCACCTCCATTGCTCGGGGTTATACGGACCTCCCCGTAGCGGAGGCCACATCGCGGGAGACAGCCCGCCTAGAAAGAGTCGTGAACCATTCCTATACTGGCGTTTTCTGGATTTGTGGCGTACTGATTGCGTCTGGAGTTGCAATCGGAAGCGTGCTTGGGCTGTCTTCAATCCGAGGTGGCATCGCCTTCGGCCTGGTGCTGGCAGCCGTGCTCGTCACGGCGAGCGAAGTCTACTCGAAGCAGAAAAACACTCGATTTCTCACAGAGCTGCAAAGCGGCGTTCGGCGTCCATAGGACCGCGACCTTACAACCCGAGTTCGGAAAGGCCGGGATGATCGTCTGGGCGCCCGCCTTGCGGCCATCGAAACAGCCGATCGGTCTCTGTGATGGCTAAATCATTGATGCTGGCGTGCCGGACGATCATGAGTCCGTAGCCGTCAAATTCCCAATTTTCGTTTCCGTAGGAACGGAACCATCGACCGTCTGAGTCGTGTGACTCGTACGCAAACCGCACCGCAATGCGATTGCCCTCAAATGCCCATAGCTCCTTAATGAGTCGATATTCCAGCTCACGCTCCCACTTTCGGGTCAAGAAAGAGACGATCTCTTTTCGGCCATGGATGAACTCATTCCGATTGCGCCATCGACTGTCGAGGGAATAGGCGAGTGAAACTTTCTGAGGATCACAAGAGTTTCAACCGTCTTCTGCTTTACGGACCTTCTCGACTGCCGCTTGCTGATCAAAGGGTGGGTAAGGTGGCCGTCGGTCCATCATCAAACTCCTAACAGATGTATCCATGAGATGACTTCAGCATCACCGGAGAAGCAATAACTCTCGACCAGAGCCAAATAGTAGACGGCTTGAGCGAAGTGTCCTTGACTTTGGCTTGCACGGCTCCTGCTGAGGCAACATGCACCCATCTCGATCGCGCCAGGGCTCATGATCGGCTGTACGTTGCATTCAAAGAGGCGCGAAAGGGTCTCTAGCAGGCACAAAAACTCTGCAACCGAAACACTGGTAGACTAGTCTATTCTAGGTGTATGAGTAAGCAAACGACGAAAGAAAACCTGATCACGGTCGGCCTGGACCTGATCCGCTCGGCAGGATATACGGCCACGGGGATAAATCAGATCTTGGAGGCTGCGAAGGTTCCTAAGGGGTCGTTTTACCACCACTTCACCACGAAAGACGAGTTCGTCCTGGAGGTGATCCAACGCTATGCCGCAGGCGAACAGGATCGTTGGGAAAAGTTCCTGAACGATTCAAATCCGTCTCCCTTGAAACGGTTACGCCGCTACTTCAAGGACCTCATCGCCACCTACGGACGCCGCGGTGGACCCATCGCTGGATGTCTACTGGGCAACTTAAGCCTTGAGGTTGCAGGCCAAAATGATGAGATCCGCAAGCTGTTGGCGGGGGCATTTGACGCTTGGCAAGCCGCATTCGCGAAGACGATCCAAGAGGCTATCGAAAAACAAGAAGTGCCGAAAACTGTGAAGGCGGACGATGTGGCCGCGTTGCTGGTGAACAACTGGGAAGGCGCGCAGACACGTGCCAAGACCGAACAGAACGATCGGCCACTCGAATTGTTCGTCGACAACGTCTTCAACAATCTCCTAAAGGGATAAGCGATGAATTGGCATCGCTGATTCTTTTGTGGCGAGTAGAACAGACTAGTCTATGCAATGATCACAACATTAAAACAATAGGGACTTGAAAGCGGCATCAGCCTAACCCGTGGATTCTATTTCCAACTTCGAGGTCAATTCTGAACAAGCGTATGAAACGTAGAAGCTTTTGTGCAATCTTGCTAACGTCCTTCTGTTGCTGGTGTGTCAGGAGAGCTGCTGCGTTAACTGGCTACGGTCCTCCCGTGGCCGTCACCCCTATTTCGGAGAGCCTTGACAGGCCGCCCATGCACATCCAAGGAGGAGAAGTGCCACTAGTTCGCATCGATCTTATCGAAGGCAAGCCCGAACCATACCGAGCTCAGGTGAGCGAAATCGTCTATCAGACCTTGGTGGATGTTCTGAGCGTGCCGGAGCATGACCGATTCCACGTCATAACAGAGCACACGAAGTCGAGCCAGATCTTCGACCGCAACTACCTCGACATTCACCGATCGGACGAGTGTATCTTTTTCCAGATCACTCTGAACAGCGGGAGATCAACCGAGCTGAAGCAACACTTCTACCAGACACTGGCCGACCGTCTCCACAAGGAAGTGAAGCTCCGCAAAGAGGATGTCTTCATTAACCTGATTGAAGTGCCAAAGGAGAACTGGTCGTTCGGCAATGGCGACGCCCAATATGTGGCCTCGAAATAGCGAGTAGCATGTACACGTGATCGAACAGCTCAGTTAAGCAACTGAGCTAGGTTCTAACAAGCGCTACTTGTAAAAGCTGTAGGTCGCGGTATACGGAACCTGCGTCACCGTGCCCGCGTGTGCGGCATCGCAGCCGCTCACCGGTGCCACTCCGCCGTGTGTCTCGCTCCTGCGTACGGTCTTCACGCCACTTAGAGTACCGCTTGTCCCTTCACATCAGTTGCATGGAGTATCAGCCATGGAATGTCGCTCTTCGCATTCGCAGCAGGCAGTTGCGTCGCAACCCTCCCTGTAATCGCGCTGCCATCAATCCACGTCCAGCGCGGCCCAGCGCCATGGCTGCCCACCGTCGTCTTGCTGCCGATATACAGGGTTGCCTCCGGCGCCTGAAAGACCCAACCCTTCTCGGCATTGCAGGTATAAATCTGCACGCCTTTACCCTGCGCTTCGAGCGCAGGCTTCGTCTCCTGCGCACATGCTGAAAAACCAAGCAATGCCAATCCACACACCGATACGCAACATCATCACGACCCTCGCCTCTCTCTAGACAGAATAGAAACCCGTAGCGGCTGCATGGTCTACAGGCTGGTTCGGGAACCCCATTGGCGTTTACCGGATAGCTTTCAAGATCACGCGGTCGAGCATACGATCCGGCAGAAAGCGTTTCAGAAAGAGGATGAGACCGGCCATTTCGCCACCGTGATACCGCGTATGCGGACGTTTGCTTTTCAGAGCTTTCAACAGCAGATCAGTAATGATCGTGGGCGGCGGGAGCTTTCGATTTAGAGCTGGGGCGTTCAGCATCGAAGTTACCATGGGGGCATAGGCACTCTGCCCTGAATATTCTTGTGCTGACCTGTAGGCGATCGGGCCCCACTCGGTATCGATTCCGCCCGGTTCGATCACGATCACGTCGATCCCAAATTGCTGGACCTCCATGCGCAGCGAATCCGAGTAGCCTTCGAGCGCATGTTTCGAAGCGAAATACCAGCCACCGAGCGGCCCTGCGCACTTCCCGCCGGTAGTCGAAATGTTTACGATCTTTCCGAATCTTCGGGCTCGCATGTGAGGAAGTGCGAGCTGATTCAGACGTGCCACACCGATCAGGTTGACTTCCAGCTGGCGCCGCGCCGCCTCCATGGGAACATCTTCTAGAGCGCCCATCTGGCCGTAACCCGCGTTGTTAATAAGAATGTCGATCTGACCCTGCTCTCGGATGATGCGCTCGATTGCTGCAGTCATAGTCAGATCATCAGTGACATCCATCGCGAGGATGGAGCCCCCGGCCGACTCGATCGCCCCCATGCGCTCCACGCGCCGGGCGCCGCCATAAACCACATATCCTTTGGCGAGAAGCTTCAAAGCGAAGTCCTTCCCGATCCCGGAGGACGCTCCTGTGATGAGAGCTACACGTTTGGTCTTACTGTTCATTCCCGCCTCCTGGGATCGTTAGCTATGTTTCTCAATGAACTCGAGAACAACACTCGTCATGTTCTTGTCACCCAGGCCGTTTTCCTTTGCACGCTGAAAGACTCCGTGGGCAGCTGCAATCGTCGGTACGGCCGCAGACGACCCTGCCGCTTCAACCACATAGCCGAAGTCCTTCTCGATCAGCTCAACGGGAAACTGCGGCTCGAACTGCCCGGCGAGCATACTTCCGGATACGTTGCTGGCTGCTGGGCTCCATGCCGCTGTTCCAGAAATAACCTGAATCGCTCGGGCGACATCGACCCCTGCACCGCGGAGAAGTCCAATTAGCTCCGCGATTGCGGTTACTTGAACTCCCATCAAGGCGTTGGTGGCGAGTTTGACGAGAGCGCCCGATCCCACTGGGCCGATGTAGTGGATTGACTCCCCAAGCACCTTCAGAATCGGCTCAGCTTGTTCGAGGACAGATTCGACCCCACCAACGAAGTAGATGAGCTTGGCGGCCTCTGCCTGTGGGCGCGAGCCGGCGACGGGAGCTTCGAGAAAAGCTATGCCACGTTCGGACATCGCACCGCCCAATTCCCGAGTCCAACCTGGCGTTAAAGTGGAACTCTCGATCGCGATAGCGTTCTTCTTCATACCAGCCAATGCACCGTCGCTTGAAAGCCAGACCGTCCGGGACGCCTTATCGTCTCGCAGCATCGCGATGACAAAGTCGGCGCAGATGACAGCCTCTTTTGGAGTTGAGGCCTGGATCGCTCTCAGCGCCTCAAGCACGGCTGCAGCTTCGGGTGTCCTATTCCAGACGGTGACAGAATGACCAGCTTTGAGGAGGTGGGAAGCCATACGCGAGCCCATGGCTCCCAAACCGAGTACGGAAACATTCGACATAATCACCTCTGTGGAGCTCGCGAAGTTGTTGTGAGAACGCTTCGCGGAAAGAGCGAAGAGCCGCACGGAGCGATGCGGCTCTTCGTCATTGGGCTGTCAGCCATTACTTGGTCGGCTGATAGCGTTTCGCAGCTTCCTTGCTGGACAGAAACGGGTAGAGAGCGAGACGCGTTTGCTCGTACCGGTTCCAAACTTCGACATCCGGCAGAGCAGGAATCGTCACAAGTTCCTTCTCGTCGAATGCGGTCAGCGCCGCATCCACGCAGTCCTCTGCGCTCATCACGTTCTTCTCGGGCAGATTGTGCACCGGCAGACCGGCGCGATCCCAGAAGTCGGTCCGGGTGGCGCCAGGCAATACAGCCTGTACCTGCACCCCGGTATTCTTCAGAGTCTTGAACAGCGACTGAGTGAAGTTCAGCACGTAAGCTTTCGTGCCGCTGTACGTGCCGTTGAGTGCATCGGGGTTCACCGCCACGACCGAGGCGATGTTGATCACGGCTCCGGCGTTCTTCGCGACCAAGTTCGGCAGGACCGCCGCCGTAAGGCGTGTCAGGGCTGTCACGTTGAGGAAGATCATGTTCTCGAGTTCGTCAACGCTGGAGTCCACAAGAGACTTGGTGCCTCCGAAGCCTGCATTGTTCACAAGCAGTGAGACGTTCTTGTCCGCCTTCAGCTGAGCTTCGAGCTTCAGCAGAGATGGCCGATCCGTGAGGTCAGCGATCAAAGTTTCGACTGAGACTCCGTACCGTTCGCTGATCTTGTTGGCAACTTCGCCCAGACGCTTACCGTCACGTGCAATCAGAAAAAGATCGTACCCGCGCTGAGCGAGACGGTCAGCGTATACCGCGCCAATACCACCAGATGCTCCAGTGATGACAGCCGTACCCTTTGAGTTGGTGTTAGACATTTCATTTTCTCCATTCCGAAATAGGTCCGCATCTGCGGTCATGTGTATAGATCAGACCAGTCTATTCGAGGATGCAAAAATTCTACTCAGGCCGAATGTGCCGCTGTTTTCAGTAAGACATTGAAGGTGCTGTTGAGGAACAGATTGAGAGCTTTGTCGCTGCGGTCCGCCTTAGCCCGGACTTGGGCACCTTCCCAGGTATCCAGGATGATGGCAGCAAGTTCATGTTCGCTGGCTGCGCGCGAAAGCTGACCGCCCTCAATGGCTTCGCGAATAATCCCTGCAATCGCGGCCTGCCACTCATCAAACGATCGACGAAGGAGGCGCCGGATCTCCGTGTTGTAACCTGCGACTTCGAGGCTCAATGTGCCTAAGAGACAACCGGTGAATCGGCCGCTCTGGTATCCGTTTGTTGCTATTTTGTCCTCGAAATAGCGTCTCAATTTCTCCAACGGCGAGGGGGCGAAGTCCGCCTTGATCCGTTCCAGATGTTGCTGTTCTGATGCGGCGTAAAACTTGATCACTTCGATGACGAACTCGTCTTTGTTCGTGAAGTGTGTGTAGAAGGAGCGTGTCTGAGCGGCGTCCAGTATCTGATTAATTCCGGTGGCCGCGTAGCCGGTCGACTGCAATAGCTCGAGTCCGACTTCAATAAGAGCCTGCCTAGGGCTTCGATTTTCCATATATGGGGCCTTCCTCGTGGATCGGTGCTGATTCCGTCGCTACAATGAAGTCCGGAAAGCAGCTCACCATGATGAGTATCATGTAGCGGTAGCCTGTTCGCAATAAGGCACCTTCGTTGCTGTGACTTACCTGTAGGTGACTAATGGAAAATGTTTGGAAAACGCGGAATCAGGAATGCTCAGAGTTGAAGCCGGAGCAGGAGGCTTTGGCTCTCGAGGTCACGACACAGATCGCGGAGAAGTGGACGCTTTCCACGCTGGCAGTGTTGGCGGAAGAAGGCGCGGCTTTGCGCTTCTCCCGCCTGCAGGCACGAGTCGACGGCATCAGCCAAAAATCGTTGACGAAGACCCTCCGGCAGCTTGAGCGCGACGGCTTGGTCAGACGAGTCTTCTTTCCTGAGGTGCCTCCTCGCGTCGAATACACGATCACGACATTGGGACTCGGTCTGCTAGAACAGATCCATCCTTTGTGGCTCTGGGCAGTGGCAAACGTGGAGAAGTTTGAGAAGTCGCGACGCGACTACGACAGGAAATTGACCAAGCAGCCGAAGCCTGCACGGGGATGAGGGAGCAAAGCTTAGTTTGAAGTTGACTTTTGCTCGGGACGGTAGAATTATTTTTTGATCTTTAATATGATCAGACTAGTCTACTTATGTGAACGCACGGCGGGGCCCGCCTTCTGCGTAGTGGAACAGAAGCAGACCGGCGAGCCAAAAGTACCGCAGGCTCAGGAGAGGAGACGGCAACATGTTCAGAAGCATCAATCCCGCGACAGGGCAAGAGTTGGCAACCTACCGCGAGGATGACAGCGCCGAAGTTGAGCGCAAGTTGGTGAAGGCGGTAGCCGCATTTCAGACGTGGAGACGGTCGAGCTTCGCTGATCGGCAGAGCCTGCTACAGAAGATCGCCGACAACTTCGAAGCGAACAAACAGCGGCTCGCAGAGATGGCGACATTAGAGATGGGCAAGACGCTTCCCGCCGCCGTCGTCGAGATCGAGAAGTGTGCCACCGCCTTCCGGTACTACTCGGTTCATGGGGCAGAACATCTGCAGAGCAAATCCATTACACTAGCGAACAATCGAACGGCGGAGACGATTTGGCTTCCGTTGGGGCCCATCCTCGCGATTATGCCCTGGAATCTGCCGTTCTTCCAGGTAGCACGTTTCATCGCTCCCTTCGTGATGGCTGGCAATGTCGGACTTCTGAAGCATGCACCGAACGTTCAGGGATGTGCAGCCCTTTTGGAGGAGATGATCATGACGGCCGGCGCACCAGATGGACTTTTTCAAAACCTCCGCATCGAGCCCCTGGCGATAGCTGAATTGATTGCAGACGATCGGGTGGCTTCCGTCACAATTACAGGCAGTGAGCGGGCCGGGAAGGCAGTCGCAGAACAAGCCGGACGACACCTCAAGAAAGTTGTGCTCGAACTCGGTGGGTCGGACCCATTCATCGTGATGCCATCCGCAGACTTGAATGAAGTCATTCCGCAGGCTGTGCGGGCGCGTATCCAGAACAATGGGCAGTCCTGCATCTGCGGCAAGCGGATGATCGTTCACTCTGACATCTATGACGAATTCCTAAAGCAGTTCGTAGCCGCGATGGGCGCCGTAAGGGTAGGCGATCCAATGGATGCCACGACAGAACTCGGCCCTCTTTCCAGCGAAGGCCAGCTCAACCTGATTTTGGGACAGATCGACGAAGCGAAGCAAATTGGAGCAAGCCTCCTAGTAGGGGGCGAAAAGCGAGAAGGCAAAGGTGCTTTTCTGACCGCAGGAGTATTGGTGGATGTGCCTCTCAATAGCCCCTTTATGAAAGAAGAGATCTTCGGGCCCGTAGCAATGGTGTTCAAGGCTGCCAACATCGACGAAGCGATCCAAATCGCTAATGATGTGCCATATGGCCTTGGTTCGTCGGTCTGGACAAACGACAAAGCAGAGCAGTCGCGATTTGCTCAAGAGATCGAGGCGGGCATGACGGCCTTCAATCAGATCCTGATGTCCACGCCGGAGGCACCATTTGGTGGCATCAAGCACTCCGGGCACGGCCGAGAGCTAGGATCTCTTGGACTGTATGAGTTTATGAACGCTAAGACTTTGATCCACTCGGCGTAGCAAAAACTTGCTACGCGCATGCACCCGCAACTTCGTCGGCCAATCCAACAAAAGATCTGCATCTTTGAATAGACTGGTCTAATCAAACATACAACAAGCCGCTTAGTCGGCAATGAAAAAGGAAAGAGGCAAATCAAATGGCAGGAAAAGTCCTCGTTGTCATGTCCAGCGCGAAGCATCTTGATCTCCGCGACGGTAAACAGTACTCCACCGGCTTCTATCTCAATGAGTTTGCAATACCTTTCCGCAAGCTGATTGAAGCCGGCTACACACCGGTTGTGGCAAATCCGAACGGCGACCGCCCGGTTATGGATGCAGCCTCCAATAACGCCATGTTCTTCGGTGGCGACGACGCTCTTCGGGCCGAGACGCTGAAGTATGTCGAAGGTCTCGACATCTTGGACCATCCCAAGACACTGGCCGAGGTTGCGAAGGAAGGCATCAGCGGCTATGTCGGTGTCTTTATTCCGGGCGGCCACGCTCCGGTGCAGGACCTATCCAAAGACAAGAACTTGGGTGAGATCCTCAAAGCCTTCCACTCGACTGGCAAGCCTACCGGCATCCTGTGTCACGGTCCGCTGGTGCTACTGAGCACTCTTGCAGATTCAGAAGCTTTTCAGCAGGCCCTTGCCGACAGGACAGGCGCCGCCAACAGCCTCGCCAAGGATTGGCCGTACGCAGGCTACCGTCTCACGGTGTTTTCGACGGGTGAGGAGCAGTACCTGGAGAATGCGGGAGCGCTCGGCGGTTTCGTTCGGTACTATCCGACGGCCGCTCTGGCTGAGGCCGGTGCCCACGTGGACACGGTGGCGGATTGGCATAGCAATGTGATCGTCGATCGTGAACTGATTACGGGACAGCAGCCAATGTCTGCGACCGAATTCGGCGACGTGCTGCTCCAAAAGTTGGGTGCGGCGTAATCCGAGCCTAACGAAACTGCTGGCAGCAGCCGGACAGGACGACCGAAGATAATCGGTCGTCCGTCCTTTCTCGTCGAAACCGCAGACTTTTCGCTGAAAGCGCTGCTGTAGTCTCACTACCTTCCCGAAGGGCAGATGAAAGACAGGACCCCAGATGTGGAATTTTAGGACGATCTCAGCAACGGTGTTAACCTTCACAATTCTCTTTGCCATGGCTAGTCGTACCTTGCCTGCGAACGCTCAACAGAAGGTTGTAAGCAAGCAGCGGGCCGGTGACCTCACCATCCAGCAGAAAATCGCGCTGGCCTTATCTGCTGGTCCCGAGAACATTGCGAAGGATGCAACGGTCGTGGATTCGGATGGGCACGGCGGGACAAAGGTTCTTCGCCAAGGCCGCAACGGATTCACTTGTATGCCCGGCGATCCAGGCGGCGTCGGAATGCCGCCGATGTGTATGGACAAGGTGGCTGTCCAGTGGAATAAGGACTTCGAGGAACATAAACCGAAGCCAACGACGACGGTTCCGGGGATCGAGTACATGCTTGCCGGAGCGACTCAAAGGAGCGACAGCGATCCGAACGACAAAACCTCACCGCCGATCAACATTGGACCGCACTGGATGATCCTGTGGCCGTTTGATCCCAAAACAACGGGCCTCCCCACGACTCACAAGCCGACGGGTGCGTACATCATGTGGGCCGGCTCGCCCTACGCGCATGTACACGTCATGGGTCGGCCGTAGCTCCGGGGCGAACACCCATCTGCTAAAGCACTTGCAGGATCGAGTCTCTCCCTCCGAGTCAGAGCTCATGCGCTAACACTCGCCGCCTGTAAAACGGCGAGTGTCGAATTTGGGTCCACTGGATAGCGGCTACGGTGATCGGCGAGATAGCGATGGATATCTGAGATCACCACGGACCCCTCTCCCACCGCGGAAGCGACTCGCTTCACCGAATTTGCGCGAACGTCCCCAACAGCGAAGATGCCTGGTACGCTGGTTGCGTACGGACTGTTCTCAAAACCACGACTCCCACCAGTCAGAACAAAGCCCTTCTTATTCAGGGCCACAGTTCCGAATAGCCAACCGGAATTTGGCTCGGCTCCGATCATCACGAACACAGTGCCGACCGCGAGGTTCGTTCGCTCCCCAGTCTTGTGATTGATCCAAAGGACGCTCTTCAAGAGGGACTCACCGTCAAGAGCTTCGATCTCAGAATCAGCGTGGACGCTAATTCGAGTCGCGCACTCGATTCGAGAGATCAGGTATTGAGACATCGTTGCGCTAAGCGACGGCACGCGTACAACCAGGTGTACGTGTCAAGCGATGCCGGAGAGGAACATAGCGGCCTGGCCCGCGGAATTCCCCCCACCCACAACAACCACTTCCCGCCCATCACAAAGGTGTGCTTCCATCGCCGTGGCCGCGTAGTACACACCGCGATTCTCAAAATGACTGTAGTCCGGAAGCGAAAGCCGACGATACTGAGCTCCCGAGGCTATGACGACGGCACGAGCACAAAAGGAAATGCCGCCCGCCAGGGTGAGCTTGTGGACCCCCTCGAAGGGTGCGGCTGAAACGACTTCACGAGAGATTGCAAACAGTGCACCAAACTTGAGTGCCTGCACCTGCGCTCGGGTCGCGAGGCCCTGACCCGAGATTCCCGTTGGAAATCCAAGATAGTTCTCGATCTTGGAGCTAGTGCCAGCTTGACCGCCTGCTGCGATTGCCTCAATGACAATCGTTTGGAGGCCCTCCGAAGCGGCGTAAACAGCTGCGGCAAGTCCAGCCGGTCCGGCCCCAACAATAGCAACGTCGTAGATGACGCTCACATCAGGCATCTCCGTGATGCCTAGCTCGTCAGCAAGATCAGTAATCGTCGGGCGGAGTAGCAAACGTCCGTTCGTCAGCCTGACGGATGGAAGCGCCGAGGATGGATCGGGTGGCTGCTCCGTTCCAGATTCTGAGCTCTCTCGAGGCAGCTCAACGATTTGATGGGGATAGCTGTTTCGCACCAAGAAACGTTCTATCCGCATGAGTTCTGCGTCGTCTGCATAGCCGCTTACAATGACACCGCTACCGATTTCACCGATGATGCCGAGCCGGCGCCACACAAGGGCCTGAGTGATCAGGTTCGCGATGTCTCCTTCATCGCGCATCAATCGCCGGAACTCGGAGCGTGAAATGCGAGAAAAAAGGCCACCGCAAACTTTCTTAGAATCCTAGAACAGACTGGTCTAATCATATACCCCGTAAGCCAGGAAATCGGCTTAACTTCTTCGAAACGAAAAGAGGCGTTATGTACACATTCAAGAAATCAACTCTGGCGATCCTGGCACTGGCGTTGACCAGCATCCCCGTAATTTCACAGGCGCAGTCCGAGTCAAAAGGAAAGGTTCTGGTTGTTATGTCCAGCGCCAATGAACTGGAGCTGAAGGACGGCAAGCAGTACAAGACTGGCTATTACCTCAACGAGTTTGAGGTCCCCTACAAGAAGCTCGTCGAGGCTGGCTATACCCCGGTGATCGCGAACCCCAAGGGTGACATGCCCGTCATGGATGCGAACTCAAACAACAAGATGTTTTTCGGCGGAGACGACAGTGCGCGTGCTGAAGCCCTGAAGTATGTGCAGAATATCCAGCAGCTACAGCATCCGAAGACTCTCGCCTCCGTTGTGTCTGAGGGCACTGACGGTTATGTGGGCCTCTTCATCCCCGGCGGACACGCTCCGATGGTTGACCTGATTCAGGACAAGAACCTTGGCACGATCCTAACCAGCTTCCACAACTCCGGCCGCACGACCGGCATCATCTGCCACGGACCTATCGTCCTCCTCTCGACCCTCCCTGATTCTGTTGCCTTCCAGAAGGCTCTGATCGCAGGCGACGGCACCGCCAGCTCCTTGGCTAAGAACTGGCCCTACGCTGGCTACCATGTGACGATCTTCTCGACCGGTGAAGAGGAAGCTCTGGAAGGACCCAAGGGTCTGGGTGGCTACGTGCAGTTCTATCCGGTGAACGCCTTGGCTGAAGCCGGCGCTCATGTCGATACCTTCACCAACTGGCACCCAAATGTGGTCGTAGATCGCGAACTGATCACTGGCCAGCAGCCCATGTCGGCTGAGGAATTCGGCAACACGCTCGTCTCCAAGCTGGATAGCAGCTCGCGCTAGTCGACCGTTGTTCTCATTACGTACCAGCTCAGCGGAAGGCTGCGAATGCGGCCTTCCGCTTGCGCATTAATCGACCTGCAGATAGAGCATTAGCGCATCTACGACCAACTGGAGTTCCCGCATGGAAGGAGTGCCATGAGCAAGCAAGCAACAAGAGAACACCTCGTTCGAGTCGGCCTCGAGATTCTTCGCACCGTGGGCTATATCGATGCAGGAGTGAACCAGTTCAGATACCGCGCGCCGCAAGTGCTCGCCGCTCTATGCAGAATGGCCGAGCCCACTCCGTCGCGTAGCGAAAGGTACTCGGCCTGATTCGTCGATGGAGTGTTGGCTCGGTGATCAAGGTCCAACGGCCTAAACAAAACCGTCTTCAGAACCGTGTCAGTTTCGTTATCTTGGGCGGCCCGGCAAGTTTGCCCTCCAAGTCTGCGGCGAGTTGGTGCGTATAGGGCTGTGCCATATGCCAGTCGTGTGCTTCCTGTGACGTGAAGATTTCGAAGAAGACCAGTTTGTTCGGCTCGTCTGCGGTGGAAGTGGTGAACATGGCTTCACAGCCTTCCTCTTCTAAAACGGTAGGCAGAAGCTTCGAGAAGATCGCCTTTGTCTCATTCAACAACTCAGGATTAATAGCAAACTCTGCGAGTAGATAAAGCTTTCCGTCTGTCATCGCTCTCCTTTGTGCCGGGCTTAACGGCTTTGGGGAGCTTCCGCGCTCCCCTGATCAAGCTGTTTTCTCACTTCGTCAGTCCGTAACGGCTGGCGGGCTTTTTCGTCTGCGTTGCATGGAACATCTTGATCCTCACCGCATCGAAGGTCTCCCACAGCGAGGCATCCTCAAGCGAGGGGAGTGTCACCGTCTCGCCCTGGTCAAGGCCGGCGAAGGCCGCATCGACCAGATCGTCAGTAGACATGACCGTCTCGGGATCAAGGTTTTCGATGCCCATGCCCGACACCTCCCAAATCTCGCTATAGGTGTTCGAAGGCAGAACGGCCTGCACTCGGATTCCGGTGTTGGCGAGCTCGTCTCGCAGTCCAATCGTGTAAAGCAGAACGTGCGCTTTCGACGCGCTATAGGAAGTGCTGAAAGGATAAGCGAAGAACGAAAGCACGGAGCCGATGTTGATCAGGGTGCCGCTGTTGCGTTTGATGAATCCCGGAAGAATAGCCTGGCTGAGATAGGTGACAGACCGCGCGTTCAGGTCCAATTGAAATTCGATCTTGTCGATCGGGATTTCAGCAGAAGAGCCAACGACCGCAGTCCCGGCGTTGTTGACCAGAACCGACACCCGCTCATTACTTGAAAGAGCACTTCCTACCTTCTGCAAGTCCTGATGTTTCGTGAGATCGGCAACCAGAGTGTCGACCTTAACGCCGTACTTCTGTGTGAACTCCTTCGCGAGTGTATCGAGGCGGTCTTTCCGTCTGGCCACAAGAAGCAGATCGTAGCCCCGCTGCGCGAAGCGATCCGCATACACTTTTCCAATACCTGCGGAGGCGCCGGTGATAACAGCTACTCCTTTATTCAGATTGCTCATAGAGATTCCTTTTCAATGCTGTAAGGGCTACTATCAGCATGATAATCATCATGCTGATTAGTGATAAAAGATGGCTGAGCGAGCATTGCCGAAGCTGCAGCCAGGGAAAGCGTTCTTACTGATTCAGCATGATAAGAATCATGCTGACAGTCAAGTAGAGTTATGGTGCGGAATAAACGATTCAAGAAATTTCTGAGAACCGACCTACGGAGCAAATCGCCCGAACGATAGCCGCTCTATCAGGGAAGCCGCTGCTTCACTTCTTTCAGGATTTCTTCAGCGAACTGCTCATCGTTCACTGCACGGGAGAGGATCATGGCACCCACCATGGCAGAGTACATGTGAATGGCTTCGCCGCGTGCAGAACGGCGGGAGCGCCACGGAAAATGGGTGGCAAGCTTCTGAATTAGACCCTTCAGCTGCATCGTGAAAGGGTCGCGAAGACCTTCATGGTGACGCACCTCTGACGAGAGGGCTGCCACATTGCAGCCGCTTGCTGCTGCATCGCGGTGCTCCATGCTCAGGTACTCGCCTATGTACTTCGCCAACCCCTTTTCAGTGGGAGGGTACCGGTCATAGTTGCTGGTATCGCGCTGCATGTCTCTGGTCAGACATTCAGCCATCAGAGCTTCTTTGGAAGCAAAGTGGTTGTAGAACGGTCCATGCGTCAATCCTGCAGCCTTCATCAACTCACCGACACTGACTCCTGCAAACCCGCGCTTGCGGAAGAGCTTGATCGACTCGTCGAGGATCTGCTCGTGCTTCTGTGCTGTCTCGACTGCTGTCTGTCCCATTTCGAACTCCTACCAAAAAATTGCCTCATCTCCACGCTACCAGCAACTTGTCAGATGTTGACCCATCAGCATGATGTATGTCATGCTCTTTAGCCAAGCAGCTGCGTAGGAGTCAGAGATCGGCGAAGCTATACGCGCACTAGAGTGATGCGCTCAACCCATGTCAGGTCTCATGCAAAAAAACAAGGCGACCATTTATGGTTTTGCGTCAAACGGTCGGAGTCGAAACACAAGCAGGGAAAGGTCAGCAGTGCAGGGGCATCCTTCTACTAACGGCGCGAAACGACGCATTCACTACGCTTGGGTTGTAGCGTGTGTCACCTTTGTAGTCCTTTTAGTGACAGCAGGTATTCGCGCTACTCCAGGTGTGCTGATGGTGCCGCTCGAATCAGAGTTCGGTTGGTCGAACGCGTCCATCTCTGGAGCAATCGCCGTCAACATCGCACTGTTTGGGTTGATAGGTCCCTTCGCGGCTTCGTGGATGGATCGGTTCGGCGTGCGAAGGATGGTGCTTTGCGCGTTGGCCCTGCTTGCTGTGGCGGTCGGACTTACGACGCAGATGCACTCACTATGGCAACTCATGTCGTTGTGGGGCATATGCGTTGGTTCGGGCACCGGCGTCACTGCAATGGTTCTGGCGGCTGTCGTCGCAAGCAGATGGTTTGAAACACATCGCGGTCTTGTGCTTGGCATTCTCTCTGCTGCAAACGCGACAGGACAGCTTCTCTTCCTGCCCACGTTGGCGAGCTCTGCGGAAGCCCACGGTTGGAGAAGCGTGTCCGTTCTCGTGGCGTCCGCTGCACTCCTCGTTTTTGTCTTGGTACTTGCACTGATGAGAGACGAACCCTCCGACATCGGCCTGTTGCCCTTCGGACAGACACAACAGAGGGACGAAAAGGCACCTGCATCACTGCGCCCGATGACCGCTCTAAAGCAGGCCAGCAGGTCTCCCGCATTCTGGGTCCTTGCAGGTAGCTTCTTCATTTGTGGTGCAAGTACAAGCGGCTTAATCGGAACCCATCTGATCCCGGCCTGCCACGACTACGGCATCTCGGAAGTACATGCGGCAGGCCTCCTTGCAATGATGGGCGTCTTCGACATCCTTGGCACCACACTGTCTGGATGGCTCACCGACAGGTTTCAGAGCCAATACTTGCTGGTCGCCTACTATTTGCTTCGGGGCATGTCACTGCTGTTCCTCCCGTACGCACTGGCTCACGACCAGGGGCACTTGAGTTGGTTCGCGATCTTCTACGGACTAGATTGGGTGGCTACGGTGCCCCCCACCGTGAAGCTGGCCACTGAATGCTTCGGCCGAGAGAATGCAGGCGTGATCTATGGTTGGATCGCTGCAGCGCACCAGCTCGGGGCGTCGCTCGCCGCTGGAGGAGCCGGATTCATCCGCACGTACACAGGGCACTACCAAAGCGCATTCTGGATCTCTGGAGCTGTGTGCTCTCTCACCGGCATTGCCTTTCTCTTCACCTCAAAGCAACTCAGAGAGAGAGCGTTTCTGGAGAACTCCGGACTGGCGCTTGATGTAGCGCTGAGGAAGGTCTAGCACCTGAAAGACTGCTTGTTACTCGGCACACGTGGAGATGATCAAGTGTCGGATTTCATCGAAGTGAACGCAGGAATGGAGGATGGGAATACTTGGGAGAGCGTTCACGTCTGCCCGAACTGCGAGTGGGTCATCAATCTTGCCGATATAGATCTCAGGACGATTACAACGGAATCGTATCGTGCCCTCGGTGTGAATGGGCGGGCAAAGTCAAAATCCGAATTGTAGGTAGCAGCGGCCCGGCTCACAAGACACCGGACCAGAAGTGAACCTCATGCAGAGATTGGTAGCGGTAGCTGCTTGTACATCCCCACGTCAGAAAGTTTGCGGACGAACGTTCTAACAATCTCACTGGCGATCTTCGAGTCATCGTCTGCCCGCGATACTAAGAATGTACGAAGGCGCAAATTGGATTCCACCAGCGGCCGAGCCGTGACTCCGTTTCTAGCCATCAGCAACGCACCTGCTTTAACCAAAAGGCGACCTCCGAATTGTCCGCCACAAATGGGAACGACTCTTCGGGAGCAGTGATGTGCCGGATACTTCCCGGGCGAATATTGCGCCGTTCTGCCGCTTCTAAGATTAAGTCATGGAGGTGGGTGCAGCCTGCGCTCGAAGAGAATCCATTTACTCCCGTCTACGTCTTCCAAGCGTACTGCTTGTTTCGCCGCTAAAGCGTCTCGGCGCGCCATCGCAGGAGAGTGGTGCAAGACCGATTTTCCCGTTCCGAACGGGAAGCGCCTGCCGCTTCACGACGAGCGGTGGGAGGTTGCCGGCAAGTACGGCAGCATCGGTTGGCACACCTTCCGGCATACCTACCGGTCCTGGCTGGATGACACCGGAGCACCGATGGGAGTGCAGCAGAAACTGATGCGGCACGCTCAAATCTCGACCACGATGAACGTCTATGGCAACGCGCTCATGGAGTCAAAGCGGGAAGCCAATTCGGCTGTCGTAAGCAAGCTTTTCAGGAAGGCATAACCATGCAAAACGTCGCCCAAAACAACCCAACCCGGCGGAGCAAATGTCGCTGCTCTTACACCGGGTTATTCCAGGTTGGAAGTTTCGCTAAGTGGTTGCGGGGGTAGGATTTGAACCTACGACCTTTGGGTTATGAGCCCAACGAGCTACCGGGCTGCTCCACCCCGCTCTTTGATTATA
>Ga0302319_10009593_pt1 | contig 18580 bp, 18 predicted proteins | sample Bog_T0_2_FD_203319 | JGI IMG/M metagenome (GOLD analysis project Ga0302319, IMG submission 203319) | Peat permafrost microbial communities from Stordalen Mire near Abisko, Sweden - Bog_T0_2 | ecosystem: Environmental > Terrestrial > Soil > Wetlands > Peat | place: Sweden: Abisko, Stordalen Mire...
AATGGTGATCCCATCTGCCTGCCACCCCGGTTCGATTCCATACCCGGAATCGAACCAGAGATGCGCTCTCATGGGAATCCCCCCTCTCCTCGGGATGAGTCCGCCTTTACGCGGGTTGGTATTACCAGCGCGCCGTGATAGTCCGTCGCGACTTTGGGCCATATCGGCACCTGCTGCGCTGAGCCAGCCGTATCGGGGTGCTCGACCGCTGCATCGCCGTCTTCGGGACTGTCCATCTCGCCTCCATTTCGCAAGTTTATCACAGCCGGCAATGAGGGTGATGACCCACAAGAGCGCTCACGCTTTCCCGCGCCCTCATCGCCGACCATCCCAGCCGCATGTCTTTCTATCCCTGAGCCCTATCGCCTCATCACCGCTGTTGCGAAGTCCCATTTCCGGCTCTTTCTAATCAACCCCGGTGATCCATCCGCCTCGACGAGGCGCGTTTTCGGGGTTCGCAGTGACGACCACCTCTTTCCGCTCAGAAGCCTTCGCCCGCGGCGCGCGCATGCTGCGCACCGCGCTTGGCCCCGCGATCGCCGGCTATCTCGAAGATCCCAGCATCGTCGAGGTGATGCTCAATCCCGATGGCCGGCTCTGGATCGACCGGCTGTCGGGCGGGCTTGAGGACACCGGTTGCCGGGTCACCCCGGCCGACGCCGAGCGAATTGTGCGGCTCGTCGCCCACCATGTCGGCGTCGAGGTTCATGCCGGCAGCCCGCGCGTCTCGGCCGAATTGCCGGAAAGCGGGGAGCGGTTCGAGGGCCTGGTGCCGCCTGTCGTGGCGGCGCCGTGCTTCGCCATCCGCCGTCCGGCCGTCGCGGTCTTCACCCTCGGCGATTATGTCGAGGCCGGCATCATGTCCGGCGCGCAAGCTGAGTTGCTTCGCGTGGCGGTCCGGGAACGGAAGAATATCCTCGTCGCCGGCGGCACCTCGACCGGCAAGACGACGCTGGTCAACGCGCTCCTCGCCGAGGTCGCCAAGACCGGCGACCGCGTGGTGCTGATCGAGGATACCCGCGAGCTGCAATGCGCCGCGCCCAACCTGGTCGCGCTGCGCACCAAGGACGGCGCGGCCTCGCTGTCCGATCTCGTCCGCTCGTCCCTGCGGTTGCGGCCCGACCGCATTCCGATCGGCGAGGTGCGCGGCGCCGAGGCACTCGATCTCCTGAAGGCCTGGGGCACCGGCCATCCCGGCGGCGTCGGCACCTTGCACGCCGGCTCCGCCATCGGTGCGCTGCGCCGCCTCGAACAGCTCATCCAGGAAGCCGTCGTCACCGTCCCGCGCGCGCTGATCGCCGAGACCATCGACATCATCGCGGTTCTCGCCGGTCGCGGCTCCGCGAGAAGGCTCGCCGAACTCGCCGCGGTGCAGGAACTCGGCCCGACCGGCGACTACGTCCTCACCCCAGCAGGAGAACCATGATGCTGTTCAACCGTGTCCGCCATCGCTTCGCACTGGCCTACGCATTCGCCTTTGTCGCGCTCGTCTCGTCACCCGCGTACGCGGCCGGCTCCAACATGCCGTGGGAGCAGCCGCTGACACAGATCCTGGCGTCGATCCAGGGTCCGGTCGCCAAGGTCATCTCGGTGATCGTGATCATCATGACCGGCCTGACGCTGGCCTTCGGCGAAAGCTCCGGCGGTTTCCGGCGGCTGATCCAGATCGTCTTTGGCCTGTCGATCGCCTTCGCCGCGTCGAGTTTCTTCCTGTCGTTCTTCTCCTTCGGCGGCGGAGCGCTGATCTGATGGACCAGGACGCGCCCATCACCGGCTTCTATGCGCCCGTTCACCGCGCGCTCACCGAGCAGATCCTGCTCGGCGGCGCGCCGCGGGCGGTGGCGATCGTCAACGGCACGCTCGCCGCCGCCGTCGGTCTGGGCCTGCGCCTTTGGATCGTTGGCGCCGCCATCTGGCTGATCGGCCACGTGGCGGCGGTGTGGGCCGCCAAGCGCGACCCTGCCTTCGTTGACGTGGTGCGTCGGCATCTACGCTACCCGCCGCATTTGGCCGCGTGAGGCCCGCCCATGATGAACCTTGCCGAATATCGCCGCCGGTCTCACAGCCTCGCCGATTTCCTGCCCTGGGCGGCGTTGGTCGGAAAGGGTGTGATCCTCAACAAGGACGGTTCGTTCCAGCGCACGGCGCGGTTTCGCGGACCCGATCTGGATTCGGCGACGCCGGCCGAACTCGTGGCAATCACGTCCCGGCTCAACAATGCCTTGCGCCGTCTCGGCTCCGGCTGGGCGATCTTCATCGAGGCGCAGCGCCAGCCGGCGAACCGCTATCCGAAAGCCGAGTTTCCCGACGCCACCTCCGGTCTCGTCGATGCCGAACGCCGGGCGCAGTTCGAGGAGGAAGGCTCCCATTTCGAGAGCCGCTATTTCTTCACGCTGCTTTGGTTGCCGCCGGCCGAGGACGCCGCCCGTGCCGAGGCTTGGCTCTATGAAGGACGCGCGCACGACGGCGCCGATTGGCGCGCGGCGCTGGCTGGATTCATCGACCGCACCGATCGGGTGCTGGCGCTGATCGAGGGCTTCATGCCCGAGGCGGAGTGGCTCGATGATCCCGAGACGCTGACCTATCTGCATTCCTGCGTTTCGACCCGCCGCCAGCGCGTGCGCGTGCCCGAAACGCCCATGCACCTCGACGCCATCCTGGTCGATGAGGATCTCTCCGGCGGGCTCGAACCGCGGCTCGGCAGGGCGCATCTGCGCACGCTCACCATCATGGGTTTCCCATCGCAGACCTGGCCGGGCCTGCTCGACGAACTCAACCGGCTCGCATTCCCCTATCGCTGGTCGACGCGCGCGATCTGTCTCGACAAGACCGACGCGGCGAAGGTGCTCGGCCGCATCCGCCGCCAATGGTTTGCCAAGCGCAAGTCGATCACGGCGATCCTGAAGGAAGTGATGACCAACGAGGCGTCGGTGCTGATGGACAGCGACGCCGCCAACAAGGCGCTCGACGCCGACATGGCGCTCCAGGAGCTCGGTTCCGATCTCGTCGGCCAGGCCTACGTCACCGCGACCGTCACCGTCTGGGACGATGATCCCCGCATCGCCGAAGATCGGCTGCGTCTGGTCGAGAAGACCGTCCAGGGCCGCGACTTCACCTGCATGCGCGAGAGCGTCAACGCGATCGAGGCGTGGCTGGGCAGCCTGCCGGGCCACGTCTACGCCAACGTCCGCCAGCCGCCGATCTCGACCCTCAACCTGGCGCACATGATGCCGTTCTCGGCGGTTTGGGCCGGACCGGAACGGGACGAGCATTTCCAGGCGCCGCCGCTGTTCTTCGCGCGGACGGAGGGATCGACGCCGTTCAGGTTTTCGCTCCATGTCGGCGATGTCGGCCACACGCTGATCGTGGGGCCGACCGGCGCCGGCAAGTCCGTGCTGCTGGCGCTGATGGCGCTACAGTTTCGCCGCTACGCGGGGGCGCAAGTCTTCGCCTTCGATTTCGGCGGTTCAATCCGCGCGGCCACGCTCGCCATGGGCGGCGACTGGCACGATCTCGGCGGTGCGCTGGCCGACGCTATCGCCGAGCCCGTCGCCTTGCAGCCCCTCGCGCGGATCGACGACGCCGACGAACGCGCCTGGGCGGCCGAATGGGTGGCGACGTTGCTCGGCCGTGAGGGCGTGACCATCACCCCGGACCTGAAGGAACACCTCTGGTCCGCGCTGACATCGCTTAGCTCCGCCCCCTTGACGGAAAGGACGATCACCGGGCTCTCGGTCCTTCTGCAATCGAACGCTCTGAAACAGGCTTTGCAGCCGTACACCGTCGGCGGTCCCTGGGGACGGTTGCTCGACGCGGAGACCGAGCGCCTCGGCGAGGCCGAAATCCAGGCATTCGAGACTGAAGGGCTGATCGGCGCCGGCGCCGGGCCGGCGGTCCTGTCCTATCTGTTCCATCGCATCGAGGACCGGTTCGACGGGCGCCCCACGCTGCTCATCATCGATGAGGGTTGGCTCGCCCTCGACGACCACGGCTTTGCCGGCCAGCTCCGCGAATGGCTGAAGACGCTGCGAAAGAAGAACGCCAGCGTCATCTTCGCCACCCAATCGCTCGCCGACATCGACGGCAGCGCCATTGCCCCGGCGATTATCGAGAGCTGCCCGACGCGGGTGTTCTTGCCCAATGAGCGCGCGCTCGAGCCGCAGATCGCAACCATCTATCGCCGCTTCGGGCTGAACGATCGCCAGATCGAGATCCTCAGCCGGGCGACGCCGAAGCGGGATTATTACTGCCAGTCCCGCCGCGGCAACCGCCTGTTCGAGCTGGGCCTGAGCGAGGTCGCGCTCGCCTTCGCCGCCGCGTCGTCCAAGACCGATCAGGCCGCCATCGCCAAAGTCCTCGCCTCCCATGGCCGAGACGGTTTCGCCGCGGCGTGGCTGCGCGGCAAGGGCCTCGACTGGGCGGCGGACATGCTCACCACCCGTATCCAGGAGGTTTCCCGATGACCCCTCGTCGTTTCCGCGCCGCGCTCGCCGCCGGCGTCACCGCGCTCACGCTCGTGACCGCCGGCGTTCCCGCCCACGCCCAATGGATCGTCTACGATCCGACCAACTTCTCGCAGAATGTCCTGACGGCGGCGCGCGAGCTGCAGCAGGTCAACAACTCGATCCAGAGCCTGGAGAACCAGGCCAACATGTTGATCAATCAGGCCAAGAACTTGGCGAGCCTGCCGTACTCCTCGCTGGCGCAACTTGAGCAGTCGATCAATCAGACCGAGCAGTTGCTCATCCAGGCGCAACGGATCGCCTACAACGTCACGACCATCAATCAGGCGTTCACCAGCACCTATCCGCAGGCCTATTCCAGCTCGACGTCGAGCCAGCAGCTCGTCGCCGGCGCGCAGACGCGCTGGCAGAACTCGCTCGCCGGATTCCAGGACGCCATGCGCGTGCAGGCCGGCGTGGTGCAGAACCTCGACAGCACGCGCACGCAGATCAGCGCCCTGGTCTCGTCGAGCCAGTCGGCCTCCGGTGCGCTCCAGGCCGCCCAGTCTGGAAACCAGCTCGTGGCGCTCCAGACCAAGCAGCTCGCCGACCTCACCGCCGTGATGGCCTCGATAGCCCGCGCCCAGAGCCTGGAAGGCGCGCGTACCGTTGCGAACCAGGCCCAGGCTCAGCAGCAGCTCACCAACTTCCTCAACTACGGCTCGGGCTACCAACCCGGCTCCGCGCAGATGTTCCACTGATGCGGACCCGCCCGCTCAATATCGCCACGATCGGCCGCGCCGCCGGGTTCGTCCTGGTCGCGGCGGCGATCGTGGCGACCGCCATCAGTTTCCACCGCGACGATGGGCGCCGGAATGCGCCTGTGAACTCACCGGCGATCCAGAGCGATCCGCTCGCGCGCGAACTGGCGCGCTGCCAGGCGATCGGCATGGCCGCGCAGACTGACGGTTCCTGCGAAGCCGCCTGGGCCGAGAACCGGCGTCGCTTCTTTACCTATCGCCCGGCGCCGTCCGCCGCGTCCACGCCACCGGCCAACCCGCGCCTCGCGCCTACATCCAAGGATCAATGAACGATGGGCGGCACCGGCGTCATTGACCGCTTTCTGGGGATCTTCACCCAGTACATCGATTCCGGCTTCGGGCTCGTGCAAGGCGATGTGCGCTGGCTCGCCGGTGTGCTGATCGCGATCGACATCACCTTGGCCGGCATCTTCTGGGCCATGGCGCCCGACGAGGACGTGCTCGCGCGCCTGATCAAGAAGACCCTCTATATCGGCGTCTTCGCCTTCATCATCGGCAACTTCAACAATCTCGCGCAGATCATCTACAACTCCTTCGCCGGCCTCGGCATCGAGGCGGGCGGCGGGACATTGAGCCAAGCGCAGCTGCTTCAGCCGGGCCGTCTCGCTCAGGTTGGTATCGACGCCGGACAGCCCATCCTCGCCTCCATCTCCAGTTTGATGGGCTTCACCAGCTTCTTCGACAATTTCATCCAGATCGCGATCCTTCTGATCGCCTGGCTTATCGTCGTCATCAGCTTCTTCATCATGGCGATCCAGATCTTCATAAGCCTGATCGAATTCAAGCTGACCACGCTCGCGGGCTTCGTCCTGGTGCCTTTCGGCCTCTTCGGCCGCACCGCCTTCCTCGCCGAGAAGGTGCTGGGCAACGTGGTCTCGTCCGGAGTGAAGGTTCTGGTGCTCGCCGTGATCGTCGGCATCGGCTCGACGATCTTCGGCCAGTTCACCACCGGCTTCAACAATCCGCCCACCATCAGTGACGCGCTGACCCTGATCCTCGCGGCTTTGTCGCTGCTCGGCCTGACCATCTTCGCACCGGGCATCGCCAACGGCCTCATCGCCGGCGGGCCGCAGCTCGGCGCCGGCGCCGCCGTGGGAACCGGACTCGCGGTCGCCGGCATAGGCGCGGCCGGAGCCGCGCTCGCGGCGGGCGGGCTTGGCGCCGCCGGCGGCGCTATCGCCGGGACCGCCCGCGCCGGCGCCAGCGTCGCGGGTGGAGCCACTGCCGCCTACCGGGCGGGCGGCCTCTCCGGTGTCGCCCAAGCCGGGGCCTCAGCCGCCACCAGCCCGCTTCGCCGCGCGGCCGCCAGCCTGCGCGAGAGTTTCGCGGCCGAAGGCCAGGCCGCGACGGGAGGGGCGAGCTCTGGCGATGCGGGCGCCTCGGCCCAGGGCGGAGCCTCGGGTCCGCCGGCCTGGGCGAGCCGCATGAAGCGCAATCAAACCATCAATCAAGGCGTCTCCGCCGCCGACCACGCCATCCGTTCAGGGGATCATCCCAGCGGCGGTGGCGGCGTCGATCTCTCCGAAGGGGAATAGTCCATGTTCCGGCGACCGACCGTCCGCTACGGCGCGACACCAGATTCCGAAACGCCTTACCAGAGAGCCGGCCAGGTTTGGGACGACCGGATCGGATCGGCCCGCGTCCAGGCGAAGAACTGGCGGCTCGCCTTCTTCGGCATGCTGGCGCTCAGCGGCGGTCTGGCCGCCGGCCTCGTCTGCCAGTCGGCGCGTGGCACGATCACGCCATGGGTCGTGCAGGTCGACCGGCTTGGCCAGGCGCAAGCGGTGGCGCCGGCCGTCGCCGACTACCGCCCGAGCGACCCGCAGATCGCCTGGCATCTGGCCCGCTTCATCGGGGAGGTGCGGAGCATTCCGGCCGATCCGGTCGTGCTGCGGCAGAACTGGCTCGAAGCCTACGACTACGTCACCGACAAGGGCGCGCTGGTGCTGAACGACTACGCGCGCACCAACGATCCCTTCTCCAAGGTCGGCAAGACGCAAATCTCGATCGACGTGGCGAGCGTGATCCGCGCCTCCGACGACAGCTTCCGCGTCGAATGGGTCGAGCGGCGCTACGTCGATAACGCGCTGGCCGCCACCGAGCGCTGGAGCGCCATCCTCACCATCGTCGTGCAGACGCCGACCGACGCCGATCGGCTCAAGAAAAATCCCCTCGGCGTCTACATCCACGCCCTCAACTGGTCCAAGGAGCTCGGCTGATGCGCAAGCTGCCCCTCGCAACCCTATTGCTCGCCTCGATCTCGCTGGGCGCCTGCTCGACAGTCTGGAAGCCGCCCGAGATCAGCTACGACGACACGCCGCGGCAAGCCTTGCTGCAGCCCGATCCACCCAAGCCGGTGCAGATCGTCGAGCTTCCGAAGCTCCTGCCGCTGCCTGGCCAGCTCAAGCCGATCCCCGGCGCCAAGACAGCGCCGCCGGAGGCCGCTGACCCGCACACGCGCGTCGAGCAGGCTAATGGAGCCGCCCGCGTGCAACCGACCCAGGCCGGATATCTCAACGCCATCCAGGTCTACCCCTTCGCCGAGGGGGCGCTCTATCAGGTCTATTCAGCGCCCGGCGAGATCACCGATATCGCCCTCGAAGCGGGTGAGCAGCTTGTCGGCTCGGGTCCCGTCGCCGCCGGCGACACCGTGCGCTGGATCGTCGGCGACACCGAAAGCGGCACGGGTCCGACCAAACGCGTCCACATCCTGGTCAAGCCGACCCGGCCGGACCTTGTCACCAATCTCGTCATCAACACCGATCGACGCACCTATCATCTGGAGCTGCGCTCGGCCGACAAGACCTACATGGCGTCGGTCTCCTGGGCCTATGCCCAGGATCAGTTGATCGCGCTGCGCCAGCGCAACGCGGCCGCCGATGCGGCGGCGCCGATCGCCTCCGGCGTCGATATCGACGCGCTGAATTTCCGTTACCGCATTGAGGGCGACACTCCCGCCTGGCGGCCACTGCGCGCCTTCGATGACGGGCGGCAGGTGTTCATCGAGTTCCCCGCCGGCATCAGCAAGGGCGAGATGCCGCCGCTCTGGGTCATCGGCGCGGAAGGCGGTGCCGAGCTCGTCAACTACCGCGTCCAGGGCGCCCACATGATCGTCGATCGGCTGTTCGCCGCGGCCGAGCTACGGCTCGGCGGCGAGCACCAGAAAAAGGTCCGCATCGTCCGCACCGACGGGAGGCCGCAATCGTGACCGACTCCCCGCACGAAGAGACGGCGGGGCCTTCGGGAGGCGATCGGCCGCCACAGGAAATGCGGCTGCGCTCCAGCCGGGCGCCCGTGACGCGGCTCTCCCGCAAAGTCCTCCTCGGCCTCGGCGCCGTCGCGGCCGTTGGGATCGGCGGCGCGCTATTCCTCGCCTTGCAGCCCCAGCATCAGACCACCGGGTCCGAACTCTACAACACCAACAATCGAACGACACCGGATGGCCTCGCCAACCTTCCACGCGACTATACGGGTCTTCCGCGCGCCGTTCCCCAGCTCGGCCCGCCGCTGCCCGGCGATCTCGGCCGGCCGATCATCAACGCGGGCGCGCCGGCTCCCGGCATGGCGACGTCGGAGGCGGGACCGAGTCCGGAGCAGCAGCGTATAGCCCAGGAGCTGGAGGCGGCGCGCACCAGCCATCTCTTCGCGACAACCAATGTCGGGCAGATCGCCACGGTCACATCTCCGGCGCTGGCCGCGGCCCAGGCTGCCACGGCGCCATTGACCGGCGTGTCGAACGACCTCACCTCGCAGGATCACAAACTCGCTTTCCTGAATGGGAATATCGATCACGGCACGGTCAGTCCCGAACGCGTGCAGGCGCCCGCCAGTTCGTTCACGCTTCAGGCCGGCGCGGTGATCCCGGCGGCGCTGCTCACCGGCCTGCGCTCGGACCTGCCTGGCCCCGTCACGGCGCAGGTGACCGAGGATGTCTATGACAGCCCGACCGGCAAGATCCTTCTGATCCCCCAGGGCGCGCGTTTGATTGGTCAGTACGACGCCCAGATCGCCTTCGGTCAGTCGCGGGCGCTGTTGGTCTGGAACCGCCTGATCATGCCCAATGGTCGTTCGATTGTGCTGGAGCGCCAGCCGGGCGCCGATCCCGAGGGCTACGCCGGCCTGGAAGACGAGGTCGACAACCATTGGGGCATGCTGTTCAAGGCCGCGATCCTCTCGACCTTGCTGAGCGTCGGATCGGAGGCTGGAAACAGCAACAACAACCAGAACTCCGTCGTCCAGGCCCTTCGGCAGGGAGCGTCCCAAAGCTTCAGCCAGGTCGGCGAGCAGGTGGTCGGACGTTCCTTGAACGTCCAGCCGACCATCACCATCCGGCCGGGATTCCCAGTCCGGGTTCTGGTCACCCACGATCTCGTACTTGAGTCCTATCGCGGCTGAGGAGGCGACCATGGCGAAATTGAAGCTCGGCGCTATCCCGGACGACAAGCCGGTAAAACTGACGATCGAACTTCCCGCGGCGGTGCATCGCGATCTCATCGCCTATGCCGCCGCGCTCGCCCGCGAAACCGGACAGCCGGTTGGTGAGCCGGCCAAGCTGATCGCGCCCATGTTGGCGCGCTTCATCGCCGGCGACCGCGCCTTCGCCAAAATGCGGAACGTCAGGAAGCCGTCTCAGTCGCCACGGGAGCCGGTTGGCGCGAGGACATCGACCGAGCCAGGCTGAGGAAGCGCCGGAACGCTGGGTTGTCGTTACCCGGCAGCCACACGGCGCTATATGGCAACATGTCCTCCGCAGTCGCGAGAGGCCGGAAGACCACTTCCGGATAGCGGGTTGCGGTGCCCGCCCCGCTGACGAAACTGATGCCGAAGCCGAGCGCAACCAGATGCATCAAGGTCTCGCGCCCGACGCCGAAGCGATCGACACATGGGCTGTGTCCGAGATCCCCGACCCGCCGGACAACATAGTCATGAATCTCAGGGCCTGGTGCATCGCGGCTGACGATGATGCGCTCGCTTTTCAGCGCGCCCCAACCCACTTCGTCTTGGTCCGCGAGACGATGCCGTTCCGGCAGGGCCGCAAAAACGGGCGCCTCCCACAGGACGGTGGTGTCGCAGTGCGGCGCTGAAGGCGTCCCGGTGACGAAAGCAATGTCGAGCAGGCGCTCGCTGATGCGCGCAAGGTGCTCGCTTGCGGAACCCTCGACGACTTCGATCGCGATTTCCGGGTGTGTTGCGCGATAGGTGCGAAGCAGCTCACGCACGAAACCGCCCGACAGCGACGACAGGATACCGATCCGGATCGCGCCCTCCGCACCGGACCCCGCGCTGGCGGCGCCCTTCACGGCGTGATCGATTTCGGCTAGCGCCGAGCGTGACCGCTCCAGAAACCGGCGCCCAGCCTCTGTCAGCCGCACACCACCGGCGTCGCGTTCGAACAGGGAAACACCGAGCCTGTCCTCCAGCTCCCGCACCCGCCGGCTGACCGCCGACTGCCGGATGCCGAGAACCTGCGCCGCACGGCTGAAGCTGAGATGCTCAGCCACCAGGAGCGCTTGAGAGATCGACACAAGCTTGACCATGCCCCAAACTCCAAACTGACTCCTGCGCACAAGTGCAGTGGACGTAGTTTGGCATAGCAAATTTGGCAAAACGGCGGCAACGTGCTCCTTCTCGGGGAGCTACCGACACGTTCAAAGAGCTCGGAGGACATCAATAATGGCTGCCTTGTGGCCAATATTATGCCTCATTGAATCGAATATCTCGCTTAGGCACCATTCCCCCTGAACGTTGTTATTTGAAGAAACACGACAGGCCATCCGCCATGGTCGGAACGAGCAGACTGCGATCCAGAAACAGATTCCGCATCTCACAGCTCGTTTCAGCAATAAGCAAGCAGCCATGGCACGCGGCGCCATGGGTTGCTCGATCGCCGCTTCTATCGTCAGGCTCATGATCAGCGCAAACTGGATCGTTTGAGCAAATCCTTTGACGGTCCAGCGCATTCCTGAGGATACGCGCGAATCTTGGAGCGGTTGCGACGAGACCACCAAGTGTCCCTTGGGCACCGGCGCTCGCCGTGTAAATCAGGATGCCGCAGCGGTCGATATCGCCGCCACCTCGCGAGCTGGACAGCGCGTAAACTCGCTCCTTCAACGAGCTGGCCGGATAGCCGCAATCCAAGGCGATCTCGGCCATCAGCGCGTGCGAGATACTGTGAAGAAGGACGTATGGGGTTCCTGGGTAGGCGGGTGCCTTCCCAGCAAAACGCTTTTGCCAATGCCCATAACCCGCGAGAAGCTTTTGATTGCGAAGCGCCGTGGACTCCTTCTGAAGCCATCGGCCGATCACCGCTTCGTCAAAGTGGATGAATATGCCTTCGCCGAATTGTTCAATCGCGGGCAACCAGTCCGCGTCGCGGGAGATCGGCGCGCCGCGAACGCTCAACTGGATGTCTTCTATGTCGCCATCAGCCCCCGTGGGCGCAGCTTCAAATCGCGTGAAACCGTAGAGACAAGACACCTCTCTCAAGCGATGAACGGCGACGAGGTTCTTGATCGCAGAGAGGTCGATCTCGGCATCAGGGTCTTCCCAAACGTCACGCGGGAGCGTTTGGGCGTAAAGTTTCGCGGTTGGGTGGTTGGCGCCGATTTCCGCGCGCCCACTTGCGAATGTATCGAACTCAGACAGTTTTGGTGAACGGGTGGCGTCTGCTTTCGCCCCCTCACGAATGCGCTGAAGTCTGTCGAAAATGTCGCCGTCCGAATAGGGGCCGAGCGACGCTGACACCTTGGGATTGAACCGCTTCGCTTGCGCGACATCCTGGACTGTTTGGACTCCCGCTAAATCCCCCGACAACTCATCAACAAGTTGGCTCAATTCATCTTCCTCGGTCGGAAGCGAAATCACCGTATGAACCTGCGGGAAATATGTATTTGTCGCCGTGCGGGTCAGCAGTTTCAGATTGTCGCCGCATCCTTCGGGGTCTCGGTCGAGCAGCCATGGCCGTTCACCCCGGCACTTGCCGAGACGGCCTGGCTGAAAGGTTTCCTGAAGCGACAGGCGGCGACCGCAACCACAGACGATGCTGGTGTCAGCGGGGTCAGCGCTTGTACCCTTTTCCTCCACCCACATCGGCTCATGGCACGCCCCCGAACCGTGAACCACCCATCGCCAGTCGATGTCTTGAAGGTGGCCCTTGTCGCACGCGCAGACAAAGCGGATCGGCGTTACGTCGCTCTTGCGCCCGTCATCGTATTGGAACTTTCGCCGCCCCTTGGTGTCGAGATCCTGCCAACGCACCAGCCGCCGACGGCGACTCGACTTGGCCCCTGCGGTCGTTGTCTCGACCTGCTCGCAGACGAACCACGTCGGGAAGATCGGGGCGGCGACGCCGCGAGGAATCCCGTCCCGGGCGTCCACCGACGTGGGCGGAGTACGCAACGAAAGAGTTGCCGCGGGATCAAGGCGCCCTTGCTCTTTGAGAATTTGTTCCAAGCGCATTGTTAGGCGGGGCTCAGGAAGCGTTGTGAAGGCGTTGCCCTTCATGTCCCACTGCTCAAGTCCACCGACCACGACCGACCGTGTCGGCAGGTCGATCATCGCGCCCGGACCAAAGGTCGATATCAACTGACTTAGCCGCTGGGTATTTTTGGTCATGCGAGATCATCCGCGTTCGCGATCGTGTTACCGTGCGGGTCCCGGACCTTCAGGGTGACATTGGGTTCCACGTCGCGCATGGAACGGCCGGCCACGAAACGACGGTGGGGTTCCGCCAGATTGCCTATTTCCGGTTCGAGCGGCATGTGCAGTAGCCGATGCGGGCTCTTCTTCTTGGCGTAAGCAAAAGCGTTTCCGCCAGCCGCCTGCTCGTCGGCGGTCTCGATCCAAGCATCCAAGATGTCGTCAATCAGCGCGGCGAGGGCGGCACGACCGCCCGCGATCATTCGCTCCGGCGCTCGATCGACGATCGAATCCCGCACCAAATTCCGTATCCCGACATTGTTCTTCAATTCATTGACTGCGGCGTCCGGTGTGAGCGCGGCATCCACATGCCGCGCAGCGGCGACCACGACAGCGGCCAAGGCTCGATCCAGCGCCCGCGCCGCCCATGGCGTGACGCTTGTGGCTTCGACGGCGCGGTAAAAGGTGCGGTGGAATTGTCCAAACTGCTCGAAGTGCATGCGGTCGCGCGGCTTATGCAGATTTAACACCGCGAGAACGAGGCCAGGTCGGGCGTGATCGCGACCAACCCGGCTGGTTGCCTGAATATATTCGGCGGCGGTCTTTGGCTGCCCCTGTACGACCATCAGCCCGAGACGGGTAATATCGAGACCAACCGAGATCATGTTGGTCGCCAGGGCGACATCGACGGTTTCGGCATCCCAGCCGAAAATGGCCTCGAGGCGCTGCTTCGCTTTCGCGACCTCATCGGTTGAAACGCGAGAGGTGAGTTCCATCGGCTCCTTGATGGCACGATCAGCGAAGGGGCTATCGGCAGGCTCCACTCTGCGGCGCTGAGAGCCGTAACGGGCGGCGCGATCACGCACCTCATCCTCGACAATGCGGCGCGCGCCTCCCAATTCGCGCAACGCGTTGAAATAGCAAAGCGCCGTCATGTAAGGGTCAGCGGGGTTTTTCCCCTTCGCGTCGGACGGAACATTGGCGTCGTAAGCCGCCTGCGCCGCCGCCACGAGCGTGGTCAGCGAACGCAGGAAGACGAGCTTGGGGCCACGACCTTGCGCGGCGATGCCCAAATAAAGCCGCGCCGGATTGGTCGTTGACGGAACGGTGCGCGCGAAGAAGCTATCGACACGATCGATCCCTGGCGGCGGAAAAATGCTGGTATTGCTACGGTCGAATAGGGCAGCGATTTGATCGGCGGCGCGCCTGACCGTAGCGGTCGAAGCCACGATCTTTGGCCGCACACGGTTTTCACCGGAACCTCGCGAGGCGAGCTGATCAATCGCGGCTTCGTAGAGCCCGGCGACAGTTCCAAGTGGACCCGCGATGAGATGCAGCTCGTCCTGGATGATGAGGTCAGGCGGATCAAGCGACCAGCCGTTGCCCAACGGTCGGCCTTCGCCCGGCTCGGCCGCGCCGTAAAAGCCGACGCCATCTTCGAAACGGTCAACGTGCCCAAAGAAAGCGCCGGTCTCGCCCACCCACGGCAGCGCAGCGAACTTGTCTACCGTGGCGATCAGGAACGCCGGCAGGCGCCGGTAGATGGGCTCATCGACCGTGAGGACCGGCAGCGGCCGATTTCTGCTGAAATCGCAATCCGTGTTGACGCAGCGGATTTCCAGATTGGTCGGCACATGCTCGTTCGGCGTACAGGCGAAGGACGACGGCGTGAACTCCGTTCCACACCATGGACAGGCCTTCAGCGGCGCCGGCGCGCGCTTGTCGCGCCCATTGCGATAGCGCCGAATTCGGCCGACCGCAGTCGTCTCGTCAGACTTTCCCTTGCCACCGAGTTTGTTCGGAGACGCATCAGAGCCAACCCAAAGGCCGATCTCGATAGGCCAGTCGCCGAGCACACGGCGCCCTCGTTCATCGACGTTCTTCGCATCGGTGCGCATGAGTTCCAGCGCGCAAACGACGCCAGCGGCACGAGCGAGCTGGTCGAGGGTGAGGAGGCGCAACGTATAACGCATGATCACGGCGACACCGGCGCCGAGCACCCCCGACCCTCCCAGCCGCCGATGCGCGATCACCAGAGCCGCGAGGCCGAGATAGGCCTCGGTCTTGCCGCCGCCGGTCGGGAAAAACAGGAGGTCAGCCGTCTCGCGGTCAACATGAGTGCGATCGATCAGGCCGGCCATATTGAGCAGCACGAACGCCAACTGGAAGGGCCGCCATTGCGGTTCGTCGAGCGCATTCGGATCGCAGGTCGCGCCAGCAATCCGGCGACGGGCCGCCATGGCGACGGCGAGATTCATGAAGCCGAAAGCCGTCCGCGCCTTGGCGTCGGTCGCGAGAAGCTCGATTCCGTTCGCGATCCGGGACTTTGCCGTTTCCATCTCGGCCACCAGGCGTTCCCCGGTTTCGCGGCGTCGGGTGGGTAGCCCAGAGAGCTTGTTGCGCTCGGCATCAATCCAAATTCCGTAGAGGACGGGCAGATCGGTTAAAGCCGCGCGAAGTCCAGAACCGTCCCCCTCGGCCAACCGCGCCAGCGCCTCCATGCCGAACGTGACCTGCACCTTGAAATCAGCATCTTCATTCGGCGCGACGCGTTCGACCTCCGCCGAGGGAAGAGGATCGGTCCAAACCCGAGTGACGCCACTGCCATCGGCAGCGGTGGAGTCCCAACCCGCGGCCGCATTGCGCCCCACCGCCCATTCACTCATGTCGCGATAGTGCAGATCGGCGATCCGCAGATCCCAATCCTGGGCTCGATAGCCGGAAAGGTCGCGTCGTGGACGGAAGCCCGTCTCGCAGACCAGTTCGAGCCGCGCCTGAAAAGCGTAGCTCACGTCGGCATAGAAGCGATGCACTGTCGCCCGGCGATTGACGAGGAACACGGTGAGGGCGCGGACGCGCTCTGTCGTGCCATCCGGCGTCGTGTAGCTGAACAGGCGCGAATGCGTCTCCAACACCAGACCGCCACCGCTGCGTTGCTCGGCGGCGCTCTCCGGCACGACGATCGGACCGCCCCGACCATCTTTGACGGGCAGGACAACGACTCTCTCTTTCGGGCTCCGGACCCAATCGACCAATGGGCGATCCGTGCGCTTGGGCTTGCCATCCTCACCAAGCTCCTCGGGCAACGGCTCCGGGAGGAGGATCGCCTCAGGCAATGGCGGTTCGGTTCGATAATCGCCCCAGGAAACGCGCGCTTCGATCGACGTGACATCCGGATCGAGCAATACCGTCAGTCCGACGGAGGACGGCAGAAAGCGCCGACGAGCATTCGGGGCTTCCGGTTCCTCGTTGTCGGTCGCGGCGCCGCCGACGCCATCGGCGTCCGGTTCCTCGACATCGATTTCCATCTCTTCCTGAGCGGACGGATCGGTCTCGTCGTCATCCCCGTCGAGGGCCAACGGATCTTCCGCGGGCGCGAGGAATCCGGCCAGATACCAGCGCGCCGGGCTCTCGTTCAGGCGCTCGCTGGCCAGATCGGCGTCCTGCGGACCCGGGCCGATCAAGTCACGACGAAAGACGTCCACGATATGGGCGCGTACTTCGACCGAGTTCGTCATGACCGCCCAAGCCCCTCTGAAATAAACAGTTCTCCAAGGACCTTTTCGAGCCACTTGGTCGTGTAGGCCAATTTCAGGGCCTCTTTCGGTCGATGGCCGGCATCCCCAAGAAGGGCCTCCAACGCGATCAGCCGATCCTTGAGCCCGAGCCGCACACCGAAACGCATACTGGCCTTGTCGGGGCCGCAAAGAATCCACGCATCGCTTCTCGTCAGCGCATGCGCCCACAGGGATCGTTCACCGACGTCGAGCGCGATGTCAGGCGCTCGCACCGCCACAACGGCGCGCGCCGAATCGTCCACGGGATGGACCGCCTTGAGCGAAGCGCGGAGCTGCGCGGCGTCGATCTGCAATTCCGGCCGACGTCGCTGGAATCCAGTCTGCGTCTCGGTCACGCAATCCTCGACGGTCTCGACGCCATAGCCGCTGGAAAGCGCGCGCCATGACCCCACCCGGAAGCATTCCAGGATGGCGTTGGTGTCAACGAGAACGGGACCGGGATGCCGAGCCATGGGACCTCACAGCTCGACAGGGGATTGAACCCCATGCGTCGCGAAAAGGTCGGCGAGATCATCAATTGTGAGGTCGAGAAGAGCACCCGCCCGCCGCGCCGAAACGCGGCCTTCATCGACGGCGAGGCCGATCACTTCCATGAACGGCTTCGAGAACGGCGGCGGCGGGACCGCAGCGCCCGCGTCCCGTCCGTTATTGCGCAGCGCCGCGTCCGAAACCATGCGCGCCGCAGCGGGCTTCAACCGGTCCAGGGCGACAAGCCGCCACTTCAACGCCGAGGCCGTGACCTGAAGTTCATCCGCCACTGCATTCAAGCGGCCGGCGAGCTCGCCTGCGGCGATCTCCGACCAGTCGCCAAACCGGTCGAGCACGGGCGTGGGCATCAGAACAGCCGAGGCGAAATTGTTGGCGAGCTGCTCCACGCGATTGCCGCCCGTCTCCCGCGCTTCCTCGGAATGATCGGGCGGCATGGCGTCCCAGGTGAGGATGTGGAAGAGCTCATGCGCCAGGTCGAAATGGCGGCGCCCTTCGACCTCGTGCCGATTGATCAGCACGACATCCAGTTCCGGCAGGCGGCACGCAGCGCCGGAAATGCCCTGGAACGCATCCACCATGAGCACGAGGATGCCGAGTTCGCGCTCCATGACCTCGACCAGACGCGCCGCCGGCACGTCGCCAAGCCCGAACTCAACGGCGAATCGCTCCCCAGCCTCCATGGCGTCTTCGAAGCGCTGATGGCGTGCGATCCCCAAGGATCGGCGCAGCAATGGCGCGGACCGGCCAACCTGCGGCGCGATCGCACGGAAAGCGGCGATCCACCGCCCGGCATTCCGCTCATAGGCGTTCAGACGCTGCGGGCCCACGTCCGTTTGACGCCAGGAGAACCGGCCTTCCCCGACGAGCAGGAATGGGTCGGTGAAGTAGTCCAGCGTCGCGCCGAGCTTCTCCACGGCGATGACCAGCTCATCCGCGGTTACACGCCGCTCGCCGGTTTCGATCGCCGAAACCGTCTGGCGGTCCTTAAAGCCGAAAAGGCGCGCGAGGTCGTCCTGCGAGAGTTTCCGCTCTTCGCGCAACGCCTTGATCCGCGCTCCGATGAGATTCGCTGTCATGATCGCCTCCGCAGTTGGGTATAATCTTGCAAATGGCCGATTGCAAGATTATCTTGCACATAGAGGTCGAGTCGGTCGACCTTTGACCAATGGAGTTTCCAATGACGGATAAGAGGGTTTTCATCGAGCGTCGCCCCGAAGAACGTGACTATATAGCGCGACAGCTCGGATGGCCGGTCAGCGACAGCAAGGATGGCCGGTCGCTGCGTGGTAGAAAGATGGCGTTGCTGGCGCTGCGCGGGACGCTTATGTAGATGTGTCAGTTAGCTACCATATATAGTGAAGATCTGGGCCGAGGTTCGCGCCACCGTTGCGAATTACGAATTACGAAAAGCTCTGCCTAAACCACGTGATTTCTAGATTGATGCCCCGGCGCAGCAGCCGGACCCAATGAGCTAGATGTTGTGGTCGCCTGACACATCTACATAAGCGTCCTGCGCGGCAAGGGTTGTGTCGCGGAGCGCTTCAGATGGGCAGTGTGGTGATGACCTCCGATTGGCTTTTGTCGTGCTTGCTGTCGCTGGCGGTGCGGCGCT
>Ga0302319_10009594_pt1 | contig 18579 bp, 16 predicted proteins | sample Bog_T0_2_FD_203319 | JGI IMG/M metagenome (GOLD analysis project Ga0302319, IMG submission 203319) | Peat permafrost microbial communities from Stordalen Mire near Abisko, Sweden - Bog_T0_2 | ecosystem: Environmental > Terrestrial > Soil > Wetlands > Peat | place: Sweden: Abisko, Stordalen Mire...
GAAGATAACCTCGATTCTTATTTGGATAGCTGGTATATGACGTCACGGTAGGCAGCGTGCTGACCATAAGCCATTCCGTTGAATCAGATCCGGAGCGGTCTAATTTTCTTTGGTGCAACCTGAGTCGAGGTCGATTGCCGTCGCATTGCGTTGATGCCAAGGAATGATGGGAAAGGCTTCTGGTTCGTAAAAGAGTTCGCGAGCAGCCCTGAGGATCGTGGTTTCGCTTGATTTCGCCTGCTAGGATTCCGATTAGCGATATTCATTTGGGCAACCCCTCGTTCCGGCGCTGTTGCCGCCACCTGCTGTGACCGACCCCTGGACCATTCCACAATTGTCGAGTCTAGGCATTCAAAACCAGTCTTATTTTGGCCCCAGACATTTCGTTCTTCAAAGCATCAAAAGTCTCGCGCCCATCGTTCTGCGATGAGCCAATGGAAGAATTCGGACAAGGTGAAGTAATTTTGGTCCGGGCTGGCTAGCCTGCAATGGTTACATGCTGTGGGAATGATTAAGAAATATTCAGTCGAGGCTGGGTTCGAGAACGGTTTTATCACGCAGGTAACAAAGGATATTTGCCCCAATCATAAAGACGTCTTAAAACTGCAAATGTTTAACGGCAACTGTCTTAATGTCATGGCTGACTTGCCAGCGAGTTCCGTAGATTTTGTCCTCGCCGATCTCCCATACGAGGCGACGCAGCAAAACTGGGATATTGTCATCCCCTTCGATCAGCTTTGGGCGGCTTATGATCGTCTGTGCAGGCCTGGTGCCGCCATTGTCCTGACCGCCACCAACCCATTTGCTGCCCAGCTCATTACGAGCAAACCAAACTGGTTTCGATATGATTTGGTTTGGGTTAAAAACAAAAAGACCGGTTTTATGAATGCCAATCGCATGCCGCTCCGCCAGCACGAACATGTTCTTATTTTTAACAAACCGGGCAAGCGCATTTATAATGCACAGAAATCCGCAGGACATCCTCCCGTCCACGCTGTTTCTGCGCGCCAGAACGCGGTTAGTGCAGCGGTTTACGGGGCAATGCGAAAGAGAACGGCCAGCGGCGGCTCGAAAGAGCGCTATCCGACGTCTGTTCTAAATTTTCCAGTGGTCAATAATGATGACCCCGCCCGAATTCACAGAAATCAGAAGCCTGTCGAATTGCTGGCGTACCTAGTCAAAACCTATTCGAATGATGGCGATAATGTCCTCGACAACACCATGGGCAGTGGAAGCACCGCCATTGCCTGCCTTTACACTGGCCGTAACTTTGTCGGGATTGAGCAAGATGCGGCGTTTTTTTCAGGGGCACTGAAACGGATTCAACTGGCCGCCAAAACCGATTACAAAAAACCACTGATCACGATCGGAAAAGCCTGATTACTTCCACTACACGCGTCAGTTGAAATTATTGGAGCCAATCATCCGCAGGGTCAAAACGGTGGGTGGGCGATGGCGCAGCCGTTATCGCGATAAGAGCGAGAACGCATGTGTGGTCACATTGGCGCGCGCATCACATTTTGATGCGGTCAGCCAAAACCGGAGGTGTCGGCCTGAAAGCCACTGCGTTGCCGCAGGCCGAAGCAGAGAGCTTTCTTTCTCCTTTGCGCAGACTCCGCGACATCATGCAAATCGTGTCTTAAAATAAAACCCAATGAAGACTTGGCAGGTCCGCAATCACCGTTTTCTCAATGGCTCACTTTTGTACATGCCCGTTTCTCTTTTGAGTATCAACGGATCGGTCGGGCCAGCCACAATCCTCCCCTTTTTGGAAAGCCTGCTTTTCTTCAAGCCAAGGCGAGTCCACTTTTTACGTACAGAATCAGCTTCTAATTTCCCAGCCGTTGGAGACACTTTCTCGAGGTAAACAGAGATCTGTTCATCGCTGAGGTTGCATAGGCCTTTGGCCTCAGGGTCCCTCGAGATCCACGAGGTGATTAAGCGTAGTTCGACAGAATAACTTTTGATTGCTGTTTCAATTGAGACAGTCTTTTCTGATAGCGCGGTTCCAAGACGGACAAAAAATCCACTTTCATTTAACCTGATTGCCTCAGCAATGGAATCTTTTAGCAAAGCATTCGTTGTCAGATTTCTGGATTCGTCAAATCTTAACAGTGCAAACAACCAGCTCTCTCCGACCCCTTGGGCCTGCTTGGGGACGCGTAAAATCTTGTAAATCAGGTTTTTCAGTGCTTCGTCCACGCTGTTGCAAACATCTTCCGGAGCGAAAAGCGTTTCCCCAACAGCCGGGAGGACCTTTTCATTGCCTTCGAACATCTCTTTTGTTAACAATTCAACAAAAAGCCTCTCATCGAATTCCAGAGGAACAGGCAAGGAAAGATTTTCGTTTTGGTTGGGAGTTGTCTCGGTTTTCATTGCTTAATCGTACCTAAGCTATCCTCGGACAATCGTAAATGCACCAATTAATTTCTGTATAAATCGGTGCTGGGCGCATTTCAGTTTCTTGCAGGGCCGTGTAAGCTCGGAGCATGACAACGACCTCGACCTTTTTTGAACCTGTCGGTTACACTTCGACCGCTGATATGCCAGAGGATCCGCTGGCGGTGCTGGCCGCCCGTGCGGTGTGCGCGCTGGAAAAATCCCTTCAACGCCTGGTGCTGGCCAGCGATCAAAACCTTGGCCATCTCGAACAGCAAGCCGCCCAGGACGTCCAAGAACTGCCGCGCCAAGCGGTCCAACGCGGAGCCCAGGCCAAAGCCGATGCGACGCCGCCGGTTTGTCCAGTGTGCGGACAAAAACTCACCCTGCTTTCCAGCGGGCATTCCCGCAGCTTTGCGACTCGCTTTGGCTCCGTTACGGTGCAACGCACCCATGACTACTGCAAACGCTGCCACAAATAGCGTGTGCCGGGCGACGCCACCCCGGGGGTTGGCCGAGAGAGCCGGCTATTCGCCCGTCGTGCAAGCCATGGCCGCGCTGCTGACCAGCAAAATGCCTGTCGAAGACGTCAGCACCGTTTTGGAACAGCTCACTGGGGTTGAGTTTCCGTGCGCCACGTTGGATCGCGAAGCTCGTCGCCAAAGGGAGCGCTCTGGTCATAGGCAACGGGGTGGCGTGGATCCCCACCATCTGCCGGGGAACGATCGACGATGGCAAGGAGGTGATCCGCCCGTCATGAACATGATGGGCCGGCACAAAACCCTGCGCGAGGCTCAAACCATTGGTCCAACAGTCAGTCGTCGCGAGTAAACACGACTTTTACCGCCAAATATGGCAGCGGCAACGGTATCAACTCCTATGGTTAATCCGCATGTGACCATCCATATAGAAGAATATTCTGACGCCCGCCTCCCACGCCGCCTCACTGTAGGGCAATATTTATTCCTCGGCCGGTCAATTTTACCATTGGAATATCCGCCGGCGCTTTGTTCACCGAACCGCGCCTTTTTCCCATAATGTTTTGACCTTCTTACAGCCTGTTTAAACGGCGCAGCTTTACTCGTTCTCCGGTGGCCTCGAAACGCGTTTGCTCAAACGACAGACTCCGCACCACTGTCAGGCAGCGAAACATCAATTCCAGCGGTAATTAAGCCGACTGCAATAAATGGTGCCTGCGGGTGTGCGGCATCGCACCTTCGGTCCACACATGTGAGAAGGCCAACAACTTCTTTCCTAACCCGGTTGAACGCCTCATTTCAAGTGGTGGCTAGACTATGTGATACCCCGCCAGCAGCCACACAAAGACCACCAATTATCCCCGAGGCCAGGACATTTGAACATCCACAAGATGTTCGATGCCCTTAATGGAATTCCTGCAATCAGTACCACCAAACGCGGATGCACGAATACTTCTTTGCATCTAGCTAAAACAAAAGCCCATCGCTGTCGTCAGCTAATTCGGACAAGGTGATGAAATTTATGTCCGGGTTGATTCACTTGATCCGGTCTAGATTCAACTCATGAAAATTAAACAATTGAACATCTTGGAATTAGGAAAACGCACAATAATACATGAAAGCGTTGGTAATCCAATGGGCCGTATCCCGGGCATTAAATGAACTCAAACACTATGGAATCTAAGGTCAAATATTTCAGCTTTCTGCCGAAATTAGCGAGTGCGCTGGTCCAGTTCATACCCCGACCAAGTTGGAATGAAAAACCCGGGGAAAGTGAATGCATGACCAACCGATCATTTATGGCAAGTAATATAGATATAACTAAAACCTTCAGCAGCGCCCTGTCGCACATGGAGGCCGTGTCGAATCATGGGCGAATTATTGAAAAGCGTTCAAAATTATTGACCGCCTTTTTGGCGGAGCACAATCTGGCTGAGCCCAAAAGCGTGAAATACCAACCGCTGCTTGGGTGCGAGATCGAACAGTGCTTTCGCAATGTTGAAAGACAAGTGGAAGTGGCCGGCGGACGGATGGAGACAGGCTGGGCATTTTTCGAGGAAATCGAAGTTTCCATTCACACCGTTGCCCATGCGATCTGGATCACGCCGAGAGGTGACCGGATGGATATTACGCCATGGCGTTGTTCTTCACAGAAAAGGATTTTATTTTTACCCGACGCATGCGTCGCCGCCAAACGGGGGTATACCGCCGGATGGAGTACGGTATTCGCACAGGAACCTTTAATCCGGTCCATGGCGCAGTTCAACCGGGGGCTGGATCATTTATTTGAGCAGGTCCATGGCCCGGTGGGAACGCCGTTTTTCATTCCTGAGTCGAAATTCATGGAATTGGCGGAGCGCGTCGGCCTTCCATGGCAATTCGCCAAAGTCCTTGTCGATCTCAGGTTGGAAAACAACGGACTTTGACTAGCGCAACCATCTGATCATGAGGCGTCCAATGAGTCACAGCGGAGGGCACAGGCAGTCTTCACACGGCTCTGCCGCGTTTCCCCAAGCCAATTCCAAAATCTCACAAGTTGTTCTTTCCAAACGGCAAAGACAACCAACAAAAAAAATAAAAAATTGAGAAAATGAAAAATACCGACATTCAGTGGGCTCACTCAACAATTAATCCCGTGATGGGGTGTGATGGGTGCGAACTTTGGCCAGGCAAGGGCAAAGTCGTAAATGACATGGTAGCCGCTATCAAAAAGCTTGTGGGCACCGTAAGCAGCGCACCAACGACGGACATGATTCGAGAAATTGTTCTGCGGGTGATTGGCAACCGCCAAAACTCGGTGATTTATGCACAACGCAATGACATCGCTGACACGCTGGCAAATCGCTTTCAACTGGATAAACCCGCATGGATTGTTCTCGTCGATGTCATCCGCAGCAATATGAAATGTTACGCCGGCCTGCTCGGCACCATGCGAGCTGACCACAAGGGCTATGCGCGTCAATTTGAGGAGCCAAAATTATTTGCGGGACGCATGGCGGAGGCTGCCAAATGGGATCCGCCGACTGCTGCCGAGCGAATGGCAAAACCATGGCTCCTCACCGCGCCCCGGATGATTTTCGTCTCTGACATGGGCGACGCTTTGAGCAAAGACATTAAGTTCGCATTTTTAAAACAAGAGATAATTGACGTTGTGGCAACACCCAACGGCCAGCAGCACCTGTGGCTCTGGCTGACCAAACGTCCCGGTCGTATGGCGGACTTTGGAAATTGGCTTCAGGAGCAAGGGGTCTCGTGGCCGGACAACCTCGTGGCCATGACGACGGTGACGTCGCAAAAAACGGCCAGCCGATTAAATCAGCTGCGCCAGGTGCCAAGCCGGCTCAAAGGGCTTTCCTGTGAACCGCTGTTCGGAAAATTGCGACTTGATCTGACTGGCATCGATTGGGTCATCACGGGAGGCGGTAGCGACACGCTCGCGGAACCCTTTCGTGTGGAATGGGCTCTGGACCTCCATGCGCAATGCCAGGCTTCCGGCACCGCCTTTTTCTTGAAACAACTCGGCAAAAATCCGGTGTTCAATGGACGGTCATTGACCCTGTCGCATCGCCATGGCGGCGATTGGAACGAGTGGCCAGTTCCAGACTGGCGAACCAGGGACATTCCGGACGCATTTCTATATAGCGGCTATTGCGAGGCATTAACCAACCGAAAGCCAAGGTTGTCGGTGTCCTAGGCAAACCGCAAACAAATCACTAGCTTATGAATAACCAATCCAATCACCGTACTCCGATAGAAAATGCCGTTCTCACCGGCGATTACCCAGGGGGATTTACGTTCAAAGATCTGCGCAAAGCAAAATGTGCAACCTTTGGGGGGAAACCACTCGCATATGCCGTCGGCTTTAAAAATTATCCACTTGGAACGACGAGGCGTGATTTAAAATTTGTGCTGAACAACTGGCCGAGAATTCCCCGCTCCGCCTGGGATGACCTGCTGGTTGAAGTCGCAAATAAGGAAAAACTTTCACCTGGATGCGTTGGCCGGATGGCCAAGCGAATCATCGCGGTGCCGGACGTTGTTTTTGTCCTGCGTCCACTGGAAAGCAAATTTCACGCCGAAGTTTTGGACTGGTTATTTAAACGAATGAATGTTCACGATACTCGAATATTCACAAACCGGGTGAAAAAATTCTTTGCAGCGAACGAACAAGTATTTTTGTACCTCCTGCAAAACTATCCGCATATTGCGAAATGCTTTTTTCCATTCCGAAAGCCTCGCACACAGGCGGTGCGGATGGTGCGGCGGCGTTTGTGCGGACCAGTGGTGGGTGAGCAGAGCATCAAATGTGGCAGCCAAAACAGCCATCCCAAGGCTTTCGCCGAAATGATTTTGCAATATCCAATTCTTCTAAAAGGTCTGCACCACAAGAAAAATAAGTTCCACAAGAAAATTTGGCAGTATGTTTTTTCGAGCAAACCCATGTCGCTGGAGACCCGAGACGCGCTGGCTGCCACTAGACCCGATGCGATGACGGAATTTCTTTGAACTATCTGGTAATAATCACCACGAATCCAACCGAAAAAATGAAACTACTAAATTGCACGCTGTCATTCATTGATATAATCATTTTCGATCTAGACGAATTCGATCCTGGTCCGATCCCGGGCAAAAGTCGGCTTGCCAATTACGAAACGCGAATTACTAACAGGATTCAACAGAACAAATATTCCGGTCTCATCGTTGATATAATCTTGGACGATTATGACCGAGAAGGTGCCGATTTCTCCGCCTGTGTTCATTTCAGCGCATCGAGCCTAGAGGAGTTTGTGGCAACGGCTACTTGTTTAGTGGCTGAATGAAACGTCGATCCCAACTCTTTTGATGCCAAGTATGAGAGATACAACTGTGTGCTTACAGAAGAAGATTTCAACCGCAATAATGAAGTCGATAAGCGATGGATTCGCAAGATGCAACGCTGTATAGCTCGGAATGACGGGCTACCCCATTGGGATACAGATATGTGGTTGCTCTAACCACATGACATTTCGTCGTGATCCTCGAATTGAGCCACAGCACCCCAGATTGCCCCCGTGTTTTGGTCACAGCCCTGGCATTAGCTGCATGAGATGGTTTGCCTGGTTGCGGGCATCCTCAAGCGCATTATGGCCATTTTTAGGGGCTACTATCTCCTCAAATCCAGTCTGGTTTGCCCGGAGGGTGCAGCACTTTTCGAGCGCCACCCGCCGCACTTTTCAACCGCCGCTTACAAAATAACCCGCCCAAGCCATGGGCTGGCCACATTTCAAGCGAGCTCACCGGGTGGCATTATCGACGAGTCGCGCCATTCGCACGCCTGGCGATCCCGCCGACCATCACGCTCATCTTCGAGGTGAAATTATTTGGCATCGAATGAGGATGACTGGAAAAGGCCAGCGTGGAATCCATGTCCTTCGTGTCTCGTCTCACCCACTCATTTCCCGAGTGCATTTGCCCGGCGCAAACCTTACCGTTTGGAACGCTTTCCAACCGTTGCAGGGCCGATCGTGCAATCGGAACAGTAGTAGACCACGGTCACCGGTTCCGAGGATGTATTCGTGCCGAGACCCGTGGTTCCGAGGTCATTCAGAGTTGCCGTGATCCCGAAAACGGCGCTGGAGGGAGTGGCGTAATAATTGATTCCCGCCGAAATGGCTGAAGTCAGGGCGGCGAGCGTGCCTTGGAGTTGGATGGAACTCGGGGCGTTCGTAACCACGCTAGTTAGTCCGTTCATGGAATTGAGGGTGAAATGACCATAGGGCGCGGAACCGTCCGGGGCGCCGGCCACCGTGAGTTGGAGAATGGCGTTAGTGGGAGCATCACGAGCGGTAATCGCAAGATTGTTGATCAATCCCGGAATTACCGTGTTCCCGTACGAATCCACCGTGACAGTCGTACTTGAGGTGTTAAAAGTGAAGACCGGCGGGGCAAGCACATGCAGGGTAATGACAGTGTCGCAACTTGATTCATCTTGGGAACTGGACGTACGGTACGCGAAGCTGTCCAGCCCATCCCGTGATGAATAAGAGCCTGCATTGGGGACGTACGTCAGGACTGGATTTTGCGGCAGGGTGGTTGGCAGAAAGCTCGCGTCAAATGCCCGGCCGCCCATTTCGATTTGCCCGTTGGTGGGAGCCGTCTGCAAGTAAAAGATGACCACATCGGGAACGCCGCTGGTATTCGTCGCAGTGAGAGCAATGATGCTTTGCGAGTTCACGAGGTTGGTGTAGCTGGCCGGCCCGGAGCCGACGGGGAACGGCTCCGCCATCGGGAGGACATTGATTGTGATGGGGTTGGTGGTGGACGTTGCCCCGTCGACATCGGTCACAAAGTAAGAGGCGGTCGCGTAGGGCGAGCCAACATCCGCGTCATCCGGATAGCAACTCGTGCCATTTGTGCGGGAGTCGGACAAGAAGATTAGCGTGGAGCCCACGGAGAAAGTATTGTTGGAAGGAGTCACCAAAGTACCCGGAATGACATCGCTTACGATATAAAAATGGCCGCGGGCTGGCAGTGTGGAAAAAGAGATCGTGGCGGCATTAAAATCAGGGTCGTAGTAATTGGGCGATGCCTGGATGGGTTCCGAATCCACCGCGCCGGTCATCACTATGGGTCCCGCGATGGGCGGATGGTTAACAAAATAAACATTGATGGGTAATAGAATTGCAGCGCTTTGCACGTTGAAACTATTCTGTATCAAGACCGTGATGGAATCAAAAGGATGGCCGTTTCGCAGCGACTGGGGCTGGTAATAGACCCAGCCGTTCGTGTTGCTGACGTAAGTAAAATCTTTAATTATGTTTGTCAAGTCGGTGGTTCCGTCTTGATTCACCTGATACAGGGTTCCGATGACGGGAGTAAAAAGAACTTGGAATTGCAGATGGTTGCTGGGGTAGCGGAGATCGGGGTCATTGCCGGTGAGTTGGATCAATCCGCCAAGGTCTTCTGGAAAATTGGGCGTGAGGGTGGTAAGCACAGGCACATCGGGCGCAAGCGACAATTGGAAGGTGGCAGGCAGCGAATCGAGTCCATCCGCCGGTCGGGTGAGCTTGTATTGGAACGAAGTGTAATTTGGCCCGGTGCCTCCCGGGGGTCCGAAATAGTGCAGCAAGCCATTGGCACCGGTGACCAGGGCTGGCACATTGCTGATCACGCTGCCGTCATCTTGAAACAAATATCCCAGCGGGGGCAGACTCTCGACGGTGGCCGCATAGGGGGAGTTAATGCCACCTTCCATACCCAGATTGAAATCCACCTGCACATTGGCAGTTCCGTTCGCCTGGTAATTGGTGATCGCCGGCGCCAAAGCCCCGTTGGCCGCCCGGTAAAAATTCTTCGGCTGCCCGCGCCCGGCACTGGTGTCCTGAAACTGGAAATAACCGGTCGGCCAAGCCAGTCGCGCCGCGACGGTTTGCCAGGCTTGCAGATTACTGCTGCTCTGGAGGTTATATGAGCCAACGTTTCCAAAAAACTCTATCTGCTCGCGGCCCGACGCCAGGTCCGAAATCGTCAGAACGTTCGTGGCCACAAAATTGTGCGCGGCCACAATAGTGACGGCGCCCGTGGCAGTCTGTTGTAACAGATTGGTGAGGACATAATTGAAAGAGTCGGTGACCACCAAGCTGATGGGAGGCAGGTAATACAGCCAGTCATTCGTGCGGGAAATCACCCCTCCTCCGGCTGAATTGGCGCCAAACCATGGCCCGCAAATTAGTGCTTGGCCAAGTGGAGGAACCCAGCCAGGTGCAGCCCATTGCCGCCCCCATTCCTCCTATGGGGCAGGCCGTGCTACGGCTCGCTTCGCTCACCTCCGCGCAGCCTGCCCCATAGGAGGAATCAACTGTGGATACCCTCCAAGCACAAAAACATAGCATTTACTAAAGGGCAAAACGTTGGTAACAATCTGAAATGAGGCAACGGGATGAGGAATTATTATTGTCGTTGACGGGTTTATTAGGAGAAATTTCCCTGGCACCCCGCAGTCACGAGTACTGACCGACGGACATCGCGGGATTTCGGGGATCACACAATCCTGGCTCATTCGCACAGCATGATTCGCTCGAAGCCCCATGAATGTAGCCACTTTGGAGGACCAACCCACTTTCCACCAAACTATCACCCAGGTCGGCCGCCGCCCTGATCGGGGTCCTCTTTCCACTCGAAGAAATCACGAACCCCCAACATTGAGGCAAACTCATCAACCAGCACATATTCCCCACCGGGTTCCAATGCGGGAAACCGCTCCTTCCAGTACCGGAACAACTTCTTGGAACGTTCAAACGTCTCCATTTTTGCATAGCGGGATGCATAGGCGGAAGAGCCTTGGAATAGGTCATCAATAAACAAGGCGTTGGCGCCGTTCAGGGCAAAGCTCGTCTTCGAGACCAAACGAGGCGTCAATTCCATGCTGCGGGCATTCGTGTTCATCTCCCAAGCCTCGTTGGCCATCAAACGGAGCGACAAAAATTGGGCCGCATGGAGTTCCGGCATGGTATTGTGAATCCTCGTCTCAATGATCATATCAATGGGACAATTCAATAAAAACGCCGTCAGGCTTTGGATCAAACTCAAAATCATTTCACTGATCGCCTGTTGACCATAGCCACGTTTTTCAAGTCCAACGATGTCGCGTTCCATTCGTCTGATGGCGGTCTCCCTTGATTTGGCGGAGGAAATAAAAAAGCGATTTTTGCCTGTCCGGCGCGCCTCCGCCTCCAATTGAATATGGACCAGTTCGTGGGCGACCATGTGGGGTTGGAGGTGCTCCGGGTACGATTTCCGACATCTCAACAAGTGGTGATCCCGACCGGCTTTCCATGCCATTTGGAGCGATCCGGCAATTTTGTTTTCAAAATCCTCGTAAACGATGCTCACTGGGTAGCCCGACAATTGTTCCATGTCCAGTCGAAGGCGTTCCACTGATTGGGCGGCTGCGCCATGTTGAGTTTTGGCGATTATCGGCTGGATGTCGGCAAACAAATCCCTGGCGTTGGCAAACACTTGGGCCGACCTGGCATCCTGCACCTTGCCGCAGGCAAACATTTTTGCGAGGGTGCTGGCAATGAGCTGAACATCATTGTTTTTCAGATGGATCATCGCCAAGCCGAAGTAGGCGTTGGCGAACTTGGGATCCAGTTCAAGCGTGCGATTGAACATGCCGGCAGCCTCTTGCGTCCGACCGCGCTCCAGCAAAACACCACCCAAACTATTCAATGTCCACGGGTCATTAGGGGCAATTTCGAGGGCCCGACGGAGGAACCGCTCCCCCGTTTCCAAATCATCGTGGTGCCTGATGTACAAATTTCCCAGCGTGACCCAAGCCCAATGATCCTTGGGATTGAGCCGCAGTACGTCGATAAGCTGATTCTTGGCGCTGTCGGTATCGCCCAACGCAATATAACTCATGGCCAAATCCCGCCGGGCAATATGGAGGGAGGGGTGCAGTTCCAAAACGCGTTTGAGGGTCGAAATTGCCTTCTGGTATTCGCCGTCAGCGGCGCGCTTTCCTGCCTTGATGCCCAAGCGCTTCGCCTCCTCTTTGGCCTCAGAGGCCTCCTCAGTGAAGTGAATTGTGACATCATTTTCCGAGATGTTGATCTGGATTGGCTGCGGCAGGAATTTGAATTGGTGCTGGACCATGGCCTCAATGGCCAAATTGTCAGGCCGCTCCGTTGGCACGGATTTGCCCTCAAACTCAAACAAATCGTTGATCGCGACACAAACTGACGACATTTCCAACATTATGGCCAAAATTGGACTGACCGCGATTTAAATTTGAACCGGTGAATCTTAGTGGTCAGGGCACCTGGAACCGATGGGTTTGTTGCCGGGGTCAGCGATGCAGGCAATCCATTTGCATCGCATTCACATTTCAGGTATCCGGCGTCGGAATCTCCACTTTGCTCGGGGTTGGTCCCGGAATCCCAGCCACGGCTCTGAAACCGGCATGTGGCGATCATTCGGCAAGTGCTGGCTCCACTGTTCTGGAACACCGTCTGGCTGGATGCCTGGCTAAAATCCCCAATATACTTTCTGCTCGGCCAGAGCAGGATTTTATCGCCTCCGGCAAACTCAACCATGAACTTGCGCGTAGTGGCCATTCCTAGCCCAACTCCATTGACCAACGTCCACTTCATGCCGATAACCGGCCCGGATTTCCCATGCCACTTTCATTGGCCTCAATGGCTCTCCATCCTGCCGCCATGGCAAGTCGGGTCGCCAATCGGAGCTGGTTGTGAACGGGGTGAGTGTCCAACGCAAGGTTATCGCGCCTTGTCCAGTTTTGTACGGCGGTCCCAGAATCCTCCGTTTTGCTTATGTGATTCCAAGACATAATGTTTCGCGCGTTGCCGGGTGAATGATTCCAGTAAACCGGTGCTCCAACTCGCATATTTTTCAATGTTCGCCATGTTGCCGTTTAAGGCATCCGCGACTGCGGTTGCAGCACGTTGTCCTGAATCGAGGGCCGTAATTGTACCCGATGAACCAAGTGGGTCCAGCTTCACGGCCGCGTCCCCAACCGCAACCCATGACTGGCCATGCCGGCATGGCAGGAAAGTTGTACTAACTGAAACGCTGTTGATTGCGCCTGGAATCGTGTGGGCGCTGAGCAGTTTAAGAAGGTTTGTGGCCTCAAATCGTTCATTCCATGAAGAAATTTGAGCGATCCCCGTCGCGCGGGCTTCTGTTGCATCGGTCACACAACAGGCGAAAACTCCGGCCACATCGTCGGGACAAACATACCACCATCCATAGTTTGCCACTTCGATACAAAGCAACCGTTCATCCAACCTGACCGGCAGGCGGGCCCAGAATGCGATCAATGAATCAAAGGTAGCCGGTAGTTGGTGTGTGGTATTCGCCGCCCAAGAGGGGGAGCCGTTGGCAGCAATCAACCAACGGGCTTTTATTACTTCGCCGGATATTTCAAGCCTGACGCCTTTTGCATTGAATTCCACCTCATGCGCTTCGCTTTGAATCCAAAGTGCGCCCCGGTCGCATGCCATCTGCTTCAAGCAAGCATCGAATCTTGCGCGGTGAATAAACCAAGCATGGCCGAAAGGGCTGACCATTCCCGGTTGCAAGATGGGCGTGTTCCGTCCCCAATCCGAAACGATTCCAAAGCACGGTTCACAGGCCGACAAGGCAGCTTCAGCGCCAAGCGACTGGAGCATTTGCTTGAGCGCCGGAGCGGACGTTTCCGTTGGCTTTTCCCTGCGGTTTGGCTGCGAAACGACGGCAACTGAACATCCTCGGGCAAGCAGGGAAAGCGCGGAACTGCACCCTGCTGGCCCCCCGCCAACTATGACCACGTCAACGTCCACAATTCTTAATGCTCTTCTTCGTAGTGACCATTATTTTTCACGCAGACAAATTTGAGTTCGTGCCAGCGGCTCTGCATGTTCTTAAATCGGGCAAGATCTTCTTCGTTGCCGTCGGCATCCTTGGATGGATCGTCAAATGTCCGAACCCAGCGAACCTGCTTGTCGCCCCCGGGCGGGAAAACGTCGTCGGGCCGGTGGGCAGTCCACCACATAAAAGTGTAGGCACTACTGTCCGGGTCTTCCCACTGCTCCTTGTGGCAATCGTAGAAATCCGCCTGCCATGGCAGCGCCATTTGTTGGCTGAAAAATCCGGTGCAAAATGTCAGCGCCCCCACAGTCACCCCGGCGAAAGCCCGTTCGCTTTCAGGAGTCGGTGAAATTTTGAATCTAAAGGGCTCGGCATAAAGTTCCGGCATACGAATGAGCCAGCTCACGTCAATTCCCGGGTAGAAGGGGCCTCCGACACTGTTTTGGGCCGCAGCTTGATCCAAATCGTCGGGTGTCGGACTCGGATTTGCTGTAAATACAGGTTCGCTTCCTGGCCAATCGTTTATGAAATTGTCCGCAGCCCATTCTTTCAACACGGCATATTGCATCCTGGTCAAGCTAAGAAAACATTTCCGATCCGGTGCCGGGGTGTTTTGGTACAAATCTGTATAGTTGTCGCCAAGGCCACGCGGCATTTTCTTCCAATTTGTCACGGTGGCATCTGGATCCCGAATCCAATCGAAGATGCCAGCTCGCAGTCTTTTTCCCTGTGGAGTTAGGGCGGACATGGTCACGTAGTCGGTGAGCATTGCTTGGTGGTAATGGTCGTTACCGATGCTGGAAACGTGAACATCTCTTGCTCCCAACGCACGCTTCACCAGCGGATAGATGTCGCGAGTGAACGAAGGCTTGAATCCCGTCAATGACGTTCCGCCGTTTGCCTGCCAGATGGCCTTCTGTTCTGCCAAGCGTGCCCACAACGGCGTTGAGGCGTTGGCTGCCGGGCATTCAGGTGCCCGCACCGCAACATCCCAAACGGTGTCAAAAAGCGTCACCACGTTCCCAATGCCTGGGGCGAAATTCGGAGGACCAACCATAACCCATGCGGAGTCGGCGTCGATTGTTTCACCATCACTCAAACGGATTCGGGCCTTGACCGAACCGTCGCCTGCATCGTCAAACCAATTATCGTTATTTGCATAATCGTCCAAGGTTCCTGTTGCGGGAGGACTGGGGCGAAAATTGGACTGGCCATACCCGCCAAGCACAATGACTCGTCCATTTGCGTCCATCCGCAATGTTCCCAATGATGCGATGGGAATACTTGTATTCAGATTGGATAACTCGACATCCGCAGGATTGCTGTGGCTAATGACATGTTCGCCGGGGTCGATTTCAAGCTGCGTTGCACGGTCAGTGGCAGCGACAGTCGCGTTTCGGAGATTGGCTCTTTGCGGATCATCACCATCCGGCTTGATGGGCTTGGTGGGAAGAAGCTTGCTACGACCCACAAACGTGTCGTCGGCGCCGAACTGACCGTAAAAAGTGTAGAAAGCCGCTTTCCGGTTGGCCAAGTGAACGCGCCATTCAATATCCACCACATCGGTTCCCACTATCACCTCACGGGGGTTCGACAGGATGCCGCTCGCATCTTTGGTATATTCAAATACTCGAAAACGAGCGCCCTGACGTAAAATCCGGCCTTGGCTGTCCCGGAACGATTTGAAGTTGACCCCATCATCGGAATTGGCCGACACGCCTGGCGTTTCGGGTCCTATAAAATGTGAGGGTGAGTTTCCCATACGGGCAATGCCGATGGCCGGATGTATGCGAAAAAAGCGAGCCATAAAATATTCTCCTGTGGTTTATTGGTTGATAAAGTCGACGAACAATTTGCGAACGTCGTCGGGCAGCGGGCGGTCCGGTGGCATTTTGATCCCGACCACGGCGTTGGTTTTGATTGCCTGTTCAATGTATGCAAGCAACATGGGTTGCCGAATCTCCTGGCGATTGAACACGGAAAATTTGACCGTTCCGTGACACCGAAAGCAATATTGATTGAACGAGGCGAGGATTGTGGCGTCGGTGGGATTGGCGGCTGACCACCGCGGCTCAAGGCCGATTGCTCGGTCCAATGGCAGCACATGGCTGTAATTGTTGTTCGTCCCATGGAGTTCAAGCCATTTGTGTGAGGTGAGCACTTCGTCCTGTTTCGGCTGGGCCAGGGAAACCTGCTCGTCCGCTTCCTGGTTGAACCTCTTTATTACGTCGAAGGCTTTCTTGAACGCTGGGGAGTTCGTGTCATTGGTCCCAGCATCAACCAAGAGGGGAAGTCCGTTCGTTTTGAATGAAGTGAAGTCATTCTCGACCCGGTCAAACCAGTGGTCTGTATCAAGATAATTCACCATGGATGCCCGCTTGTTGTTTCCATGGCACGCGACACACCCGTCCGGGACATAATATGGACGAACTCCGTTACTCGTCTGCGGAAGCTCATTGGCATCAAAAGTTTGATTGAGGGCAAGAGCCAACCTGCCCCCGTTTGCCAGCGTGTCGTAATCAAGCCAGTAGACGGTGTCGTAATTTGTGCCGGAATCATCGTTTGGCTTGGAAAACCGGGCAGCCTCTGGAACCAATATGACCTGAGTATTAACTGATTGATTTGTTTCGGAGGTGAAAGGCTGTTCACCCGGCTTGGTAAAAATGTTGAAAAGGATTATGCCATATTGAAAGTGATTCGTTTGCGCGAGCGATCCGGGCCGCGCACGAAAACGCACCAGTTTCCGCCAGCCCAGCGGACGAGTGGCCTCTGGAAGGTTGATATTGATTATTTTGGGCGCAAAAAACCTCGTTACCAGAACGTCCCCGTCGGCGAAAGGATTTGTCCCAAAGGCAGCCACAATCCGCTCCGGCTGATCAAATAAACGGGGGCCGTCAGCGGATTTTGCCGCACCGACCAGCTGATCTGGCGACATAAGCACCTCCGGCTGATTGTTCTGAAGATCGCGGCCCGTGAGGCCGTCATAGCCAAAGTATTTCGCCACATCATCAAGCCTGGTCTCAAATATGTGGTCGGGAGTCGAAAAATTCAGCTTTTCGGATAACGCGGTGTAATAATTCGTGGTGGTTTCGGGATCTCCATGGGGAACCTCGGCCAGCAAACGGATCGGGCTCATCAAAAATGCAATCGCAAATAGTATCAGGATGGCAATCACGCGGCTTTCGGCATGCGGACATCTGATTGATACAAAACGTCTTGCAAGGGATGGGTTTCGGGGGGCTTTCATTTTTGGCAATCCGCCTTTCTTGGATAATTTACTCGGGTAATTCCGAATCTCGCGCTTCAGTTTAATTCCGTCGTCGTATTTTGACACTTGACGAGAGCGTATAGTTTGTGCTCTAAATAAAGCACGGCACAAGCCATGCGTTACCGTCATGTGAATCTATACGGGAACGTCATGTTGATGTCAACACTCATGTCAAAAGTATTTTCTGAACGATTGCGGGTCGCACGGGAACTGCGGAAGTTGAGCCAAGCCGAATTGGCAAAGGCCGCAGATTTGCAGCCTTCGGCCATATCCCATTTTGAAACGGCAGGTCGGTCCCCGTCGTTCGACAATCTCAAACGATTGGCGGATGCCTTGAAGGTAACCACCGATTTCCTGATTGGGCGCTCTGATGAGCCCTCGTTGTCGAGCGACGCCACCGGACGACTGTTTCGCCACGCGGAAAAATTGTCCAGCGCGGACCTGGAAATGCTGGAACAAATGGCGGCCACCCTGGCGAACAGAAGCAAGCCGCAAAAATGACAACATTTGCCAGTCCCAAACTCGCACAACAACATGCTGAAAAGTGCGCGGAAGACCTCATAAAGGAACTGGGGATTGTTGCTCTGCCAATTGACCCGGCCGCAATAGCGAAGCGGCATGACATCACGCTGATGCCAATGGCCCAAACGGCACCGGGAATCACGGGTTTTTTGATGAAATCTGGAGACAATTTTGGAATCGGCTATTCCACACGCATCAAAAATGAGGGTCTCGTCAATTTCACGCTCGGACATGAATTGGGCCATTATTTCCTGCCGGGTCACATTGACCATGTTTTCAAAGACAACCAACCGGTCCACTATTCAAGAAGCGGGTTTGTCTCCGCTGAGCCGCATGAAAAAGAGGCGGACTTTTTCTCCGCCGCTTTGCTGATGCCAAGTTTCATGTTCCTGCCGGAACTGAGGAGGGCCGGCAGTGGTTTTGCGGCAATCAAACAACTGGCAGGAATATGTCGCACATCTCTGACGGCTACCGCAATTCGTTATGCTGAATTCGCTGAAGACCCGATTGCCATAATCATTACTGCCGGAAACGCGATTGAGCTTTGCGTTCTCTCGGAAAGCCTCAAAGCTATCCGCGGGGTGACGCGACTAGTCAAGGGCGATTTCCTGCCGGCGGGAACGCCCACTGACAAGTTTAATGCCGAACCGAACAATGCAGGTTCATCCAATTCAATCGGCGGATTTACTTCCCTGGATGACTGGTTTGTAAATGCGCCCCAAGTGGAGATGAGCGAGGATGTTGTCGGACTGGGAAGTTACGGAAAAACGCTCACTGTCCTTTTCACCGACAAGTTAATCGAAGACGAGGATGATGATGAAGACCATTGACCATTGTTATTGGGCCAGAACAACGGCGGTCCCGAGGGATGCTGATTTTTCCAAAAGAATGGCATGCTCAATTTTTCCTTCAAAAGAGTCGTCATGGGATACCAGTATCAATTGGTCCAGTGCGGCAGCCTCTTGGGACTGGATGATGGCATCTGCAAGTTTTTGGCGGCTATCCGCATCGACCGCGTAGGTTGGCTCATCAAAAACGCAGAAACGCAGTCCGCTGAATTCCTGTATCATAGCCAGCGTCATC